>Ga0207008_10190_pt1 | contig 17578 bp, 12 predicted proteins | sample Alteio_BWMinCont_83_FD_153489 | JGI IMG/M metagenome (GOLD analysis project Ga0207008, IMG submission 153489) | Enriched cells from forest soil in Barre Woods Harvard Forest LTER site, Petersham, Massachusetts, United States -... | ecosystem: Environmental > Terrestrial > Soil > Temperate forest >... | reverse complement strand
TTCCCGGGGGTCCTAAAGCAATCTCTCAGGGAGCTGCCAGCACGGTGCAAATGACCGACGCAGTCTTGACCGAGTTGGCTCAGCAGCTTGCTCCCCTTGAGCGATCGAGAGATCACGAGCTAGCTGGGAGTCACCGATAGAGTCAACTTATGACAGTCGCAGCGGAAATACGATCAGGTGAGGCAGGCCATTCGGGCTCGGAGATTCGTTCCGATCTCCACGTACGCGTTGAACTCCGCGAAGCGGGGGGAATTAACGTCGAACTCGAGTCGCGGGTCGAACCGTATTACGGAGAATCCATCCGCCGCCAATCGGAGGAAGTGCTCGAGGCCCTGGGAGTGCGCCACGCCTCTGTCCAGATAAGGGATGAAGGTGCTCTGCCGTTCGTAATCGCTGCCCGGATCGAGGCTGCCGTTCGTCGGGCCGGACTTGGCGAAGGTACTCGCGTGCTTCCGGATGCTATCGCACTTCCGGAGCCGTCTACTCGCGATCGGCTGAGGCGGTCGCGGCTTTATGTTCCTGGCAGCGAGCCTAAGTACTTCATCAATGCAGCTCTTCATGGTGCCGACGCAATCATCCTCGATCTTGAGGATTCAGTTCATCCGAGCGAGAAGGATGCTGCCCGGTTGCTGGTTCGGAATGCTCTGCGCGCCGTAGATTTTCTGCAGTGCGAGCGCATGGTACGTATCAATCAGCTTCCTCTGGGGCTCAAGGATCTCGACGAAATTGTGCCGGAATCTCCGGATCTAATTCTCATTCCGAAGGCTGAACATCCCGGGCAGGTCGTCGAAGTCAGTGGGCGGATCGAGGAGATTCAATCCGACTACGGCATGACCCGCACTGTCTGGCTGATGCCCATCCTGGAGTCAGCCCTGGGGATTGAGAATGCGTTCGCAATTGCCACCGCGAGCGATCGAATCGTAGCGCTCACGATTGGGCTGGAGGATTACACAGCCGATCTGGGAGTGGTGAAAACGCCCGCAGGGGCGGAGTCGTTATATGCGCGTCAGCGACTGGTGAATACCGCTCGGGCTGCTCGTGTCCAGGCCATTGATTCAGTCTCTGGTGAGGTGGGGGACATAGAAGGACTGCGCGCCTGGGGAGTGAACTCCCGCGCGATGGGCTTTGAGGGAATGGGTTGCGTTCACCCGGTTCAGATTCCCGTCATCCATGATGCGTTTGCTCCGAGTCCTGCAGAGATCGAGAAAGCTCAGAAGATCGTTGCTGCCTACAGAAATGCGCAAGAGAAGGGCCTGGGTGTCGTCAGTCTGGGCTCCAAGATGATCGATCCGCCAGTGGTAGAACGATCTCTGAGACTGATCGCACGAGCGCAAACCATGGGACTTACGCAGTGAGGAAGGGAATCGGCATGCCTGTACTGGAAAAAGCAGGACTGATCGAAAACGCCATTGGTCGCATCGTGCCCGAGTTGGTGAACGGCAGGTTGCAGATTCCATTCAAGGGAGTGGGACAGCACCGGCCCACCCGAGTGAAGGCGAGCCCGCCGATCCGAACCGCTTCGGATTATCCAGCAAATGGAGACAAGCGCGTAGCAGACCTTGAGACTGCACTGCGCAAATGCGGACTGTGCGACGGCATGGTCATCTCTTCTCATCATCACCTGCGCGACGGAGATCGAGTCGCCATGATCGCACTGGAAGCGGCTTCGAGGCTCGGCGCCAAAGATCTGATGTGGTTTCCCAGCGCGTCGTTCCCTTGTCAGAAAGGGGCCATCGATCTGATGGAAGCAGGAGTGATCGATCGCATCGAGGGGAGCATGAATGGTCCTCTAGGCGATTACTGTACTCAGGGAAAAATGCGGGGCATGGGTGTGTTGCGGTCTCACGGCGGTCGCTGGCAGGCGATACAGGATGGTGAAGTCCATGTTGACATCGCCGTGATCGCCGCGCCGACAGCGGATGCCTTTGGCAATGCCGACGGCTCGCACGGCAAGTCCGCTTGTGGGTCTCTCGGTTTCGCATTGGCCGATTCGATCTATGCGGATCATGTCATCGTCGTCACCGATAATCCGGTCCCTTTCCCCTGCGTTCCCTGGCAGATTCAGGGTAACAACGTGGACTATGTCGTCGAAGTCGACTCGATTGGTGATCCTGCAAAGATCGTTTCTGGCAGTACGCAGATTACGCGGTCACCCGATCGCTTGCGGATCGCCGAATTGGTAGCACGGTTTCTTCGCGATGCCGGCATTATGCGCAACGGTTTTTCGTTCCAGGCAGGCTCCGGCGGAATCGCACTTGCCTTCGTAAGCTACTTGAAGCAGATGATGAAGCAGGAGGGAGTGAAAGCGCGCTTCGTGCGAGGCGGCTCAACGAAATATCTGGTCGAATTACTCGACGAGGGCTTGACTGACTACATCCTAGATGGTCAGACATTTGATCTGCAGGGTGTGCAGTCTTTGGCCGGAAATCCGCGGCATGTGGTAACCTCTCCGTTTACTTCCTACAACTATCACGGCAAGGGAAATTTCGCGTCGATGGTGGACGCGGTGGTGCTTGGGGCAACCGAAATCGACGTCAATTTCAACGCGAACGTTGTTACTCATTCTGATGGCCGGCTTCTCCACGGAATTGGAGGATGGCAGAACTGTCTCGATGCTGGTTGCACAATTCTGGCTGTTCCGTCTTTTCGCGATCGCATTCCCGTGATCGTTGACGAGGTAACAACGCTTTGTGGCCCTGGCGAGTTGATCGATGTTGTCGTGACCGAGCGTGGAATTGCAATCAATCCGCGGCGCCAGGATTTGATCGATGCGGTGAAGGGTTCAAAGCTCCCGATCCGCCCGATCGAAGAGATCAAGAGGGAAGTTGAACGGATTTGCGGAGGCAAACCTCAGAGGGCGCAACGCGGCGAGCGTGCAGTGGCAGTGGTGAAATGGGTGGACGGAACGCTGATCGATACAGTGTGGCAGACGGCGTCGTAATCGCACGCCAAGAGCCGCCAAATCGCCCAAACCTATACTGGCTCCAAGACTTCTTCTTGCTTCTTGTCGCTTACCCGACCGATTAAGTCGTGAAATTGCGAATAGTCGAGGCAAACCGCGTGCTGTCCGTAGCGCGCTTCCTTGCCGGTGACGTGCCAGTAAGGCATCCAGCAGAACTGTTTGCCATCGCCCGCTCGCTGCAAAGTAACCAGGAACGGATAGAGGGTCACTTCTTCTTCCTCCTGTCCCAGCCAGGATTCCAGCTTTTCCGGTAGGAGGGCGGAGGCTACTCTGAAGTCGCTGTCGCCGGCGCCCAATTGAAAGTCGAGAGTGAGATGAAGCTCCCTGGCCGCGCCGCACGCGGGACACGCGTCGGGGGTCGACCGTTGGAATTCGTACAGCGTTTCAAAAAGCTTCTGGTGCGTGGGATAGCGCTTATGACATTGGGTGCAGCAAAGGTATTGCGCAGCCATTCGGAACCTCGCTTTCGAAGACCGGACGCCGGTCCGGATCTCGCGCTGGTGTTGGCACTTGGGTGGATTGTAAAAGGATTCGACGACGAGTCGATGTGACGAGCCTCACATCTGGACGAGGTAGGAATCACCGGCGACCGCGATCCAGTCTTTCAACGACCCGAGGTCACGATCCCAAGGATCAAGGCTGCATTCCAATTTCAAAGTTCAGCGTCGAAAGAGACAAGCGATATTGGTATTGGGCATTCACATACCCGATGGCCGCATCCGTTTGCTGAAGCTGTGCTTGACTGAGCTCGACGATCGAACCCAGGCCCAGGTTATAGCGGTCTTGAGCCAGACTCAAGCTCAAGTCAGCTTGTTTGGCGAGTTCAGCAGCTACACCGACCCGCTGGAATGATGTATTTGCGGTCAGCCAGGCGGTACGGACATCGCGTACGACCTGGTCGCGCAGATCGCGGGTATTTTCTGCGGCGGCCTTGGCCCGGTAGTTGGCCTCTGAGGCCTGCGCGGTATAGAGAAAGCCGTTGAAGATCGGAATGTTCATATTCACGCCGATCGCGCCGTACCAACTGGAAATGAAGTAATTGGGAAAGCAGCCGCCAAAACAGTCAGGACGCACTGGAATTACTCCGGCAATACCGAGGGCGCTGATCGTGGGAAAGAGTTGGTCGCGCTGGGCGCGATGAAACTTATCCGCAGCCTGCTGATCGTAGTGAAGAGCCTGGAGATCGGGCCGCTGCTGCAATGCAGTATTAATGAGAACATCCACATCTGGCGGAGGCGACGGTAGCTGCGTTTCCTCATCGATAAGGTCGTAGCGCACCTCCTTGTCAAAACCCAAAACCGCGGACAGCGCGGCCGTCGTCGAATCAACATTATTCTGCGCATTGAGCATGAGGAGCTTAGCTTGTGACAGATTCACGTTGGCAAAAGACAAATCCAGAGTGGACTTCAGTTTGTTCTGGGTAAGCACGTCCACCTGGTGTTGCACAGATTGACGAGTCGTTACGGTTTGTTGGGCGACTTTGAGCAAAGCCTGCGCCTCTAGCGCGTTGTAGAAGGCTTGGTCGGTGGCTAGAACAATACCCTCGGTCGTAGCTAGCGCGCTGGCATTTTGCGCCTTTTCCTGAAGCTTCGACGAAGACACCAGGTTCATCGTTCGTCCGAAATCAGTGATCAGTTGGTTGAGTGTTACGCCGGCACCGGCGTGCTCGAGCAGACGAGGAGCATTCAGCGCGCCTGCCCCGATGCGGCTGCCTTCATTGGCCTCCACTGCAGTGATGGCGCCGTTGAAAGTGGGGAGTTCCGCAGCTCTTGTTTCGCGATATGCCTGATGTTGAGCTAGTGCAAGCAGGCGCCCCACACTGATTCGGGGATTGTTCTTCAGTGCCAACTGTTCAGCCTGTGTGCGTGTAAGTTGCATTGAATTTGCCTGCGCCTGGGCAGGTTGAGATGTTGGTGAGTTCGGGGAGGAAGTATTCTGCGATTCAGACTGAAGCGCGGCTGTGAGTGCGAGTTGATTCAGGCTTGAGACGCCGCCAGTCATCGGCCTGGCCGCCATTTGTGGCTTCGGAGCCGAAGGCAGATTTTCTGTCGGGCTCGATTTGTCCGCCTGGGCAAAGCCGAACTGAGTCATGGCGCATGCCAATGACAAGGCGATACCGAGTATCACGCGCCGAACGCTCGTTACCTTATCAAGATTCTGGTTCATTGGGCCATCTCCGTCGGAGAAGTTGTCGCGGCCTGCTGATTCTTCTTTCCGTAAATCAGTAGATAAGCCGCCGGCACGATGAAGATGGTCAACAGCACTGAGGAAGTCAGTCCGCCGATGATGGCCTTGGCCATCGGTGAGTACTGTTCCGCGCCCGTGCCCATTTTCAGAGCCATGGGGATCATGCCGATGATGGTGGCGAGTGAGGTCATCAAAATCGGTCTGAGGCGTACGCGGCACGCAGTGATGACGGCATCCATCGGAGACAACCCTTGTTTCTCAAGATTGTGGGCAAAGTCCACGATGAGAATGCTGTTGGAATCGGCAATACCGACCAGCATCAGCACTCCCATGAGTGACATGACATTCAAGGTGGCACCGGTAAGGGGAAGGATCATCAGCACGCCGACAAAACCCATGGGGATCGCCAACATGATTAGAAGCGGATCGATGAAAGACTTGAACTGAGCGGTAAGAATCAGGAAAAGCAGCAGGAAGGAAATGAGAAATCCGAGAGCAAAGCTCTTGAAAGACTGCTCCATTCCATCCACCATGCCGCGCAAGTTGACGCGCACATTGGGTGGGATCGTTCCTTTCGCTTTCTCCTTTGCGATGATGTCTCGGATTGAACTGGTGACACGCTGAAGGTCCTCACCGGAGGGAGTTACATAGATGTCGGCTATGCGTTGGATCTGGTAATGGTCGATTTCGGTTGGAGTCTGAACCTGTTTAACAGTGACCACGTTGTTGAGAACCGTAGTTGGTCTACCGGTTTGGTTGCAGGCCCAGGAGGGTTGACCGTTTCCAAGCCTCGGCGGGCCAGCGGGTCCGCAGTTCATGCTGTCGCCTGCCCCGGGATCGCGCAACGGGATCTGCCCAAGGTCGGTCATATTGTGAATGGCCGCCTGGCCCTTTTCGAAGTATTGCACCGTCAGGTAATAATCGTTGCCGGTGTGGCGATCAACCCAGTAGTTGGGAGCGATCATGTAATTCGAATTGAGTGCGGTGATGACGTTGTCGACGACTTCTTTCTGCGTTAACCCCATTTCGCCGGCATGGACACGATCGACATCCAGGCGCAGAGCCGGATAATTCATGTCCTGCGGAATATAAATCTGACCAACTCCATGGACGTCGCGAATCCGCGCCGCCAGACTCTGGGCAATCCCGTAAATCTGAGGGAGATCTGGACTGCTTACCTGCACGTCAATCGGCGCCGGCGCACCCTGATTCAGAATGGCGTCGACCATGGAGCCACTGGAAAAGAATGTCCGAATCTCGGGGAAGTCCTTTTCCATGTGCCGCTGAACCCGGTTCATGTAATCGAAACTGCTGACCTTGTGCCCATCGCTCAACTGCACCTGAACCGTTGCGGTGTAAGGGCCGGCATTTGTGGTGTACAGCGCGGAGAAGTCGGGAACAACTCCAATGTTCGATACGACTCTCTTGAAATCCGAGGCAGTGATTTCTTGTCGGATCAGGTCTTCCACTTTTGCAACGTACTGATCCGTCACCTCAATGCGCGTACCAGTCGGAACCTTGAGATTGATGGTGAACTGCCCCGCATCAGTCTTGGGGAAGAATGCCAGTCCGAGCAGAGGGTATATCGCCAGGCTGGCCACGAACACACCGCTCAGAATGGCGACCGTCAGGCCGGGCCGCTGCAGCGCGCGCCGCACCCAATGTTCGTAGTAATCAAGAACCTTGTTGAACACGCGGTTGAAACGGGCATTGAACCTATCCATCCACGACGTACCCGTCGCTTTGGTATCGAGTTCATAATTTTTGTGCGCATGCTCGGCACCGTGAGAGACGGCCTTCAAGTAGCGCGAACAGAACAGTGGAATCACCGTCATTGCGACGACAAACGAAGCTAGCAGAGAGAGGCAGAATGCCAAGGCCAGCGCGGAGAACAGGAACTTGCCAACGCCATAAAGGAATATGACAGGGAAGAAGTCAACGACGTCGACCAGAGTTGCCGCCAGCACAGCCAGATTGACTTCGGCTCCGCCGACTTCTGCAGCAATCATGGGCGCAGCCCCAAGTTCCAGATGGCGATAGATGTTCTCGAGGGAGATCACCGAGTTGTCGATGACTCGGGAAAACGCGAGTGCCATTCCTCCCAGGATCATTGTGTTGATGGTGCCGCCTAACAGGGAGAGGATGACAAATGCCGCGAGAGCGGAGAGGGGAATCGAGAGCAGCACAGCCGAAGTGGCCCGAAAGCTGCCGAGGAAGATCAGGATCATCAGGCTGGTCAGCAAGAGACCCAGAAAGCCTTCATGCAGCACCGTGTCGATTGCGTCTTTTACGTAGACCGATTGATCAAACACGATGCTGGTCTTCAACTGCGCGGGAATGTCGTAAAGATGCTTGATCAGCTGCCGAACGCCGTCAACGACGGCAATGGTATTGGTATCGCCGCCTTGCTTCATGATCGGGATATAAACGGATTTCTGGCCGTCGATCCTCACCTCGTTGTATTGGATCTGATTGGCATCCTCGGCCTTACCGACATCATTGACGGTCACCCAGGAATGGCCGTCCACTTTGAGCGGCAACTTGCCCAATTGGTCCATGTTGTCGACCAGACTGTTGGAATAAACGAAATAGTCGTAAGGACCCATCTTCACGTCGCCCGCGGGAAGAATGAGGTTCGAGCTGTTGATCGCCTTCACGACATCCATCAAGCTCAGCTGGCGCGACGAGAGCTTATAGGGATCGACATAGACCATCACCTGACGGTACTTTCCGCCGAAGGGGATTGGAATCTCGGCGCCGGGCACGACCGCGATCTGGTTGCGAATCTGGAATTGCGCGAAGTCGTGAAGCTGGGTTTCGGTCAGGCCTTCCCCTTTGACAGTAACCAGCGCTACGGGAAGACTCGATGCATCGAATTTGAGAACCACTGGAGGCAGAGTTCCGGGGGGTAAGCGCTTCAGATCAGCCAGTGCCAGGTTCGCTAATTGGCTTGCATCGGTGTCGGGATTGGTCCCAGCCTGGAAGTACACCTTAATAATGCTGACTCCCAGTAGCGATCGAGACTCCATGTGATCCACGCCGGCAGCGAGCGTAAAGAATCGTTCCAAAGGGTCTGTGATGTCGAACTCGATGTCTTCCGGCGGCATGCCGCTATAGAACGTTGCCACTACCGCCTGCGGGAGATTGATGGGCGGAAACAAATCCACCGGCATGCGCGTGATGCTGGTAACGCCGATGACCAGCAATGTGAGACAGATGACAACGATGAAATACGGATTGCGTATCGAAAAACCTGGCATAAGGATCTATTCCACCTTGCTTAGTCGGACTCCCTGCGTGCGATGCACTCTGCTATTGGTTGGCATTTGCCTGGTCGTATGTGGGGACCGCTACAAGCTGCGCGTGAACTTTTTCACCTGGTTTCAGACCGGCACGGTCGCTGACCACTACCTGCTCGCCCTCATTCAGGCCTGAGGTGACTTCGGCGTCGCTGCTGCTTTCGATCCCGACTTGTACCTTGCGTATTTCGAGTGTTCCATCTGCATTCACCACGAGGACACTTGTTTCCTCGGCTTTGTGGCTCAATGCCTGGACCGGGATGCACGGGATGTTGTCTTTCCGTCCTAATTGAAGATGAGCTTCAGCGTACAGGCCTGGTACCAGAAGTCGTTGCGGATTACGAACGTCGACTTCGGTGTGCATCGTGCGCGTGTCGAAGCGAACATCGACCGAGAACCGCGTCACCTTTCCCGGGAAAGAACGATTAAGCGATGGAACGAGAACATTTACGGGATCGCCAATCCGAATGTCACGTACGTAGGCCTCCGGAACCGGGATCACCAGGCGAAACAAGTCATCTTCCGAGAGTTTGACCAGCGGTATCGCCTGCGTGCTTGAGCCGGTTCCCGCTTGCATCAACGTCCCAAGATTTGCGTATCGTTCAGTTACAACGCCGGTGAATGGCGCTGTGATTTTGGAGTAATCGTAGAGTGTTTGGTCGTGAGCTAGCTTAGCTTTGGCAACGGACAGCTGACTTTGAGCAGCCTCCAAAGCGGCTTGCCCGGCATCCACCTGAGAGGATGCAGCAAGATCTTTTCCCTGTGCGTCATCCACTTCCTGCTGGGCGACGATCCCCGGTTGACTCTCGAAGACTCCGTTCAGGCGCGTGTACTGGAGATGAAGAGCTTTGTATTGCGCCTGATAACGTGACAACTCATGCTGCGCGCGCGTGACCTGATTGCTTGCGTTCTTGATTTCTGCCTGGTCTTCCTGGAGTTGGGCCTCCAGTTCAGGGATTTCAAGTACCGCCATTACTTCTCCGGTTTTCACGTGGGTTCCATAGTCAACCTGCAATTTCTTCACGAAGCCCGATTCCTTGGCATAAACGTCAATTTCCTGGAAGGGAACCAGCTCGGAGGAGAGTGTAAGGTCCTGGCCAAGAGACTTCTTCACGACCTTTGCTACTCCCACCGTGACCGTTGCTTCGCTGGCTTCGACCTGTTTGCCCGCGCCTGAACAGGAAGTCAGCGTTAGAGCGAGCCCGATCGCGAATGCCACCGGCATGAGGAGAATGTTTTTTATTTGCACCCACCGCGACCGACGTACGCCAAAGCCATTTAGGTTGTTAACTCTCTTAGGCATCTTTTGTAGACCAGCCTTCTCTGCAATTTGCGGTGTAAACATCGCATCCTCGGGAAAACTCTTACGAATTCATCTTTAGAAGTTCAGCCAACCCATCAACAGAAAACTTGCTCGAGTTGCAATAGTCGATCACCTTCTGCTCTTTACGCTGCAAATCCGCGGCAACTCCGGGAACCGAAGCCGCGATTTCCATGGGTATGGAGAGGACGCCATGTCTGTCTCCATGCAACAGATCGCCCGGCCGAACTTCCATTCCATCGATCAAGACCGTCGCACCGATGTCGAAGATGTGCGCATAGGCGTGCGAGACCGCTATCTTTTCAGCGAACAGCTTCAGACCCATGTCGCGAATGGACGGGAGCTCGCGGACGGCTCCATTGGTGACGTAGCCGACACAGCCTAGTGCTCTGAGAATCGCCGCGTGCATGTCTCCCACGAGGGCGCCTCGCCCCGCAGGGTCATCAACGTCTTGGAGTACCAGCACGCGCGGCGGGGGACACTGGAGAATGCGCCTCCAGAGGTCTGCACGGTCGTGGAACGTCCCTCCTCCGATTGGAGGTTCTCCGCTGCTGAGCCGGGCGGTGACCGCATAGCCCACCATGGGCGGAGCATCCGGGAAGAGGCAGTGGACATTGCCATTTGTGAAACCAGTGTTGCGCAGCCGGACATTGAAGGTCTCAACCGCGTTTGCGATCATGCATGTGTCGAACTGGCTAAGGCCGTCCAGGTCCTTCTCAGTCAACAACCGGGTAGCCGGCATATCTTGCCCTCTTGGAAACGGTGTTAGCGAAAAGTGAACGGGCCACTTCGCGCTTGCTGGTGAGCGGGCCTGATCGCGATCTCGGCTGCTGTTGTTTTGCTACAAGAACGGCCGGAGACTCAACGAGCGAGCCTGCTCGAGCAATATTTCGGGGATGCGACTACGAAAGAGAAGTAGAGGATGGAGGCGGGCGATTGTAGAAGGTTTCTTCCAGCAGGACATTTGGGATGCAGGGTCCCGCCGGTGCCACACGGGGATATGAACTAGGAGATTGCAGAATGAAGTGGCTGACGATCGGGGGAATCGAAGTAGACGCGGTCTTGAGAAGTCGTTGCCGACTGGGCTCAGGTGCCACCCGCTTGTGAACTCTCGTGATCGAGCTACTAAAGTCCGCCTGAGTCTTGCTATAGCGAGTAGCGACGCTTACCGCAAGTGAGCACACGGCAATCAAAACGACTGCCGCCCACCAGCGCCTGCTGCGAGAGTCTTTCAGGTTTATTGGCCCCAGCATCTCGTGTAGAACCTGACGAGTCTTTAGCATATAAGAGGTAACCAGCGCGAGCAAGCGGACGTACCCGTAACCGAGGTAATCCTCACAGCACGTTCTGTTGGATGATTCGGAGGCCGGTGCCAGTTGTCCGGTGTTGACCAGGTGCATGATTTCACAGGTTTTCGAGGAAAGGGAAACTCGGAATGCCCCGCAATATCTGGCCGGATGTAGGTCGTTGTCTTTAGTGTTCTTTCACGGCGTCATCACGCGAGTATCCCATTGGACAACGGTTTTGAATCGTTTTATATTCGCGGCGGACTCGCGAGGACATCTCGATTGAAATCCGCACTGTTCTGCACCGTCATCACTATTAGTGTTGTTTCTGCAGCTGGCTCTGCACAAGACTCCAAGTTTCCACCCAAAGACCAACAGATTCCCGCTCCAGAGTGCTTGGCCTCGAGAGGGCTGTGGGAGGGCGGCTCGAAGCCATGTGCACAGAACGAACACGAATTGTGGCTCGCCGACATTACTCATTGGCGAAACGAACGTCGAATTCGCATTGGATACGATGGCTCCCGTTACGATCTCCCCGCTCTAAAGTGGACCCAGTCCAGTTTTATGCAGCCACAAATGATGGTCCACGATCGCTACTTCTATGACCCTGTGGCCGGTAAGTACACGGTAGACCGGTATCTCGACGACCTGGAGAAACGGTACGGTGGGATTGATGCCGTCCTGATTTGGCCAACCTACCCAAACATGGGCATCGATGATCGTAATCAGCACGACATGATCCGCAGCATGCCAGAGGGTGTCGCTGGCGTGAAGCAGATGGTTGAGGATTTTCATCGCCGCGGCGTACGAGTCTTGTTTCCGATGATGATGTGGGACCAGGGAACGCGCGACCCCGGAATGGCCTGGCCTGATGCGATCGCCAAGTTGATGGCGGAGATCGGAGCCGACGGCATCAATGGCGACACACAAGATGGAGTGCCTCTGGCTTTTTCGCAGGCCGCCGACAGGATTGGTCACCCACTGGCGTTTGAGCCGGAAGTCAGTCCTTCCGACGAAGCACTCGCCTGGAACGCGATGACGTGGGGGCAATACGAGTTTCCGTTCACACCCCTGGTCGACAAGTACAAGTGGCTGGAACCTCGTCACATGGTCAACATCTCGGATCGATGGAACCGAAGCAAAACTGATGACCTGCAGTTTGCCTTTTTCAATGGCGTCGGATGGGAGAGCTGGGAGAACATCTGGGGCATCTGGAATGGCATCACGCCGCGAGATGCCGAGTCGACGCGCCGCGTCGCTTCGATCGAGCGCGCAGTGGAACCGTTTCTGGTGAGCAAAGACTGGGAACCGATGTTTCCCATGTTGCGATATGGAGTGTTTGCGAGCCGGTGGCCGCTCGAAAGCAAAACCGTTTGGACGATTGTGAATCGCAATGAGTACGACGTTGAAGGGGATCAAATGGAGGTTCCGTCTTCTGAAGTAACTCGGTACTTCGATCTCTACCATGGCATCGAACTCAAGGTTCAGGGGCGGCCGGGGCGACGATCCGTGCTCTCATTTCCGATCGAGGCGAAGGGTTACGGGGCCATTCTTGCCTCTAACGGCGCTCCGGATGAAACAATTTCGTTATTAATGATGAAGATGAAAGCTGCAAGCGCTACTCGGCTGTCGAGTTTCTCGCACGAATGGAAGGTCCTCCCTCAGCAAATCGTGGCGATTCCCGCGACGAAAGCCACCTCGCAGGCCCCGCCGGGAATGATCAAAATTCCCGAGGCTGATTTCCTGTTTAAAGTCTCCGGAATCGAAATCGAAGGTTCCAACGATATCGGAGTGGATGTGCAGTACTCCTGGGAAGACGCGCCACGACGTTTTCACGAACATCTGATGCGGCTGAACTCTTTCTATATAGACGAGTATCCGGTGACCAATGCGCAATTCAAAGAATTCATGGACGCGACCCACTACCGTCCAAAGGACGATTTGAATTTCCTGCGAGGCTGGAGCAACGGGACGTTTCCGAAGGGTTGGGAGAAGCGTCCCGTGACTTGGGTTTCGCAGGAGGACGCCCGCGCTTATGCAAGCTGGGCTGGCAAGCGATTGCCCCATGAATGGGAATGGCAGTACGCGGCGCAGGGCACAGATGGCCGTCTTTACCCCTGGGGCAATGAGTGGGAGGCGAGCTTTGTGCCGCTCCCGGACAAATCGCGCACGATGAGAGGCCCAGATCCCGTCGAGTCACATTCCAAAGGAGCGAGTTCCTTCGGAGTGATGGATATGGTGGGGAATGTCTGGCAGTGGACCGAAGAATTCGTAGACGATCATACTCGCGCCGCGATTCTCAGAGGGGGCAGCTACTACCAACCTCAAGGTTCTATGTGGTATTTCCCGCAAGCGTACCGGCTCGACGAACATGGCAAGTTGTTGCTAATGGCGCCCAGCATGGATCGATCCGGAGCCATTGGCTTTCGCTGTGTTGTCGACGCGCAGTGATCCGTGATACCAGCGGAGATCCCATCTTGCGAGGTCGTTAGGACTCGATGAGTGAGTCTATGTCGTGGTCCGGGGACTTCACTGAGAGGTGACTGCCTCTTGTTTCTCGAAGCAGCGCAGCGCCATCTGGGCGAGTCGCTGCAAGGGAACGACAAAATCTACGGCTCCGCGAGCAATCGCCTCTTTCGGCATGCCGAAAACAACGCAGCTAGCCTCGTCCTGGGCAAGGTTGATTGCACCGGCCATTTTCATTTCAAGCATGCCTTGGGCGCCGTCATCGCCCATGCCGGTCATGATGACTCCCGTCGCTTTCGAGCCGACGGATATCGCCACCGATCGAAAGAGCACATCCACACTGGGGCGGTGACGGGAAACCAATGGACCATCACTGAGCTGGATCACAAGTCCTGCACGGGTTCTCTCGACAAGCATGTGGAAATTTCCCGGTGCGATGAACGCACGTCCCGAACACAGCGGATCCCCCGGCGAAGCTTCCTTCACTCCGATGGAACACTCGCTGTTCAAGCGATCGGCAAACGCACGCGTAAAACCCTCCGGCATATGTTGCGCGATCACGATTGGCGGACAATCAGCCGGCATGGCCTTCAGGAAAATTCGCAACGCTTCTGGTCCTCCCGTGGAAGCACCAACCGCAATTACTCTTTCAGAAGCTCCGGGGAGAACAGGGAGTACGCGATTTGGAAGGACGGCATCCGCGGTGCGACGCGGTTCTGGAACAAGCGGATACTTTACGCGCAATTGGGCTTGCGATGCGCTCCAGACTGCGTCGAGCAGGATTACGGCAGATTCGTGGAGAAAGTCACGTACGCCAACCTTTGGTTTGGTGATCACCTCTACCGCGCCCTCTTCGAGCGCTCGCATCGCGAGTTCGGTGCCGCGGGTTGCCAGGCCGGAACATACGACAATCGGCCTCGGCGCTTCAGCCATGATCTTACGGATAAAGGTGAGCCCGTCCATCCGTGGCATCTCCAGATCGGTGACTACCACATCCGGCGCTTCCTTCTGCATCTTGGCCCAGCCGATCAAGGCGTCGGGCGCCGTCGCGACTCTGACTCTCGCGTCGGTACTCAAGATGGCCTGCATGACGGTGCGAACAGTCGCAGAGTCATCGACCACCAGAACCTTCAGGCTATCTGCTTGCGCTCGTGGCAATTGCTCTTTGCCTTTCGGGATCGGACTCTGTTCCTTCCAGAACAGTGACACTCGGCCCGGTGGCCGATGTTGTTTTAACGTAGATCGTGGGTTCGATGCTTCGTAGTTGCGTCGATACACTCGTTAGATTCTCGGCGTGGCCGACGAATAAGTAGCCGTTGGGAGCTAAATGCCCGAGCAGGCTCGTTACTGCTCTCTTGCGGGATTCGGCGTTGAAGTAAATGAGCACATTGCGACAGAGGATCACATCGAACGGCCCGTCTACGGGATACGGACTTTGATTGAGGTTGAGGCGAGCGAAGTCGACCATTTCCTGAATGCCAACTTTGATCTTTACCCGCCCTTGTTGATCGGCGAAGCCTCTTAACATGAACTTGCGCAGCAGTTCTTTGGGAATTCCTTCCGATCGTGTAGCGTCGTAAATGCCGTGGCGTGCCTTCTCAAGGACGCGATTGGAGATGTCCGTCGCGAAGATTCGTGCATCCCAGCCTTGCTCGGCCGGAAGATATTGCGCTAACAGCATGGCGAGTGAGTATGGCTCTTCCCCTGAGGCACATCCGGCGCTCCAGATTCTCACACGCTTGGGGCGCAAGCCTTGCGTGGCTTCAGCACTCCATCTTGGAAACGCCTGTTCGACGAGGAAATCGAATTGTCGGGGTTCCCGGAAGAACCGAGTCTCGTTGGTAGTGATCGCGTCGATCATTCGCGCCCGTTCTTCAAGCCCATCGGGTACCGAAACGAGCTCGTAATACTCCTTGAGTGTCGGGATACCCAGAGTCATCAAGCGTCGGTACAGACGGCCGGAGAGTAATGCAGTTTTTGAGTTTCCGAGCCAGATGCCGGTCTCGGAATAAATCAATTGCTGAAATTTCCGAAAGAGTTCCGGACTCACCGAAAGCTGCGGCGGTTGTAAGCTCTCAGCCCGAACGGACTCGGCAGATCTCCGATTCGTTCGTGATCCGCCCGGCACGGTCTATCTTCCTGCTCCAAGTTGTTGACGCTGTGGAGAGGCAGAGTCAGCGATTGCACGCTGCGCCGACGACTCGCTTGTGGCAGCTTCCGTTGCGGTCAGGAATTCATCGGCGGAAAGGACCTTGTCGATGTCGAGAATCAGACAAAACTTCTTGCCGAGTGGTCCCATCCCTAGCAGGTATTCCGTCTTGACGCGCGTTCCGAACGGAGGTGTTTCCTCGATTTCCCCTTCTGATAGTTCGACGACCTGGCTGACCGAATCCGCTAACACACCCATCGTGAGCTTTTCACCTTGGAAAAGCACTTCCGTGATGATGATGCACGAGAACTTGGTAATGCGGCTGACGGACAGTCCGAACTTCACGGCCAAATCGACAACCGGGACGACCGTGCCGCGCAAATTGGTGACGCCGCGAATCCATGCAGGCGTATTGGGCACGGCTGTGATCGCTTCAAACTTCACGATCTCCTTCACCTTACCAATATTGACTCCATATTCCTCGCCCGCGGTGAAGAATGTAAGATACTGCACCACGCCGCCGGCCTCCTGCTGCTGGTTCGAAGCTTTCATGTTTCACTCCTGACTTTTTTCGCGCCTACTTCACCCTCGCCTCACCGGAAAGCTGCTCAGAACGCGGTAAAGTTATGCTCCTCCGCAGTCCTTCCGTTGGAAGAGTGAGATTGCTTCAGCTCCGAAGCCGGAATTCTCGATAGCGGACGATACGTTGGAGTGGGTCGACCCGTACTTGCGGTGCTTGGTGTTGCCCCGCCGAGACGGAAGAATGTCATCAGCTGCTGGAGCTGCTCGGATTGCGCTGCCAATTCCTCCGCAGTGCTGGAAAGTTCTTCTGCTGAAGAGGCGTTTCGCTGCGTGACGGTGTCCACCTGCGACATCGCCTGGTTGATCTGGGTCACTCCGCTGGACTGTTCCGTAGACGCCGCTGCCACATCCTGCACAAGCTCTGCCGTCTTCTTGATCGAAGGCACCAGCTCAGAGAGCAATTGCCCGGAGCGTTCGGCTACGCTGACGCTCTTACCCGCAAGGCCACCAATTTCCTGGGCCGCGAGTTGACTCCGCTCAGCCAGTTTGCGAACCTCAACGGCAACTACGGCAAAGCCTCTGCCTTGGTCGCCCGCACGAGCCGCCTCAATGGCGGCGTTGAGCGCGAGAAGATTGGTCTGGTAAGCGATGTCTTCAATGAGGCTGGTCTTCGCGGCGATCTGTTTCATAGCTTCCACCGTCTGCCGGACGGCATCACCGCTCTCTTCCGCTGAAACCGCTCCCTTGACTGCGACTTGCTCGACCTGGCGGCTATGGTCCGCATTTTGAGTGATGGAGGCGTTCATCTCTTCCAGACTAGCGCTCATCTCCTCGACCGATGCAGCCTGTTCGCTGGTGCCCTGCGACAGATTCTGCGACGATGCAGAGACTTGAGACGCTGCGGAAGCAACTGCGGCAGAACCCTCTCTTACCTCGCGGATGATCTCCGCAAGTTTAGCGCTCATTTCTTTCATGGCCTGTTGCAGCTTGCCTGTCTCCGATCGATTGGTAGCCTCGATCTCCCGGCTTAAGTCGCCAGCGGCGATATACTGCGCCTGCTTCACAGCCTGCTGGATCGGAATCGTAATGCTGCGAGTGACGGCAACAGAAGCCAAGACAGCCAGTCCCAGGGTGAGGAACATGAGAATTACAGCAATCTTGCGGCCCGCGGCATAAGCGTCATGACTCTCTTTCATGCTTTGGTGCATGGCGTCATTCTGGAGATCAATGAACCTTTCCCATGAGGCGCGGTAGGTATCAAGCGCAGGAATGACTTCATGCGCCAGCACGGCCTGCGATTGCTCGCGCTTCTTATCGGCCAATAAGGCTTTGGCTTTCTGCCTGGCCGATACATAGGCTTTGCGGTTCTCGGTGACGACCTCGAAG
>Ga0207008_10191_pt1 | contig 17689 bp, 18 predicted proteins | sample Alteio_BWMinCont_83_FD_153489 | JGI IMG/M metagenome (GOLD analysis project Ga0207008, IMG submission 153489) | Enriched cells from forest soil in Barre Woods Harvard Forest LTER site, Petersham, Massachusetts, United States -... | ecosystem: Environmental > Terrestrial > Soil > Temperate forest >... | reverse complement strand
TCCGGATGCACTTGAGGTGTGGACGAAGCTTTACGATCGCCAGTATTATAACTTAAAAGACAAGGCGTATTCATTATTCTTCTACGGGCTCAACCAGTTATCCATCAATGGACTATCTATCCCAAAACTTAGCGAACTGAATTGCATCATCAACAAAAAAACAAGCTGGACGCTCTCTCCTACCCATGTCGAATATACAGGCGCCGATGATTGGTTCCGGCACCTGGAAGAAAAGAATTTTGTGATCACCGAAGTGATACGGAGCAAAGAAAATATTGACTATACCCCCTACCCCGAAGCATTTCATGACATATTCGGGCATCTGGCTTTGATGTGCTTCCAGGAATATGCGAAAATAGTTCATCGATTCGGGATGATCTACAACAGGTTGCAAACCCAAAAGGAAAAAAAAGAATTTGCCGGTTTCTGGTGGTATGTCATTGAATTTGGGTTGATAATGGAAGACAATCAAATGAAAGCTTTTGGAGCAGGACTTTTGTCTTCATTTGGCGAGTGCAACAATGCATTTTCTGACAATGTCATCCTGCGTCCTTTTGATGTAAATGAAATGAAAAACACACCCGTAAGCGCACATGAATTTCATCAAAAACTATTCATTATAGAATCATTTGATCAGATCAATGAGGCTTTGGATGGGTGGAAGTAAGGGAATCTGAAATTTTCTATGTCAAGCACGACACGCCGGCATACCGTGCGTTTGCGTATCTGAGACACACCGCCGCTATATTGCCGGGAGCCCGGGGTATGAAGGTCATAAAATAAAACCGGTGAATTTTTTTGCCAAATCAGCAATTCGTTTTTCATTGCGGCTGTTCCCTCAGCGGCGGCAACAGCAACATCTACAAATACTATTCTGCATAGCGAATGATGCCGTTGGCGATGCTTGTTTTTAATTCGTGGCTATTTGTTTTTCCCTTTATTAAATAATCTATTGCCCCGCTTTTAAGGGCTTCGGTTTTTACCAGTTCATTATCAAGGCCGGTATAAATAATTACAGGTATGTTATAGGAGTCGCGAATGTTTTTAAAACTATCAAGACCCTTGCTGTCGGGTAATGAAAGGTCAAGAATGATGATGTCAAAAGACTGTATTTGCAATAGCCGCAGCGCTTTCGAAAAATAATCAGCAACATCAACGCTGTGTTTGCTGCCAAATATTTGCTTCAACTGGATTTGCGCGAAGCGGATATCCTCCGGTACATCTTCAATGAGCAGGATCCTGACTCCCTTTTCTATCAGCGTCATTTTACAGGTAATCCGGGAAATACTGGTTCAAAATTTCCTCCATCATATTTTTACTCAATGGTTTTGTTTCAAAGCCTGTTACCTCCTCTATTTCTTTTGCTTTTTTAATATCATCAGGGTTTGCGGAAGTTGTCAAAATCATGATGACCACTCTCGCTCGTTGTTTGACATCCAGATGTTTGTATTGTTCCAGAAACTCCCAACCGTTCATTTTTGGCATGTTAATGTCGAGGAAAATTAATTCAGGTGGCGATTGATTTTCTCTTTTAAGATACGCCAAAGCTTCCAACCCATTTAAAACAACCTCAATGCGGTTGACGATATCCATTTTGTTGATAATGATTTGATGGAAAAAATTGTCATCTGAGTTATCGTCAACCAATAAAATGCAGTCTAATTTTTTTTTCATGACCTTTTTATTTTAAGTTTTTGGTATCGTGAAATTAAATATACTTCCTTTTCCCGGCTCAGATTCAACCCATATTTTCCCTCCGTGAAGTTCAATTGTTTTTTTGCATTGGGAGAGGCCTATTCCGGTACCATCATATTCTGCCCGGGTATGCAGGCGTTGAAAAATGAGAAAAATTCTTTCGTAATATATTTCTTCAATTCCAATGCCGTTGTCTTTTATAGAGAAAAGAAATTCTTTTCCCTTATCCGTTGCTGAAATAGTAATAACGGGATGCGTTCCGGCATTTCGGAATTTGATGGCATTGCTTATCAGATTTTGAAAAACAGATTTCAGGTAGGTATAACCGTTCACAACAGGTAATTTCTGAACCTGAATTTCTGCTAAGCTTTCTTCAATGTCTGCCGACAAGTCGGTTAAAATTTCTTCAACCAGTATATTACAATCCATCCTCTCTTTGCCCATGTTTTTTCCAATCCGCGAATACTCAAGCAGGTCAAAAATGAGGCCCGACATGCGCTTTGCTCCGCCATTTATATAGCTTAGAAACTCCCTGGTTTCTTTATCAGGATGTGTTTCCAGTTTTTCGGTTAATAGCGTTGAGAAATTGGAAATGGTTCTGAGCGGTTCCTGCAAGTCATGCGAAGCAACATAAGCAAACTGCTCTATTTCTTTGTTTTGCCTTTCCAGTTCTATGGAATAAGCGACTATTTTATTCTCAGCCTTTTTTTGTTCGTTTACGTCCTGGTAGGACGTTACCGTATATTTTTTATGATCTATTTCTATAATGTCGTAAGACAGAATAGCATAAAAAGGTTCCCCGTTTTTCCTTGTGTATAAAACAATCAGGCCATTATTCCCCATGGCTTCTTTTAACCTGATAACTAATTTTTCACTTTCTTCTTGTGACAATGCCTGCAATTCGGCAATAGAACGCGTCTCGTTGAGCAGGCCAAGTAAGATTGGAAATAACCTGGCTTCTTCCTCGGGCGATACCAATTTTAAGGCTTCTGCCTTTTGACCAATAACTTCTTCACTGCTGTAGCCAAAATATTCATAAAAACGGTTGTTGGCAAAAAGGATTTTGCTATCCCCAACTTCCGCAATGGTCATAGCAACCGGGTTTTCGGTAAATATTTTCAAAAACCGTTCGCTGGAAATGGCCAGGTCCTTTTCTGTTTTTTTGCGTCTGTTAAGCTCTCTTATAATGATGAATGCCAGGATAATAGTTATCAGCAACGAAAATACACCTTCAATGACAAAAATAAATTGAGCATTCTCAATGCTCCTACTTGTAAGGAAAGTTCGTTCTCTATAAAGTCTTAATTCTTCGGCCCCCATAGATTGATTGACAAGCCTGATCTCGTCCATTATTCGCTTTCCTTCTCCGGAACTGGCAAGCATCATTTTTATCGCCTCATTATCACCTTGTTTTTTTAATAAAATAGATTTTTCAATGAGCGAAAATTTCCGATTTATATAATTTTCAAGCGTATCCAGGTTTTTCTGCTGAACAGGATTGTCAATTGTAAGTGATCTTAGCCCACTTATATTGCCGGCAATATTCTGGCGGCCTTTTTTATATGGCTCCAGATAGCTGGTATCTGCAGTAATAATAAAGCCACGCTCTCCGGTTTCCGCATTAAGCAAAGAGATCAGGTTATCGTTCAAAACCAACATTATCGAAGAAGTATGAACCTGAGCGGCGAGATTGTTCTTCAGACGGCCAATACTGTACATCGAAAACAGCATGGTACCAATCAACAATAGCAATATGATGCTGATCAGCCAATAGATTGATGATTTGATTTTTAGGGAAATCATTGATTACTTCTATACTAAGGTGAGCAAAAATAAAAATATAATTGCAACAACACTTATTAATGGCGGTAAAATTACCACTCGATCCCTGGCATGTGCTACATTAGTGTTTTAACAGACCGATATTTTGGCTGCTTAAAAGACTTCCAGCCCGGGGATAGCGGGACATTGAGCGTAGGAAAATCGCTTGTTTTATCAAAAAACAACCCGTTGAAAATAAAAAATCTTTTAGCTTTGTCATGACATAAAAAATCTATAAATCTTATACAATATCAATTTAAACCTGGCTAATGGAATCGTTCGGACATTATTTCTTTGAATTTTTTATGATGTTCCTTGCGGTATTTCTGGGTTTTGTTGCAGAGAACCTGAGAGAACGTCTGGCAGAAAAAAAACAAGAGCGGGTTTACATGAAAAATATGCTTGAAGATTTAAGAGCAGATCTTGTTCTTTATCGAAAGTATTCGGAAAATAACAAAGTGGTTTTTGAATTGATTGACACACTTGTGCAGCTAATTAAAAGCCCGGAAAGAAAACAACATATTACCAAACTTGCCTATACTGCCCGAATGATATTACCGACATTTAAGCAGTTGGTGCCAACGGAACGCACCTATGAACAAATGAAAAGTTCCGGAAACCTGCGGCTTATAACCAACCAGGTGGTAGCAAACAGTACTTCATATTATTATTATTCAGTAAGCGAACTCAAAAAATATAACGAATCCATTATGGTATGGGCTGCGGATTATGAAAATGAGATGGGGAAAATATTTGATGGGGAATTGCTGCTTAAAATTATCAAAGAAAAGAAAGAAATACCTGCCGATGCCGCTGCGCTGCTGACAGATGACCCGGTTGTATTAAATGCACTGATTAACAGTGCACAATACGTATATGGTGCACTGGTCCTGGGAGAAACAATTGGAAATGAAAGAAGCATTGCTGCACAAAAACTTATAGAATTGATCAAAAAAGAATATCGGTTGGAATTGTAGTGAAATGCGCAGCAAAAGAAAAAACATGAAATTAAAAATCCCGGCTTGAAGATTACAAGCCGGGATTAGGATTGGCAGGATCGTTTCCGGTTAGTGTATAGCAAGTCCTATCGTCGAAACCCCTGTAGAGAGGTCAAGAAATACACCTAATTTTCTGCTGATATGGTATTCTGTGCCAATATGTAAATCAAGGAATAATGGGCTTGGTGCCTGGTAGTAATTCCGGTCACCATAATAGCCGTCCTGCCAGGATGAGGAAACAATAGCAAAACCTAAAGATCCTGCCAGGTAAAAGTCCCATGCCGGACCGGCATGTAATAATCTGTCGAAATAATAGGTTCCTTTCACCCCAATAGGAACAACTGTTTCATGATATGCATAATACTGGTAAGGATTGTTTTTGTCTCCCCAGTAATATTCATCTGTGAAAGAATAATAGTCAATAAAAGGAGCGAGCGTAAAACTCCTCGCAACATCAAATTCATAGTCAAGGTGAATTACGGGCAATGTATGCCCTATGTATCCGTAATAACCTGCATAGCCTCCTATACCCACACCTACATTCAGGGTATGTCCATATTGTTCGGTATAGTCTTTATCCTGTGCTACTGCATTAAAGCTTAAAGCAGTAAAAAGGAAAAGTGAAAATAGTATCTGTTTTTTCATAAAGTAGATTTTAAATGGTGAAAAGAATTCAACGTCACAAAGTTGCAATGGTTGCTACACCATCCTTTTACACAACTTTTAGAAAATGTTATATAATTCACACATTACTGAAATGGAATATTTTGTGTATTCAGGTTAATTCCCGCATCACCTTTGCTACGATGTATGTGGGAATAATATAATTCTTAACCTGAATTGTATAACAGTTCCAATGACAAAGACAAAGACCTTTGTAAATACCTCACCATAATAACAAAACCCCACATTGTTTCACATAACCTAATACATTGCTTTGGACTGAGCCATGGCGTATAAATATGATAGAAGTTAAAAAGCAAGGAATTGTACTTTCAAAGACGGAATTAAGCTTTGAAAATGAGGGAGTCCTGAACCCTGCGGCAATAAGAGAAAATGGAATTATTCACCTCTTTTACAGAGCCGTGAACACTGGAAATAATTCCACTATCGGATATTGTAAAATGAGTGACCCGTTGACAGTAAATGAAAGAGACCTTACGCCCTTCCTTGTTCCGGAATCCGATTATGAATCAAAGGGCATAGAAGATCCGCGGATTGTAAAAATAGAAGATATCTATTATCTTACTTACACAGCGTATGATGGTGTAAATGCATTGGGTTCTCTGGCTGTTTCAAAGGACCTGGTTCATTTTGAAAAAAAAGGATTGATTGTACCACTGTTTTCATATGATGAGTTTTGCCTTCTCACTGAATCATTAACCGGATTAAATGAAAAATACCGGCGCTTCAACGAACATGAACAGGTAAGAGAAAAACAAGGGAAGAAAATTTACATGTGGGATAAGAACGTTATTTTCTTCCCGAGAAGAATCAACGGGAAATTACATTTTCTGCATCGTATAAGACCTGATATACAAATTGTTGCCGTAAATGACTTATCAGAACTTACCCCGGAATACTGGCAAAACTATATGCATCATCTTGATGAACATATTGTATTATCATCAAAATATAAGCACGAAGTAAGTTATATAGGAGGCGGATGCCCACCAATAGAAACAGAACATGGATGGTTATTAATATATCATGGTGTGCACGATACAGTATCGGGATATATCTATTCAGCCTGCGCGGCTCTGCTTGACCTGGATAATCCTTCAAAAGAAATTGCAAGGCTACCGGTCCCATTGTTCAAACCTGAACTCGATTGGGAATTGATTGGTGAAGTGAACAATGTCTGCTTCCCTACCGGCGCTGTACGCATAGAAGATTCCCTTTATATCTATTACGGAGCCGCCGATGCCCGCATAGCATGTGCCTCAGTTAGCATATCTGCCTTAGTGAAAGAACTATTGGATAATAAAACAGAAAATGATAAATAACAGCAATTTAAGTCATATCCTAAACTTTAATGTTAATTGTGAAAACCCCGGGGAAAGATTGCCCGTCCCGTGCGTTGATAAAAATTTACCTGAAGTACTGTTTATTACATCCTATCCGCCACGCGAGTGTGGTATCGCAACCTATTCAAATGATCTGATCAGCACATTAAAAAGTAAATTCGATCATTCCTTTAAAATAAACATCTGTGCATTAGAATCTGAGAGCGAACTGCACAATTATATTCATGAGGTAAAATACATATTGAATACAGATCATCCTGATGAATTCCAGAGTCTTGCAAATACTATTAATGATGATCCGAATTACAAAATCTTACTTATTCAACATGAGTTCGGTTTCTTCGCAAAAGCAGAGGAGGAATTTTATCAATTTTTAAAGACCATCACAAAACCTATTGTTATTGTTTTTCATACTGTATTGCCCGGTCCGGATGAGACTTTGAAAATAAAAGTGCAGCAGCTTGCCGGTATTGCAAAATACGTCATTGTGATGACCCGGAATTCTGGCCGCATCCTGATTCACGAATATGAAGTACCTAAGGCTAAAATCGTTAAAATTGCTCACGGTACCCATCTGGTTCCGCATTTAGATAAGGAGATTCTTAAAGTAAAGTATCATTTAAGCGGTAGAAAAGTTTTGTCCACTTTTGGCTTATTGAATTCAGGGAAAAGCATTGAAACAACTCTTGAAGCATTGCCTGAGATTGTAAAAAATCATCCCGAAGTCCTGTTCCTTATTATTGGGAAAACACATCCGTCGGTAATAAAACATGAAGGAGAAGATTACAGGGAAAAGCTTCAGAAAATGGTGGAAACCTTAGAGTTGCAACATTATGTTCAGTTTATTAACAACTTTTTGCCGACTCAGGAATTACTTGAATACCTGCAGCTTACTGATATCTATTTGTTTACATCAAAAGACCCCAACCAGGCGGTAAGCGGAACATTTTCGTATGCCATAAGTTGTGGTTGCCCCATTATTTCTACCCCCATACCTCATGCCGTGGAAGTATTGAAAAAAGACGGTGGGATCATTTTCGATTTTGGCAATTCGAAACAACTCGCCGAAGCTACTGTCAACTTATTGAATGATGTGAATCTACGGCAAAATATCAGCTCCAATGGATTGCATAGAATGGCCTCTACAGCATGGGAAAATACGGCAATCGGACATGCTGCTTTGTTTGAGAAGATCGGTAAAGGCGAAATATCACTGCGCTATAACATCCCTCCGCTAAACCTGGACCATATAAAAAAGATGACTACCGATTTTGGAATCATCCAGTTTTCCACCATCAATCATCCTGATCTCAATTCTGGTTATACCCTCGATGATAATGCACGTGCATTGATCGCTTTGTGCCAGCATTATGAACTCACTAAAGCCGAAGAGGATCTCAAATACATTAAAATCTACTTCAATTTCATCAAGTATTGTCAGCAGGATGATGGGGTCTTTGTGAACTATATAGACAAAGAAAAAAATATTACAGACCAGAATAATTCAGACAACCTTGCTGATGCAAACGGAAGGGCTATCTGGGCTTTGGGGTATATGACGCATTTGGCAACTGTGTTGCCAAAAGCGCTTGTAGCAGATGCGGAATTAACCCTGCAAAGAGCTTTGAATGGTGTGCATGAGATTCATTCTACACGTGCTATGGCATTTGCCATCAAAGGTTTGTATTTCAATAATAAAAAGCAAAAGATCAAACAAAATATCTTACTTATAAAAACACTTGCAGACAGGCTGGTACAGATGTACAGGCATGAAGCTGATGAAAACTGGCTCTGGTTTGAATCTTACCTAACATATGCAAACAGTATTTTGCCGGAAGCCTTGCTTTGTGCCTGGCTTGCAACGGATGAACCGGTATATAAAGAAACCGCAAAAGCCTCATTTGATTTTCTGTTATCTAAAATATTCAGGAACAATAAAATAAAAGTAATATCCAACAAAACCTGGCTGCATAAAAGCGATGAGTTAATTCCATTAGCAATCGGAGGTGAGCAGCCCATTGATGTTGCGTATACCATACTTGCATTAAACAAGTTTTACAAAACATTTGGCGAAGCTGGCTACAGGCGAAAGTTGAATACATCGTTTAACTGGTTTTTAGGCAGCAACCACTTGAACCAGATTATTTACAATCCCTGTACCGGCGGATGCTATGACGGATTGGAAGAGAACTATGTAAATCTCAATCAGGGCGCTGAGTCCACCATCAGTTATCTGATGGCCAGATTAACTGTTGCACAATTCCTGATAAAGGAAAGCAGGAAAAAGCTTCAAAGGGAACACTATTTGAAATCTGTAAAAAGAGCTCAAATAGCTAAAACTGTGTCAGCACTCTAGAGCCATTTAATTTCAGAATTAATACCAGAAAAATTCCAGTACCCATTTCGGCAATCATCAATTGAAACAAAAAAACAAGTCTTTAATTTCTCAAACAATAAATCATGAAAGCATTAGTCTATCACGGCCCGGGTAAAAAATCCTGGGAAGAAAAACCAAAACCAGGCATCAATAAACCAACAGATGCTATTGTCAAAATTTTGAAAACCACCATTTTCGGAACCGACCTTCACATTATGAAAGGCGACCTGCCGGATGTAACAGAAGGACGAATTATCGGCCATGAAGGCGTCGGTATTGTTGAAGAAACTGGAACTGCTGTAAGCAATTTCAAAAAAGGCGAGCACGTTATCATCTCATGCATTACCTCTTGCGGCAAGTGTGAGTTCTGTAAGAAAGGCATGTATTCACATTGCGAAGACGGCGGATGGATACTCGGGAACCTGATTGATGGCTGTCAGGCTGAATACGTGCGGATCCCTTATGCTGACAATAGTTTGTACCACATCCCGGCGGGTGCTGATGAAGAAGCCCTGGTGATGCTAAGCGATATCTTGCCTACAGGTTTTGAGTGTGGTGTCTTGAACGGACAAGTGAAACCAGGTGATACACTGGCCATTATTGGCGCAGGGCCTATTGGTATGGCAGCCCTGCTGACCTCACAGTTTTATACACCTGCTGAAATTATTGTAATTGATACCGATGAAAACCGCCTGGCCGTAGCGAAAACTTTCGGTGCTACACATACCATTAACAATACAGATGGGAAAGCAGAAGAAGCCGTAATGAAAATTACAAATGGTAAAGGCGTAGACGTGGCTATAGAAGCTGTAGGGGTATCAGCTACATTTGAATTGTGTGAGGCTATAATTGGTGCCGGTGGACACATTGCCAATATAGGAGTCCATGGTAAAAGCGTAACCCTGCACATGGAAACATTATGGTCGAGAAACATTACCATTACCACCCGTTTGGTAGATACGATTACCACACCGATGCTTTTTAAGACGGTACAATCCAAAAAACTTGAGCCAAAAAAACTTATTACACATCATTTTAAACTGGATCAGATCGTAGAAGCTTATGAAACCTTTGGCAATGCCGCCAAAGAAAAGGCGCTCAAAGTGATATTAACCAATGAATAGGAGGTTTTAAATTGAACGAAAATAAAAATTCAACTGATATAGTTCAAACTATCAGGAACGCCATGGCAAGCGGCGACATCGAATCAATCGTAAACCTTTTTGCCATTGATTCGGAGTGGGTATTAATTCCAACAGGAGAAATGTATGCAGGGAAGGATAAAATCACAGAAATAATAGCAGGAAGTATGAAAATGGATTTCCAATTCATTGACAGTTTCTATAATATAGATGGGACAAAACTTTGTATAGAATTTTTACATAATATGATAGTCAATGATAATTGGAAAACACGATTCCCTTTTGAAAAACCGGTTCCTGGTACGAAGTTCCAATTGAAAGTTGTTTGGATTTGTGATACAATTCATGGAAAGATCGTTAAGATAAACGAGTATTTTGATATGTTCACCTTAATGAACGGTGGAACAAGGCCAAATCCATTTTGATACCATCCGTGGTGGAAAAGACTTTGTCAGATTTTCTAATCATTAAGTCCTAATTTTGAAACTATCAATCTCTTAATAATTGATGAAAATAGATGCTTACGTACCGAACGAATTATTAAGCCCGTTTATCCTCACTTATCTGATTATAGAAAGTGAGGGTGAAGGGGTAAACAAGGTATTACCGGATACGTCTCTTGTGCTGGCTTTCAGGTATAAAGGAATACTGAGTTATATAGCTGATAACGAAGAGACCAACCTGCCATTTGCAACGGTTTCAGGTTTGAGAAAGACGATGCGGTTGTTCAATTATTCAAAAAACACGGGTAATATCCTGGTATTGTTTAAAGAAGCTGGTGCGGCTGCATTTTTTAAAAATCCTCTTCATAATTTATATGATGAAACAGTTTCAATTGACAATTTTATCAGCCATCAATACGTATCAATAATTGAAGAACAATTAGCTGAATCAAAGGACAATACCCAAAGAATAGCATTGATTGAAAAGTTCCTTTTATCAATCATATCGCCCGATAAACCTGATCCGTTAATTTTATCAGTCCTTGAAAAAATTCATATCGCCAATGGCGTTATCAATATAAAAAATCTTGCAAACAGTCACTACATAAGCCATGATGCTTTTGAAAAGCGCTTCAGGCGGGTAGTAGGTACCACGCCAAAACAATTTTCCTCTATTGTAAGAATGAAAACCATAACCGAAGCGGGAATGCAAAAACGAAATTTTGTTGATCTGGCCTTTGATGCAGGGTATTTTGACCAGCCACATTTCAATAAAGGGTTCAAATCATTTACAGGACAGACGCCAAAGGACTTTTTTAATTCTCCGTCCTTCCTTAAAATCAATGATTTTATACAATAACCGGGTTGCGGCTGTGTATAATTTTGAACTTTCAAAAACGAAACAAAATGAAAGGCAAATTATTAAATAACTTACTGTTATTCTCCCTCTTCGGTATCAGTCTCGGGCTTTTTGGTGTCCTTTATGAAGGATTGGTATATGGCCCGAAAATGTTGGACTTCTCTATGGAAAGAATGCTTTTCTGGAAAAATTTTACTTCTGTTATAAGTCCGCTGGTTTATTATACTCCATGGGATCCATTGGCGACTCTGATATTGGTGGTCCTTTATTTTATCGCGCCCAAAGCAAATACATTGCAGAAAAAACGCCTGCAATGGGCCAGTATCTTCCAGGTACTTTCTTTAGGGTTGACATTTTACATCTTAACACAGATCAATTTTAAGCGCAGTTTCGGCAATCTGGATCTGTATGCCGATACCATCCCGGGCAAAGTGCTTCTTTTTAATATTCTAAGCTTTATAAGGATAATCCTTGCCGCATTAGCTGTAAGCATTGTTTTCAGGGCATATATACAAACTCAAAAAGACCTGCCCATCTCCAAATTGTAGGAATAATGTAACTTATTTTGAAAATCTTGTAATGCTGGCATCGGCGAAGTGGCTCACCTTTGCATTGTAATCATACAATAAAACTAAAACAAGATGAGAACAGCCACAACAATCCCAAGCAAATCAGTGAAAAGAAATTTCTCCCGGATTCAAAGCCTGCCAGCAAAAGAAAATCTCAATCCCACTGTTTCTCATTTGGAGACAACGGTGAAACATTATTTGCTTTACAATTTAGATATTTTGTTAGAAGTGTCTAAACATGAAAAACTCAACAGCAACCTTGAATCTGCTGCGAGCATCATAAGGGAGTATGAGTTCCTGAGCCTTTTAAACAATATGAATCAGCAAGGTTTATAACATTTTTGAAAAATACTGAAATGCTACCTGACCAACTCTTTCCTGTTTTAAAATGCACCACCAAACAATGGTATATTGGTTTTCTTTTGGCAACTACAGCTATTGTTACTTTCCTTATTTTCAAGGCATATCCGGCTGCAATGCAAATTTTAGAGATACTATAACACCCTGTTCAACCTTAAATACACCTTTTATCTCAAGAACTATTTTGCCTGTATCTTTGTCATACTACATAATTGGAAATCAGAAATTTACTCCGCTCTCCTAAAACTGGCAATACAAACTGCCTTTTTTGAAGACTTAAATTATCTAAGAAGCAAATAAAGCTGCGATCCTCATCTTTTAAAGAAAAATAATAACACGTTGAAACTCTATATCAAGTACATGGTAAGCATTCGATGCAAGATGATTGTTAAAGAAGAGCTGAAAAGCCTTGGGCTTCATTATGTAAATGTTAACCTGGGTGAAGTAGAGATTATGGAAGAAATCACAAACGCAAAACGCGAACAATTAAAAATGGCCCTGTTCAAATCCGGCCTCGAACTGATGGAAGATAAAAAAGCTATATTGATAGAAAAAATAAAGAATATCATTATAGAAATGGTTCATTATGAAGAAGAATTACCCAAAACCAATTTTTCTGAATACCTGAGTGAAAAAATGGATTATGACTACACTTACCTCGCCAACCTGTTTTCGGAAACAGAAGGTACGACTATTGAGCATTTTATTATTCTACATAAAATAGAACGCATTAAAGAGTTGATTCTATATAACGAACTCAACATGACTGAAATTGCAAATAAAATGCACTATAGCAGTGTTTCGCATCTGTCAAACCAGTTTAAAAAGATAACAGGGCTGACCCCTTCCTTTTTTAAATCGCTCAAAAACAAAAAGCGAAACATGCTGGAGAATATGTGAATAATATCATACTTTTTAAAACCAACTGAATTCCAACGATAACGGTCATTCACTGAAGAGATAATAAACCCTTCAAATGGATCGCAAGATTCAAAGACATAGGAAAATCCCCTTTTGAATTGAGGCAATGCAATGACATGTAGGAATTGTTCTGCATACCCCATTTAAATCACTTATTCTTAAAGTAATAAACATTAATGCCTTAACCATGTTATCTACTTGACCATACCATTTAAAATGAAACCTGAAATCATAAAACAAAAAATGCTAAATAAATTAAAATATCATCCTATCGTTGGTGATTTGGCGGAAATGATACGCAAAAACAAGTGGGAAGACAAATTTGGCAAAGCTATCAAAATAGCAAATGATAAAAATGTACCTGTAATAGAACATGTTAAGACCCTCAAACAATATTTGGATTGGATCAATGAATTGCTTTACTGGGTTCCGACTGAAAACCATTCGGGCCAGAATATAGATGATCACATCAGCGCTTTTTATTTTATTGCAGATCAGAAACCTCTTTCCGCACTCCAAAACAAAATTATCCCATATGACACCTCTCTTCCGCTCACGCCATTTTCTGACTGGATGGAAAAATATGCAAATGCACTTGGATTATTTCTAGATACCCCTGAATCACTGACTAAAGAATCGGAGCAAACCTTATATGATTCACCAATTTATAATATGGATGAATACTTAAGGCCGCGGGGCGGATGGAAATCATTTAACCAGATTTTTGCAAGATACTTTAAACCAGGATATCGTCCCATCGCGGCAATATCTGATCAAACGGTAATTATATCGCCAGCCGATTCCACATTTGCAGGACAATGGGAAATTCGGGAAAATTCCAATGTCACAGTTAAAAATCTGAATTGGAAAATAAGTGAGCTTCTTGAAGGAAGCCCATATAAGGATCGGTTTAAAGACGGCCTTTTCATGCATGCGTATCTAAGTCCTACTGATTATCATCGCCAACACGCCCCTATTGGAGGCAAGGTATTGGAAGCCAGGGTAATTCAAGGCCAGGTCTACCAGGAAGTAGCGGCCAAACCTGCGGATGATATTCATGGCAAACACGATCTGCACCTTAGGAGGGTTTATGACGATTCAGACAATACCGGGTACCAATTTGCACAGACAAGAGGACTTATTGTACTTGATACACCTATTGGGCTTGTTGGAGTTTTGCCAATAGGAATGAGCCAGGTTTCATCTGTAATTTTAACTGCCGAAGTGGGTGTTACCCTTCGGAAAGGCGAGGAGATATCATATTTTCAGTTTGGCGGTTCTGATATCATCATGGTGTTTGAATCCTCAAGCAATATCAGTTTTACAGCAAGGCCCTGTGTACATTATAAAATGGGAACCAGGATTGCCCAGGCATATCCGGTACTCTAACTACATTAGCACATTCATTTCTGAAATTGCACAGAAATGTGTGAATAATGTAACTATTATAAGGAATTGTGTAATGTTTTCCTGATTTAAAGGACTAACCTTTGTTCTTGTCTTTCCAACAAAGGTTTCCTCTTGAAAATATTTATTAAATACATGTTGAGCAACCATTGCAAAATGGCTGTGAAGGGTGCTTTAAAAGAGCTTGGTCTTCATTTTATTATGGTTGACCTTGGAGAAGTTGAAATCATGGAAACCTTATCAGCAGGGCAGCGGGAGCAATTGAAACTGATTCTTTTAAAATCAGGGCTTGAACTCATGGATGACAAGAGGGCTCTCCTGATCGAACAAATAAAAATCGCAATCAAAGAAATGGTATATGCCCAGGAAGAAATGGTTAAGATCAAAAATTCTGATTTTTTAAGTGAGAAACTGGGCCATGATTATGCCTTTCTCGCCAATTTATTTTCAGAAGTACAGGGAACTACCATCGAGCAGTTTATCATATCACATAAAATAGAGCGCATCAAAGAGTTGATTATTTATGACGAACTTAGTATCTCAGACATCGCCTGGAAAATGAATTATTCCAGCGTAGCGCACTTATCAAACCAGTTCAAAAAATTTACCGGGTTTAGCCCCTCCCATTTTAAGTTATTAAAAGACAAAAGGCTGAACAATATCGAAGAACTGGAAATTCAGACGATATAAAAGAGAAATAACAAAAAATGACAGTTATTAAAAAATCAGGTGGTGATGAATTGGTCAATCTTAATAATGAGCTTGTTTTGCAAAAAGAGGAGATTGCAAAGCTGACAGAGGCATTAAAAATTGCCAATGCAGAACTTGTTTTTCAAAATAACGAGAAAGAAAAAAGAGCTAATGAATTAGGTATAGCTAATATTGAGCTTGCATTCCAGAATGATGAGAAAGAAAAAAGGGCGGCTGAACTGGGTATTGCAAACAAAGAGCTTGTTTTTCAAAATAATGAGAAAGAAAAAAGGGCAGAAGAACTGGGTGTTGCAAACAAAGAACTTGTGTTCCAGAATGTTGAAAAAGAAAAAAGAGCTGAAGAACTGGGTGTTGCAAACAAAGAACTTGTGTTCCAGAATGATGAAAAAGAAAAAAGAGCTGAAGAACTGGGTGTAGCTAATAAAGAGCTTGAATTTCAAAATAACGAGAAAGAAAAAAGAGCTGCCGAGTTATTCATTGCTAATAAAGAACTTGTATTTCAAACCGGAGAAAAAGAGAAGCGGGCAGCAGAGTTGGTCATTGCCGACTTTGAACTGGATTTTCAAAACAAAGAAAAGGAAAAACGCGAAATTGCCAATAAAGAACTTGAAGCATTCAGCTATTCTTTAAAATTAGCTTCTCAATATTCTTTGAGCCTTATCGAAGCCAGTCTGGACCCATTGGTTACCATCAATCCTGAAGGAAAAATAACGGATATGAATGAGGCGACCGCAAACATAACCGGGGTATCGCGTGAAGACCTTACCGGAACTGATTTTTTTGAATATTTTACTGAACCGCAAAAAGCACGGGAAGTATATCAGGAAGTATTCGCAAAAGGATATGTTGCTGACTCTCCCCTAACGGTCCGCCATAAAGACGGAAAACTTACTGATGTATTGTTCAATGGATCCGTTTATAAAGATGATAAAGGGAATGTACTCGGTGTAGTATGTGTTGCGAGGGATGTTACAGCCCAGAACCTGCTTTCCAATTATTCTCTCAGCCTCATTGAAGCAAGCCGCGATCCCCTGTTTACCATTAGCCCCCAAGGGAAAATTACAGACATGAACGAGGCGACAGTTAGAGTCACCGGATCGACCCGGGAGCATATAATAGGGACAGATTTCTTTAATTATTTCACTGACAAAAAAAAGGCACGTGAAGGATATGAGAAGGTTTTTGCAAAGGGTTTTGTGGCAGACTATCCATTAACCATCATAGACGGTGAATTGACGGACGTGCTATTCAATGGTTCGGTATATAGAGATGACCGCGGCAATGTGATTGGCGCCGTAGTGGTGGCAAGGGTGATTACCGAGCAAAAAAGAATTGAAAAAGAATTGGTTGCTGCTAAAGTTTCTGCAGAGCTGGCCACACAAATAGCAGAAGAAGCCAAAAGCAAAGCTGAAAGTGCTGCGAAAATTGCGGAAGAAGCCACAAGAACAGCTGAAGATGCCGTGAAAGCCAAACAGCAGTTTTTGTCCAATATGAGCCATGAAATACGTACGCCTATGAATGCCATCATCGGGTTTACAAAAGTGGTACTGAAAACAGATCTGTCTGCCAAACAAAAAGAATATCTGACCGCTATTAAAATGAGCGGCGATGCTTTGATTGTACTCATCAATGATATCCTGGATCTTGCAAAAGTAGATTCCGGGAAAATGATATTTGAGCAGATTCCGTTTAAACTGGCATTGTCCATTTCAGCTATGCTGCATTTGTTCGAAACCAAAATCCAGGAAAGGAATTTAGAGCTGGTAAAAGAATATGATAGCAGAATACCGGAGGTTTTGCTCGGCGACCCGGTACGTTTGCACCAGATCATTCTAAATCTCTTGAGTAATGCTGTGAAGTTTACAACCCAGGGGAAAATTACAGTGGGTGTTCGATTATTGAAAGAGGATGATGATATGGTTACCATAGAATTTTCAATTACAGATACAGGAATCGGAATTCCTGAAAGTAAAATCGGCAAGATATTTGAAAATTTTCAACAGGCATCCAGCGGCACATCAAGGCTGTATGGAGGTACCGGTTTGGGACTTGCTATTGTAAAACAACTGGTAGAACCCCAGGGAGGCACTATCAATGTAACAAGTAAAATAGACGAGGGTTCTACATTTAGTTTCACATTAAGTTTCCAGAAAACAAATGATGAGGCAGAAATGGAACTGGAAATTGCAGAACTGGATCCGGAAATTAAAAATATCAGGGTATTGGTGGTTGAAGACATCGCACTCAATCAACTGCTGATGAAAACATTGCTGGATGATTTCGGTTTTGAACGCGATATGGCCCCTAATGGCAAAATAGCCATAGAAAAACTGGAAAATAATACCTACGATATTATTTT
>Ga0207008_10066_pt1 | contig 17743 bp, 16 predicted proteins | sample Alteio_BWMinCont_83_FD_153489 | JGI IMG/M metagenome (GOLD analysis project Ga0207008, IMG submission 153489) | Enriched cells from forest soil in Barre Woods Harvard Forest LTER site, Petersham, Massachusetts, United States -... | ecosystem: Environmental > Terrestrial > Soil > Temperate forest >... | reverse complement strand
TAGCGTCCACGCTATGGATGCATAAGCTTCCAGCCTCCGGCTGGTCTTCAATCAATGAGGTTAGAACTCATAAATGGATAGAGCGGCAGCCGGAGGCTGCAAGCTTACAAGTCCTTAGCCTGCAGGCTAAGGACAGCGGAGACATGGTTATCAGCCCGGAATACTTGTGGTTGTTTTCTCACCCCAGAGGGGTGAAACGTTTGTAGAACACAAAAACCCGTCCAAATTGTCCGACCCCGGAGTGGGTCGAACATTGAATGATTGTTTTGAAATGCTGTTCGACCCGCTCCGGGGTCGTAACGTTTGCTTGTCCTGTTTCATTCTACAAACATGTGACCCCTCTGGGGTCAAGAAATAATAGTATTAAATCCCGCTATCCATAGCGTCCACGCTATGGATGCATAAGCTTCCAGCCTCCGGCTGGTCTTCAATCAATGAGGTTAGAACTCATAAATGGATAGAGCGGCAGCCGGAGGCTGCAAGCTTACAAGTCCTTAGCCTGCAGGCTAAGGACAGCGGAGACATGGTTATCAGCCCGGAATACTTGTGGTTGTTTTCTCACCCCAGAGGGGTGAAACGTTTGTAGAACACAAAAACCCGTCCAAATTGTCCGACCCCGGAGTGGGTCGAACATTGAATGATTGTTTTGAAATGCTGTTCGACCCGCTCCGGGGTCGTAACGTTTGCTTGTCCTGTTTCATTCTACAAACATGTGACCCCTCTGGGGTCAAGAAATAATAGTATTAAATCCCGCTATCCATAGCGTCCACGCTACGGGTGCATAAGCTTCCAGCCTCTGGCTGGTCTTTAATCTACGAGAGTAAAACTTATCAAGGTATAGAGCAAGGCAGCCAGAGGCTGCAAGCTTACAAGTCCTTAGCCTGGAGGCTAAGGACAGCTGGGGTTTGGAGCAGGGCAGCCAGAGGCTGCAGGCTTGGTAGTCCTTAGCCTTGAGGCTTAGGACAGCAGGAACAGCTGGGATTAACCTTTTTACAACATGCCACCTTCCGGCCAAAAAGACCAATGCGTATTATGCTCTTCACTAGGGTTGTATAGAAATGAATCTCCTGTTATAAGCATGTCAGCAATTTGTTGAAAGGTTTGGGTATTGCTTGGCTTTTCGTCGAGCGCTAAATCAGGATGATGCCAGTTGCTGAGCGTCATAATTATGGGTAAATCAAGAGGGATGCTCTTCGAAATTTCTTCTCGTGTTACCCAAAACATAGATGAATATTCTGGAACCAAACCTCTCATAAACTCCCATGGTCTTATTCTGCCATCATGCTCAAGATCAATGCCTTTAGCAATATAATGCTGCCGGTCTTGGACAACTTGTACTTCCGTGTTCCGAATAAAAATGGTTTTTGCATCTGGATTTAAAAATGGCCCTTCATCTTCATCATCCAAAAAAGTTTCTGTATTAGTATTTTGTGCGAATCGATAAAAACTATCATTCCCATTTCCAGAAGTGAGGCAGTTGCCGAAAACTGCAGTAATGTTTTCTATGCCCTCAATATCATAACTATGATTATCGAATTGTATTACTTCAATTAAAATGGCCCAGCGGCTTCGGTCTCCGAAAAGTGTCATTTTCTGGTCTCCATGATAATAATATCCATTATCAAGCATTGGGAAAATAAAATCATTCGCGGCTTTGTCCAACTGGTCTAATATTTCCGTTTTCTGTATCATGACCTTTTTGTTTTATCAATTTAAAGGCTCAAATTAACAAAGAGTCATAAATTTTATTCCTTTTATTCAGAGTTTCCTTCTTTCGTGCGATCTCACTGCTTTGCCGAATTTGTAATCCGATTTTTCTCCGTATTGCTAAGTGAAAACTCTAATTAAACGACTGCCTGAATTCCAACGGCGAAAGATTGGTTTTTGTTTTGAATAATTTGCTGAACGATTGCGGATGTTCAAAGCCCAATTCGTATGCTATTTCGCTCACGGATAAGCTGGTGGTTGATAATTTTTCTTTTGCTTTTTCAAACAACTTATTATGAATATGCTGTTGCGTGCTTTGGCCTGTTAATGCTTTCAACAGTGCGCTTAAGTAGCTGGGCGAAATGTTTAATTCTTCTGCAATATATTGAACAGTCGGCAAGCCTTTTTGGACTAAGTCATTGCGGTTGAAATATTCCGTGAGGACATCTTCCAGGCGATTTAGAATTTGATGGCTGGTTATTTTCCTGGTGATAAACTGGCGGTTATAAAACCTTTCGGCATAGGTAAGCAATAATTCCAATTGGGCAATGATCACATTCTGACTGAATTTATCAATGTTTGACCGGTATTCCTGGTCAATATTCTGAAAGATTCCTGTCATCATGGTTTCTTCTTTGTCAGACAGATGCAAGGCTTCATGCACCGAATAGCTAAAATATTCATATTGCTTAATTGTCTTGGCTAATGGCGTATTCCATAAAAAATCGGGATGCACCAACAGCAGCCAGCCTGAACGAATCACCGGTTCATCAGGGTTTGTATCAATTCCAAAAACCTGGCCCGGAGACATAAAAAACATCACGCCTTCATCAAAATCATATTGTTGCTGACCATATTTTATTTTGGCATTCGACATCCTTTTGAGCGATATGGAATAAAAATCAAAGACCAGGCTTAATGGGTCATAACCAGTGGGATGTGTGATGGTTTCCAGGTTTATGACAGTAATTAATGGATGCTCCGGTTTGGGCAGTCCCATTACCCGGTGATACTCGCTGATCGTTTTTATTCTGAGAGGTTGTCTGTTTGGCATAACGCAAATATTTTATTTAGTCAAGGAAAGTCATATCTTCCTCACTCAATTCTATTTCTGTTGCTTTCATGTTCTCTTCAAAATGCTTTAAGGATGATGTGCCCGGTATCGGCAATATCCATGGAGAACGATGCAGCAGCCATGCCAGGTTTATCTGTGCTGCCGTGGCATTGTGTTTCTTTGCAATCGATGCAATCCGCTCATCCTTCTTAGGCATGGAATTGACCAAAGAAAAATATGGAACTAGTGGAATTTTGTTTTTCTCACATATCGCAAGCACTTCTTCGCCACCTCTTGTTTCTTCTCCCCAGGGTTGTTTTAATGAATTGCGCTGACCATGACCATACATATTTTCAACCGTGGCGATATCTCCCATATCCATAGCAGTTTGCAATTCATCAGGATGGACATTGCTCACACCCACATGCAATATCTTTCCTTCTTTCTGCATTTCAAACATAGCTCCCATGGATTCCTGAAAAGGCACATCGCCATGACCTATTATCCTGAAATGAACCAGTGTTATTTGATCAATTTTAAGGGTACGCAAATTATTTTCTATGCTGGTACGTAATTGTTCAGGGCGATTGAACGGAATCCAGCTTTTATCAGGCTTTCTTGCTCCTCCCACTTTGGTGCATATTACCAGGTCGTTGGGATATGGATAAAGGGCTTCTTTGATCAACCTGTTGGTGACATCTTCTCCGTAATAATCGGCAGTATCAATAAAATTCACACCGCTTTTAATGGCTGCTTTTAATATCTCCAAAGCTTCAGGACGATTTGCTGGTTCACCCCAGATGCCTTCACCGGTCAGGCGCATGGTACCATATCCGAAACGTTTCACTTTTATGGGGTTTTTACTTCCTCCGGCAATTGTAATTTCTGGTGTTTTCATATAAATTGAATTTGATCAAACTTACTACTAATAATATTATTAAAAAATCATTTTAGATAACGTGGGGATCAGCCTTATCAGTTATTGTTGATACATCAAGGCAAATTCTTTTGCAAAATCCTTCATTTTTACTTTGCCAGGCGCAGGTTTGTTCAAATTATAGTCTCTATAAACATCTCCATTGTGCATACTCGCCTGCATCTCTACTAAACCTGCTGCAATGGTTCCCGGCACTCCTGCTTTTTCCATTCCGCTTTGCAGTTGTTCATCAGTAATGATTTTCCATTTCAGATCTGGTTTACCGATAGCTTCTCCCAAAATACCTGCCACCTCATTGCATGTAATCTCTTCGCTTGCCACATAGAGCACCTTTCTGCCGGATAAAGGTTTTACAATTTCATCTGCAATACTTGTGGCAATATCAATTGGTGAAACCCAGGGTATTATGTCATCTCCGCCATAGTTCGATGCGATAATACCAGTAGTTTTTATAACAGGTATAAAGTTTAATAAGTTATAGTAGAAACCAACCGGGCGCATGAAGGTGATATCTATATTTTGCATTTTATTCAGAATTGCCTCTGCATGATGATGAAGAATAAGCAGACCGGATTCCTTTTCCATATGAGCGCCGATACTGCTTAAATGGACAACTCGCTTCACACCAGACTGCTGAATGGCTTCAGCGTAATTGGTCATGATATTGTCACAACGCTCCGTTACTCCAGTAAAAATATTTCTATTAGTAGTATCTGTAAAACCCTGTGGGGATGATGGCGGCATCATGGTATAAACCGCATCTGCTCCGCTAAAAGCACCCGTGAGAAAAGAAACATCTTCTATAGAACCAATGGCAGCGGTAGCGCCCAATGCTTCAATATCTTTTTGTTTTTCAGGGTTGTGACTGATAATGGTAACGGCATGTCCTTTTTGTACCAATTCTAAAGCGAGCGGCTTGCTGATGTGGCCTAACGAACCAGTGATTGTAATTTTCATTTTTGTTTAATTTTATGTCGCAAATTTCCGCCGGCACAAACTAACAGATGTAGCCGAATCAACTATTGTTGTAGTCGGAATTGGTTTTGTCAGTTCGTAATCATAATACCTGGCTATCAAACACTTTTTACGTGATTGTAATACTTGTAGAAAACATGAAAGAAGATGGAAATTAAATGTTATTTTTCTATGCTGAATACATAATCCCCCGTCTAAATAGCTAATTTTGTTCTATGGGGGGCACACCCTGAATAGGGCAGATGAAATATTAAGATCTTCAAACCAAAAGAGCTAAAGACATGCGAAATATTTTTTCCCGCGACAAGATCCACGATCCTGAATTAGATCGCAAGGCTCATTATATGAAAAAAATAATATTGCCTGTAATGGGCATTGTTGCTTTGTTAATGATCATCGGGATTATAGTACAGCCGCAATTTGTGCTGCGTTATCTTTTAGTTACCGCCATTATATGTACCGCAAGCCCAACCTTTCTTTTTTTTATCCGCCGGGGCCATGTAAAATTAAGCGCTTACTTATATCTCAGCTTCTGGGTGTTATTGATCGTAGGACTTTCATGGACGGGCGGCGGTATTAAAGGGCATGGAATAAGACTATTGCCTATGGTTGTATTGATGTCAGGACTGATCATTGGCAGAAAAGAAATATGGGTCTTTGGCATTATCGCCACATTGAGCAGCCTTGTATTGGTGATTGCAGACTATGACCATTACCTTCCTGTAAAAGAAGCACTTGGGCAAACCCCTTTGGTTTACTGGATCATTTCAACGACATTTATTTTTACCCTTTGTTATCTGCACTATTTGTCAATCAGTGAATTGGAAAAATCATTGATGGAGACCCAGAAGGAGCTCTTCCTTCGGAAGCAATCAGAAGAAAAGTATCGTCTCATTTTCGAGTCATTCCAGGATGTGTATTATCAGACAGACCTCACAGGTAAAATTATGATTGTTTCTCCTTCTATAAAAGCACGTGCGGGGTATGAACCCAAAGAGCTTATTGGCAGAAATGTGAGTGAGTTTTATAATAACCCCGAAAAAAAGAATTCCATGATGGCAGAACTGATGGTAAATGGCTCTATTTTTAACTATGAACTTGATCTAATAGCCAAAGACGGCCAGGTGATCCATTCTATTATTTCAAGCCATGTTCGCCATGATCAAAATGGCAGTCCGAATGGAATAGAAGGCACAATTCACGATATTACCCTACGAAAACGGGCAGAAGATATGCTAAAGCTTCAAAATGAAATATTGTATGAAGTGGCATTTATCCAGTCGCATATCGTAAGGCGGCCCGTTGCAAACGTGCTTGGCTTACTCAATTTAGTTAACAGGAATGAACCAAATGACCCTGTGAATTTTGAAATCATTCCGAAACTGGAAATTGCTACCAAAGAACTTGATGAGGTTATTCATCAAATTGTTAAGAAAACGGAAGAAATTCAAAATTTACTTTCAAATGATGCTCATTAGCGCCGACCATTATACTTTCCTGATATAAGCCCTTATGGTAAGTGGCGCAAAAATGGAAAGAATTACTCCCGCTCCCAATATTGTTAACCAGAAATCCTGGCCTATCACATCTTTATTTACCAATTCCCGTATGGCCGTAATGAGATGCGATACAGGGTTAAAGGTGGCAAACCATTTCAATACAGATGGCAGCGTATTTACAGACACAAAGGCATTTGAAAGAAAAGTAAGTGGGAAAACCACCATCATGGAAATGCCTTGTACACTGGCAGCCGTACGGCCTACCACTCCTGCAAACGCAAAGATCCAGCTGGTGCACCAGGCAAAGGCGATGACAAGGACACCTACTTCCATTACTCCTGCGATACCGGCACCCGGTCTGTACCCCATAAGATATCCCATGGCAAAGGTTAATATTGTGACAATGGCATATCGGATGGTATCAGCCAATAATGCGCCTGCAAGGGGCGCGATCCGGGCAATGGGCAATGATTTAAATCGGTCAAAAACACCCTTATCCATATCTTCGCGGAGCTGAACCCCGATGGCAACAGAACCTGTAATAATGGATTGTGCTAAAATACCGGGAATTATGACGGGCAGATAGTTATGTACATTCCCTGCAATGGCCCCGCCAAAAAGATAAGTGAACATGAGTGTGAATAAGATAGGTTGAGCTGTCACATCAAGCAGCTGTTCCGGTGTGTGCCTTACCTTCAAAAGTCCACGGTAGGCCATCGTCAATGAGTTGTTGACAGTTTGACTGAAACTGGTCTTATTGCTGAGCCTCATTTCAATTGATTTTTCCATATATTTAGGTTCTGATTCCTTTTAATCTTTCAATTTTTCAATTTTTCATTTCCATCCCAACTTCTTCTTCCAGCTCCGCATCAGGCTCGGTTTCGTGTCCTGTGAGCGCGAGGAATACTTCATCAAGGGTGGGGGTTTTCACACTAACTTCTTCGAGACGGATATTGGCATTTCTCAAGGCAAGCAAAAGGTCTGTGATAAGTTCGGGATCTGACATTGGGGCGATGATCATGCCCTGGTTCGAGATATGTGCATCTACATTCAATACTCTTTTCAGGATCTGCCTTGCCTCAAGGTCATTGTTTTTATTCATCAGTCTCAGCTCCGGGGATGCAATACCTACCGAAGCCTTCAATTCTCCCGGTGTTCCTTCAGCGATTACTTTTCCATGATCGATGACTGCAATACGGTCTGCGAGCTGGTCTGCTTCATCCAGGTATTGGGTGGTGAGCAGTACCGTTGATCCCTCCGCAACAAGCCGGCGGATGGTTTGCCACATCTGGTTCCGTGTCCTGGGATCAAGCCCGGTAGTTGGTTCATCGAGAAAAATCAATGGTGGCCTTGCGATGAGACTTGCTGCGAGGTCGAGCCTCCTGCGCATACCGCCCGAAAATTTCTTGACCTGTCTTTTGGCTGCCTGGCTAAGTCCGAACTCTTCAAGCAATTCTGCAGATTTGGCACGGGCGTCATTCCGGCTCAGGCCCAGCAAACGACCAAATATGAACAGGTTTTCACCGGCAGAAAGCATCTCATCCACAGAGGCATACTGGCCCGTGAGGCCAATGAGGCGGCGCACGATCTGCGCTTCTTTCAGTACTTCATGCCCAAAAATTCTGGCTGTCCCTGCATCCGGTTTTAAGAGGGTACTGAGCATGCTTATGGCAGTTGTTTTCCCTGCTCCATTGGGACCGAGTACGCCATAGATGCTGCCGCGTGGAATAGATAAATCGACCCCATTTACCGCCAGGTTATCGCCGAATTTTTTTACCAGTCCATGGGCCTCAACGGCTACAGACGGGTTTTTTACTTGTGAAAGGATCATGATTGAAAAGATTTAAAAGCAATTCCGGTTGTTGTCTATGTGAAAGACGGCGAAGGAATGGATTTATTTTAAAAGACAGAATGATCTTTTCCTGTTGAGCCACAATCCCCTCTTCAGGCCTCAGTGATGCCCGCAGGCATAAAAAAATATAAAATTTTGACAATTTAATATTACACCTTCGTACTCGTTTGTTTTTTATCTTTGGCTTATAATTTTTACAATATTAAAATCATAAAAAAATGAGCGCACATATTGACAATGTACCGAAGTGGGTAAGGATTGTAATAGGGATTTTTGCCGTAATAAATATTGCATATGGTGTGATGTGTTATTTCGATATGACCATACTTTTTCACAATGCTACGGGACTTGATCTCAGCAGTACGGCACTTAAAAATGCGAGTTATGAATATGCATCCCGGAACCTGGCTATTGGTTTGGCATTGGGATTTGTGACCATGATCAAAGGCGCTCCTGAAGCGCTCGTCATTTTAACCATTGTCAGGGCATTAATAGAATTACAAACCATTATTTTATCAATAGTCGAAGGAAATATAACTGCGATGATAATTGTACCGGTTGTGTTTTTAGTGGTGGAAGTATTCATCGTAAAAACCTTAATAGGCGTTATTAAAAAAGAGGAAGAGCTGGAAAACAGTTAGGCAGGTCTTGTAATAATGCCATGTCAAAACACCGGGCCGGATCTAATTTATATCTGAAATCTTTAGCTTTGATTAACTCAAAAATCGGAACCATGAAAAATTTAATTCTTTTAATTCTATTATTCTCTGCAACGTTCGCTTCAGGGCAAAAAATGCTTTGTTGTGCCATCGCTTCCAATGATATGAGAGCGATGGTAGATGACCCGCAATTCCGGGCATCTCATGCTCCTCCTTTGCCATTTAATTATGAGGGTCAGGCTGGGAAAATGATCAGTTTCCCAACAGCTGATGGCAGGACAGGGTCGGCTTATGAAGTGCTTGCTTCAAAACCCACGAAAAACTTCCTTATTATAACCCATGAATGGTGGGGGTTGAATGATTATATCAAACAACGGGCGGATGAGCTTCAAAAAACATTTGGCAATATAAACGTGATTGCTGTTGATATGTATGATGGTAAAGTAGCCACTTCTCCGGATTCTGCAGGGAAATATGTGAAAGAGGCAACCGATACCCGTATCATGAATGTTATAAAAGGGGCCATCTCTTTTGCGGGAAAAGATGCCCGGATTTTTTCGCTCGGCTGGTGTTTTGGGGGTGGGTATTCTTTGCAAACAGCCATAGCTGCCGGCAAACAGGCGGTAGGATGTGTGATGTATTACGGCATGCCTGAAACGGATATGACTAAGTTAAAATCATTGCATTGCGATGTGCTTGGCTTATTTGCCAGCCAGGATAAGTGGATAAACCCGGATATGGTAAAAACCTTTAATGATAATATGAACAAAGCTGGCAAAAAACTCAGTTTTAAAGAGTATAATGCTGTACATGGTTTTGCCAACCCCAGCAATCCCAAATATGATAAAACGTCTACAGAAGATGCCAACCAGGCTGCCATAGATTTTATTAAGGAGAGGTTGTAAGGTTTAGCGTCCTCTTGAAAATCATCGTGTATAAGTCAGATCAAAATCATGTTCCCATTTTTTGCCATCGGTTGACTTCTCCCAACTGGCTGTGATGGTTTTACCATCCCCGCTGATGACGCCTTTAAAACGTTGAGAAAAGCCTGGAGCCTTTCTCCAAATTTTCCATTCAGCTTTATCAAAACTCATTTGATAAATCCTCGAAACATTCCGGTCATCATAGTAGAATATGGCAAATTCTTTGTTTGATTCATCGCAGCTTATGAGCCAGGTTGAAAAAGGAGTACCCGTATCCTTATCGCCCTGTCGTATGATCAGATAAGCGCCATCCTCTATCCAATCAAATGAGACTTTCCCCTTCACCGTAGCAGAAGGATCGGGAAGAAATGAGGCATTTGAAATTTCCATTACCCAGTTCCCTATCAACATTTCAAGTGGCTTGAGTGATGGATTGGGTTTAAATTCGTTTTGCTTTGTAGTTTTCATATTGTTATATCTTTAATTCTAAAGCCTTTTCCATAGTCTCATTCCCTCCATACCTAATTCGACGGATCAGGACTCTAAAATACAACAAACCTGGTATTTTTGTGTTTAATTTATTTAAAAACCAGCAAGATGGGAGAACAAACAAAAAAAGTAATTGTGGTAGGTGCAACCGGAACACTGGGCAATAAAATCGTGAAAGCACTACAAGCCCAGGGAGCCGATGTTACAGCAATGGTGAGACCCACCAGCAACAGGAGCAAACTGGAAGAAATGGGAGTGAAGAATTTCGTGATCGGGGACATGATGGAAAAGTCATCATTAAAGGGAGCCCTGTCTCCTTCATTCGGTTTTGATGCCATTGTTGTCAGTGCTGCCGGATATACCGGGCATACCAAAGGAGATAGCCCGCTTACGGATACTATCGGTTATCAAAACATGGTTGATGCCACCAAGGAAGCAGGTATTCCCAGATTTGTAATGATATCCATCCTCGAATGCGACAAGGCAAAGGGTGTCCCTCATTTTTACAACAAGTACCTGGTTGAAAAATACCTGGCCGAAAAAAAGCAGCCTTTTATCGCTTTGCGAGCAGGGGCTTTTCTCGATCAAACGAGGGATTTTATTCTGCCAAAAATAACAAAAGGGATATTGCCTGTTTTTTTTCAGGGGTCAGCGTACTCGTATGGGATGATCTATACCCCTGACCTGGCACGTTATACAGCTATGGCTGCTACTATATTACCAGATTCGGCTCTGAATAAAACAGTAGACGTGGGATGGGCTGAACCGGTAAATGAAATTAAACTCGCTGAAGCATTTGAAAAAGTGCTCAAAAAACCAATAAAAACTGAGGCTGCTATTCCACCATTCGTCGTAAAGATTATGTTTCCCTTATTATCTATATTCAAGGGTGGCATGGGTGACATGCTGCAAATGATAAAATGGGTGAAAACCGGCGCCTATGTAAGTAAAAACACTCAGTTACAACAAGAATTTTTTGGAGATCTGCCAACAGTTGACGAAGCCATAAGACGATACTGTAAAGATAAGGATCTGATTCCGGAATAAATCAGACTGATTTAAAAATACTGGTTGGTTTTGTCACCAACAAGCCGCTTTTGATGCAGATTCCATCGCAATTATTTCCTAAATACACTTGCTGAGTATAAAGGATATATTATTTATTTATAGAGCATTATAAGTGTTAGTTACTTCATCAGCAAGGGCGGGAAAGGAATTACACTAATAAAAATTAATTTGGCTCATTCACTGAGTGTTTTTATTTTTGATAATTCATATAAACTGAACAATATAGGTTAATGAAGAAAATTTTAAGTATTGTTTCCAAGGTTATTTTTTTGCTTGTATGCTCATTGATTGTGTCTGCCTGCAAAAAAGTAACCGTTACAATGCCCTCAAGCAGCAATATTTCTTTCCATGCCGGGAATGATGATTATGTCATTAATGCAGTGTTAAAAACGATGGATGGGGGTTACCTGGTTTCGGGTTTTGTAACACCCAGCGTAAGTTTATATACAGGGGTTTATCTGCTGAAATATGACGGAAACGGCAAAGAATTATGGTATAAAACCTTTCCTAACGCGGATATCGTCTTTTCAATGAGCATAGCAGAAACTTCTGATGGGGGATTTGTGATTGTTGGCGAATCCAGTCCACTTAATGTAGGTGCAGGTGGCCTTGCTTTATATCCGAGGATGTTTAAAACCGATGCCAACGGAAACCTTGAATGGATCATTCATCCAAGCATTGATTATTATTTGACCGGCGTTTGTTCAGATCAGTTCGGCTACTTTTATGTATGCGGAAATTATGGACCTACAAATGCTAATTTTTTATACAAGTTAAACAATGCAGGAACCAAAGTATGGTACAAAACCTTTGTTGGCAATATCCATATACCGGGTGCGGGTTTCAACGCTGCGAAAATGGCTGTTGATAATAATGGTGGTTTATTAATGGCGGCGACGGTAGTTATAAACAAAACAAGCAACACCCCTCAGTTGGAATTGATCAGGTTTGATACTGCAGGAAAATTTCAGAAAAGTACAAATTTCCCAAATGTCAATTTCCCCACCGCCTCTTCCCAATTGCCCCTCGTATTCAATAAAATGGAACGGATGGCAGATGGTTCTTATGATTTTGTATTTAATGCTGTATCACAACTTGGCACAACTAATTATTTTTCAAATGTTTTACATGAAATAACTACAGACCAGAATCTCCAGGTAATTTCATCCAAAGTATTGGATTCCATTACACCTATTACTTCAAATACAATTGGAACACCTACGGCAAGGCTGGATAATTATGTAACATATTACCAGGCAGATAATATGGATATTATGGAAACGATTCCAACAGTGTTTAATGGAGATGCAGGTTCTTTGCAGGGAAAATATACCCTGGTGAGGAAAAACCAGAATGGACAAACTATAAATCAGCAATCATTTGATGGATGGCCCTGCGGCATGTTTCTGGACGCCAGTAACCATTTGTATATCTTTGGTTTGACCGTAAATCCGCTAAATGAAACCCGGGGTATCTTCAGGTTATATGTGGATGAAAGCATTCATCCGTATTAATGGCGATATGAATATCAGAAAATATATACATCATTTTTTGGGTTTGCATAAGACAGGTATCGTCATGCTTTTCCTTTCCATATTCTTGATACAACAAGGGTGCAATAAGATATCAAATGTTGAAAGATCATATTTTGGATTTAAAGAATTCGGGGATACCTCTAATAACCTGTTTCAGTATATTGCCCATGACCAACAGAATAATATATATTATATTGAAAATCAATCTGTTTATAAAACAGATTCTGCCATATTGGTTAAGATAAATCCCCAGGGGAAAAGAATCTGGAGAAAAACATTGTATGTCAATCAAACAACGAAAGCATTACAAATATTTGATACCGGTGATGGCCTGCTGATAACCTTTGTGTTGGGCACCGATCAATACCATACGTACTTTGGCAAGACTGACTATAATGGCAATCTTAAATGGACTCAAAAGCTTCCCATGGAAAATGGAATGAATGCCGCTGTGGGCCCCAACCATACTTTTATGTTTTTTGGGATAGAAACGGCAAGCCAGGCCATGGGCGCCTATTGCACGGATACAAGCGGTAAAACGATATGGACCAAAGTATTGGGTAAGGCTGTAAATTATGTGGGTGATGAACCCTGCACCGCAGGATGTTATTCAAAGGATGGCGGATTTATTTTTGCAGGCGTCGATCCTTTTGGCATAAATAACGAGCAACAATCTATCATTTTTAAGGTGGATGTGCACGGCAATACCCAATGGGTAGATACTTTTCCTGCAGACGTTTATGAGAGCGATACACCTTTCGTTTCCGGCCTGGGTGTAGTGGAAGCCCCGGATGGGCAGGTATACGCTGTTTTTGGAGCTTCTTATACCATATCAACCGGAAGTGATTATCACATATATATCGTAAAAGCAGATCCCACCTCAAAAACACATGACATTCAGCCGGTTGATTTCAGGTTTACTGCTCTGGGTTCTGGTTTCCCCAGCAGCGGTTTCTATTTTGGGTTAAGCAGCGATAACAATTTTTATATGGCAGGGCAAACTGATATCTCCGGGGGGTTGAAACATTATAATATGTTCATCTGCAAGTTCGATGCATCCTATCATCAGATATTTTACAATACTTATGGAGGATTATATGATGTTGGGGGAGTAGTTATCCCCTACATGAATGGCGGTTTTTTATTGGGCGTTTCAACTTCTGGTTTTGGCAAGGGCTATAATAAAAATGATATTGCCATCATGGTTACAGACGGAAGCGGGAATCTTTTGAATTAAAAGTTATTTGATATACTTTTCCTGGCTTGCGCGTTTGTAACGCGAGTGTACAGGGTATCTCATCTTTTCTTCTATCTTAGTATTTGTGACAACAACGATCAGTGCATCAGTGAATAGGATATGCCTATTTTCAGACCGATGCTGCCAAATGTCATGGGTGTTGTGAGATCAGTTTGAGAACCGCCGGAAGTGCTCAATGTGCGATCAGCAGTTTTAGAAGCTCCGTCAAAAGCCTGCGTATTCTTATAAGTTGTTGGCCTGTAGGTCAGGTCACGATCAAAAAGTTCGGCACTCAATTTCAAATGATCGGTGATGGGATATTGCACACCAAATGCCGCATATACGCCAATGGCTACGCCGCCGGTATATAAATCAATATTAGTACCTGGTTGAACAAATTGACCCGACCAGGTTGTTTTAACGGTAACAGATGGCAGCCCGACAACAACGCCAAACCGTCCGTAAAAATTGATTTTATCCGCATTGGCAGATAGTATAAGGTCGGGTGTAACAGCAAATAAATTTCCGCTATAAGCAGATGTTGAAGTTTGAGTGAAGTTATTTACATATTCAGTTACCAGATTAAAACTCCTTCCGATCATTTCATTGAGATCAAGTCCAACACCCAGATGATCGCTTAGCATATAGCTGCCCGCCAATGCTATATTAGATCCTGTACCAAAGCTGAAAGGCGATTCAGAATAAGTGCCGTTTTGATGACTTATAATTGATTCAGATCCAGAAGGGAAGCCGTATCCAAGATCGAGGTGGATTGACATATCTCCTTTCTGAGCCTTTGCATTTTGAAATAAAATGCCCGAAAAGAGAAAGATCAGCGTACAAATTCTGCACTTCATGCTATTATAGATTTTTAAGTGAAATGATAAGGTTTGAACAAAAGTATGGCTTTTTCAAAATATATCATTAGCCCAAATCACTGGTCTGGCACACAGACAAGCTGCATCCCAATTTCCTAAACCTCCTGTTTCAATATTGCCTGCACTTTTCTAAAAATCATAATGAATGCCTGTCAGCTTTTCAGAAACTTCCCAAAGTTGTTTTGCTGCCAGAGTATTGTATGATGCTTCATTTGATTTTACGAGTTCAGGGTAACCCCGCATTTCACCCATTTTGGTAGGCCCGTAATATTCACCCCCTTTTGCGTTTTTGTCAGTAGCTGCCCTCACTATAGGGAGGCTGCCCATCTGTGCGCTTTGTGCCAGGATTTTATTGGCCAGGTATTTTACAACAAAGCCCGAATATCTTTGCAGATTGGTTTCCGCAAAACCCGGATGCGCCACCGTTGCGACGGCATTAATTTTATGAGCCTTAAACTGGCGGTCAAGCTCATACGTAAATAACAGGTTTGCCAGTTTGCTTTGCGCATATGCTTTCCATTTGGTATAAGATTTCTCCCAGTTTATATCATCAAACTGTATGGCATCAATTCCTTTGTGCAGGCCGCTGCTTTGGGTTGTTACCCGTGCATCTGGTGTTTTTTTGATCAGGTCAAGCAGCAGCCCCGTGAGCGCGAAATGCCCGAGATGGTTGGTGCCAAACTGCATTTCAAATCCTTGTCGTGTGGTTTCTTTTTTAGGTATCGCCATCACGCCCGCATTATTCATCAGTACATTTAAGGACTTGTATTTCGCATGAAAAGCTTCTGAAAAATGCTTTATCGAATCCATATCGCTCAGGTCAAGTTGCATGATATCCAGTTTGGCATTCGGGTACATCGTTTTGATTTGTGCCGCCGCTGCTTTGCCTTTTTCAAGGCTGCGCACGGCCATTATTACATTCGCACCCTTGCCACTCAATGCCATGGCTGCATGAAAACCGAGGCCGCTGTTGGCGCCGGTGATCAAAATGTTTTTACCCGTTTGATCAGGAATATTTGCTGAAGTCCAGTTTGTATTGGCCATGTTTTTCGTTTATTTATTATTTAAACCTATAAAGTTTCCAAAACCTTACCGGTTTTTCTATTGAAGTCCCTGCTCAACCCGTAGACGAAGCTGCCCGCCTCATATTGTAACTGAAAATTAAATTCCTGTTCAATAAGATATATAATAGATGCCATTGCGAAATCTGTCGGAGTATTTTTTTGAATCAAAAGATTTGATATTGAAAATTTATATTTTGATTTTAGGAGTTCCCTTATATTTGCCAAAAAACAACCATATGAAAAAATTCTATACAGGTATTCTCTTTATTTTAATTGTATTGACATCACACAGTGTAATAGCTCAGAAATTCAAATGGAATGAAGCTAAAAGAGTAAAACACGGTCTTTACCAATATCCTATAGGTGAAGATGGAGGCGTAAGCTACAGATTGGGCGGTAATCAACCACTTTTTGGTTTCGATGGCGCGGAAGTGAGAAAGATCGGACATTTCTATATTCTAAAATATTCAAATGGTTCAGAAACGCCGGAAGCGATCAAAGTAAAAACGGACTATGACTTGTATAAAATAGAGGCTTGTTATATTTCAGATAAAAAGATCATTGTACTCTATAAGACGTTTAAGGGGGGCTATTCTGTTGATTTTTATGCAGATGTATTCGATGAAAATGGGAAACGGGAGAAAACGGTTGCCCTCATTGATAAAAAAACCAACAGGGATAAGAAGATGCTGGACAGAAATATGTATATCACAGTATCAGAAAACAATAATTGTTTTTTAGTTCGGTTTGGTGAGATTTTTAAAATGTTTGATAAAGACCTTGATAAAAAATGGGAGCGGAATTTCGAAAAAAGTGCAAAGGAAATTAATGTTACCAACACCGGCACAATGGTTATGATCTCTTATGAGAAGGATAATGACAAATCTTATAGTTTGGTAACGGTTGACGCTAAAAATAAACTTATCGAAACTAAGATGGGCGCCGTGGGCGATATCTTTTATGACCAGGAAAATGACCTGGTATATGCCTTAACCTTCAGTGGCGCAGCTGATAAAGGACATTTTTTACATTATGGCACTCATACCGACCTCACCATCAGCAAGAGCTTTTCATATGCCGTGTACCAGGGTGCGGATATGAAGAAACTGGATGAACAAAAAAATATCGCTTTTGATGATAAGATCATTACCGAGGCTAAGGACAAGGACGATGTAGATGGGCTGGTGGGTCTCGAGTTAAAATCTGTTACATTAAGTAATGCCGGAACGCCTGTTTTCATATTTAACACCCGCGCAAATACTTTCAGCGGAGAGCTGGCATTGCCCGAATGTATATTGCTTGTAAAAATTGTAAATAAAGATGAAACGGTTCAAAAATTGATTACCAAGATCTCAAAGGATCAAAAACTGAGATTTATAATTCCGTTTTATAATGTAATATACAACAATAATGATATATGCCTTTTGTATTATACAACTGAAGACGATAAACAAGGTGGCAGTACCATGCTTAATATCAGGACTTATAACCTGGATTTAGAATTGGGGGGCACTACAGAGGTTAACCCTTATAAAGAACACGGATATGGTATAAATATCCTGCATTTCTACAAACAGTCAGATCATTCTTACCTGTTTTTTGGCCTGGCTACCAATACTAAAATGGGGATGGCCAGTTTGAGTTTCTAAAAGATTTTTAGAGGGTTATTCCGGTTCCGTGCTGCCATCATGTTACAGCCTGGAGGCTGAGGGCTTGGGGAAATATAGCCCGGAGGCTGAGCATAGCAGGGAATGCCATTTGCAACAGGTTACCCAAAAGTAAAACATTTTCCAAAATATTTTCGCTTATAACTCATTGAATAAATATCAGTTAAAAAATATTTTTTCAAAGTACCCACCCACTTTG
>Ga0207008_10189_pt1 | contig 18082 bp, 15 predicted proteins | sample Alteio_BWMinCont_83_FD_153489 | JGI IMG/M metagenome (GOLD analysis project Ga0207008, IMG submission 153489) | Enriched cells from forest soil in Barre Woods Harvard Forest LTER site, Petersham, Massachusetts, United States -... | ecosystem: Environmental > Terrestrial > Soil > Temperate forest >... | reverse complement strand
TTTAGCGGCGGCGGCGCCTCCGGTGCAGCAGTTGCTGATCGGCGCGGATCTAGAGAAGGCTCGGCTGCTGTATCTGCCGTCGGCGGGATTCTGTTTACTGGCGGCTGCGGCTGTGGATGGCGTGGGGGCGAAGCTGAAAGTCGCGGCGATGGCGGCGATGCTGCTGTTTCAGGTGGTCGCGCTGGAGCATAATCTCGGTGCGTGGGAGTACGCCGCGGGCAAGGCTGCGAGGGTATGTGAAGCAGCGGCGGCTTGCTCCAATGTTCCGTCGGGCGTGCCGCGGACGCTGCACGGAGTTTACTTTTTCGCGAACGGCTTGCCGGAGTGCGCGGCGATGCATCGGCAGGCCGGAGCTCCGGTGCAGGCGTGTTCGCTGCGGTGGGATGCGGAGAGGGAGGAGTTGAAGTAAACGGAGCCACAGTCAAGATTTGACTGTTTTCGTAAGCAGGAGATAATGGCAAGAGGGGAACCCACACGATGCCCGTTGAGCAGATGAATATCTCACTGCCGCCGAAGATGGCACGATTCATTCGAGGCAAGGTAAAGGCGGGTGACTACACCAACGCGAGTGAAGTGGTCCGCGATGCCGTCCGGCACATGCAGGAGGTTGAAGCCGCAAGGAAGGATCGCCATGCAAGGGTAACGATTGGCGATCCCGATGACGCTGCTGCCGAAATCCGCGAGGGGTATGCGGCGATCCGACGCGGCGAGTATACCGACATCGATGGCGACGCCGAGCTGAAGGCGTATTTTGACGATACCCGCGAGCGAGCAAGGAAAGAACTGGTTGCAGGCAAGAATCGCCAACGCAGGACCCGCAAGTAGGTGGCTCGCTATCGCGTATCGGCGAAGGCGGATCGTGATCTTATTAACATCTGGAAACGCATCGCCATGGACAACGAGTCCGGCAGCCGATCGATTCCACGACCTGCTGTATGAGAAGTTCCGTACCCTTGCCATGGCTCCCGGCATTGGAGTAGCGGCGAGCCACATTGCACCCAACACGAGGAAGTTTCCGGTCGGACAATACGTAATCTACTACCGTTTCGGACGAGACCGGATCCTCATCTCCCGCGTGCTGCATGGGAGACGCCAACAGAAGCAGGCGTTTCATCCTAATCCGTAGAAGTTTACTGCCCCACCGCGCCGGGCCCCGCCAGCAGCGCCATCCGCATCTGCTGCATCGTCTCCAGCGAGCCGGTGAAGATGTCCTGGGGCACGCGGCGGTAGCGCATCATCTCGCGGTACAGATAATCTTCCAGTTGCGAGTTGATGCCCCAGCCGCCCAGGTATTGCAGACGCAGATCGGCATCGGTATTGAGCTCCGCGCCGGAGGACCACTCGCCGAGGTCGGACTTGCGCCCGGCGTAGGTGGCGAAAAGCTGGATGGCGTTGCCGACGCCGACGCCGCGCAGCGATTCCGCCACCTGAGCGTAATCGGCGCGGTCCATGCGCTGCTGGATTTCATCCACGTCGATCTTCAGCGGGTCCACCTGTCCCATGAACACCATGTCGTAGCCCGCGCCATTGCGCGTGTTGGCCCAGATGGTGGCGTTGGGGAAGGCCGCGAAAAAAGTTTCGAGCTCGCTCTTGAAGGTGCGCTCGTCGGTCTCATACAGCGGCACGTAGAGGCTGAAATAGCCGCCGGGATTCAGGTGCGCCTTCACCATGTCGAAATACTCTTTCGAGTAAATCGCGGCGGTGCCTTTGACGAAAACGTCCAGAGGATCGCTGGCGATGATGTCGTACTTCTCCTTGGTGGTCAGGATATAGTGGCGCGCATCGTCGAAGATCACGTGGGTTTTCGGGTTGAGGTACACCTCGTAATCCTGCTGGGCGAAGAAGCGCGTGGAGGTGGGCGGAATCACGGGCTCGATCTCGCACACGGTGATGTGCTCGATGCCGGGGTAGCGCGTGAAGGTGCCCGCGGAAACTCCCGCGCCGAATCCGATGCCGAGCACCGATTTCGGATTGGGGTGCAGCAGCGCGGGCAGGTGGCCGACCATGCGCTGGAGCTTCATGTCGAACGGCTCCGTAGTGGCTTCGACGTGGCCGTTCACGTCAATCTCGGTGGCGCCGTCCGACCACTGGGTGATCGCCACCGAGGAGTTGCGCCCTTCGATGGTGTACAGAACCTTCGACTGGCCCAGAGAAATCGCGATGCGGCGTCCGTAGGCGATCAGCTCACCCGGAATCGGGTCGATGCCGGTGGTGAGAAATCCCGCGGCGATCATCGAAAGCGTCAGCCACACCGCTACGGTTCGGGCGGAGTGCTGCCACGCGTACATTCCGAGCAGGATGAAAGCGCTGAGCGCGGCGACCAACAGAATGACGCGCGTGGATTGCTGCGTGCCGATCCACGGGACCAGCACCAGGCTGACGGCGAGGGCTCCGACGATGGCGCCCACGGTGTTGGCGGCGTAGACGCCTCCGACGACGCGGCCGGCGTCTTCACTATGAGACGTACCGCGGGAAACCACCGCGGCCAGCGCGAGAGGGAAACTCGCGCCCCACAGAATCGTCGGCGGCAGAATGGCCCACAGGCAGCGCGCCATGTCGATCTGGAAGATCTGCCAGGGGCTGGTGCTGAGCATCGGATTGATGGGCCAGTACGGGAGCGAATCGGCGATCATGTAGGCGGTCCACGCGATGGCGCCGCAGAGCAGGACTTGGCACCAGCCCAAGGCCAGCCTCGGCTTCACCATTCGCGAAACCCACGCCGCGACCACGCTGCCGATGGCGATGCCGACCAGAAACACCGCCAGGATGATGGAGAAAACGTAGACCGTGGAGCCGAGCAGCATGCCCATCAGGCGAGTCCACACGACTTCCGCGCCCAGCGCGCCTGCGCCGGACATGGCGATGGTGAGGTAGACCGGCCAGTGCGGCTCGTGGGCGTCGGCGGGGGCAGAGGCTTCGGCGGGGGCGGACGCTTCGGTGGCGGAGGGTTCTTCCTCTAAAGCTCCGCCGTGCGCCGGCGTGCGAGCGGCCAGTAGATAAGCGATTCCGGCGACGGCCACATTGATCGCGACGGCGGCGTAAGTGGCGGTGGCCAGGTTGAAAATCCGCAGCAGATAGAAGCCGGCGAGCAAGCAGCCGAAGACGGCTCCCAGAGTGTTGGTGCCGTAGAGCCATCCCCACCACGATGCGCCGCGCTCGTTGAGCTCGATCCAGCGCGCGATGGCGGGAAGCGAGGCGCCCATCAGGATCGTCGGCGGCAGCAGGCAGATGGCCGCGAAAAACGCTCGCATGATCTGGTTTGACAGGCCGGTCTGGAATCCGAAGATGTAGATGTGCTCGAACAGGGGAAATCCCCACAGGACAATTAGTCCCAGCAGCGCGATGCCGGCTTCGAGCGCGGCGTAAATCCGCAGAGGATGAATTTCGAGATAGCGCGTCAGCCGCGGGAACCACAGGCTGCCGATGCAGAGTCCGCCCATGAAGGCGGCGAGCAGGAATCCCATGGAGACGGCGGTAGCTCCGATGGCGAGCTGCATCATCTGGAACCACACGATTTCATAGATCAGCGCCGCGCATCCGCTGCCCGCGAACAGGAGCAGCAGGACGGGCAGATATCGCGAAGCCGGCGAGAGGGAAGAAGAGGACGTGAGCGGGGGAGCTTCAAAAGGTTGGGTCATACGATGAATCGGTGCGGTTAACGAGTATGACACAGGCGGGGAGAGAGCGCACTGTGCACTCGTCTTTTTGTGCCGCATTCGCGTCGTAGTGTCAGTGAGGCGTCTACTGGTCCGAATGGCAGTTTTGCTGGCGACCGCGCTCGTCTTGTTGACGGTCAACATTGATTGGGGAGACTCCGGCGCCAAGGCCGCTGCCGCGAGAGCACAAATCGATTCATTTATGGCCGCGCTGGACGCCTACAAGAGCGATACAGGTCAATATCCATCAACCGTGGAAGGGTTGGATGCGCTGCGTGTCAAACCCGACGGCGTGGAGAATTGGCAAGGGCCGTACCTGCCGCGCGCGATCCCGCGAGATTCCTGGGGCCGGGAGTACATCTATAACTTCCCTGGAACACATGGTATGAAACCGGAGGTCGTCTCGTACGGCGCGGATGGCAAGCCGGGCGGGGTCGATGAAAGCGCGGACATCGAGAGCTGGAAGCTGGAATAGTATGGACCTATGGAACTGGAGACGCTGAAGCTCGATTGGAAAGACGACGCAGCGTGCCCGGAGTGCTTCTCCACCGGACGCGTCCGGTGCGGCTCGTGTCATGGCCTAAAAACTCTCGCGTGCGAACGCTGCCAGGGGACCGGGAAGCGGCGGCGGCTCTGGTGGCGCGTGGCTTGCTCCCGATGCGGCGGACGCGGGTCCGCTCCGTGCGCGAGCTGCCGCGCCGACGGCACCGTTCTCTGTCCGAGCTGCAATGGCCAGGCCTACCGCGAAAAGCGGGGACACCCTTGCATGTCCCGGCCACAACGGTGGAGACGACAGATCGTTTTTCGACCGGGACACGCAAGGGTGTCCCCGTTTTTCGCTGGTGTGACACAAACCTGACACAGCCCGGACGACTTCCGTAGATTCAGGTTGTACAATCGGGATACCATGACGCCACTGCGCGAGTGGCTCAAGCCGCCGAGGACACTGCTCCTCATCCTGTTCCTTCTCACTCTGGTTTCCGTCTCCGCCGTGGCGTGGTTCGGCGGAAGATTGCTGCAACAGGAAAAGGCCGTGGAGGCGCAGCGTTCCGAGGAGCGTCTGGAACAGGAGGCGGACCGCATCGCGGCGACGATCCGCGGCAATCTGGCGGATGCGGGCGAGCGCCTGGGCGCTGACGAAGCTGCGCCCGATGGCCTGCTGCTATTGCTGAACGACGACGGCTTTACGGCGCAGCCTCCGGGGCAGTTGCTCTACCAACCGGATCCTGCCGCGACTCCAGACGCAGCTTCGGCCAGCTTCGCCGATGCCGAGTTGATCGAATTCGCGCACGGTCAGCCAACCAAGGCGCTTGAAGTTTACCAGCGCCTGGGGCAATCGAATAACGCGGCCATCCGGGCGGGAGCGCTGATGCGGATGGCGCGCGTGTTCCGCAACATCGGCCAGCCGGAGCAAGCTCGCGCGGCTTACCAAAGGCTGGCGGCGATGTCCGCGGTGAGCGTGGAAGGCGAGCCTGCGGATCTTCTCGCTCGGCACGCTCTTTTCGAGTTGACGGGCGGCGGCGGTGACGCCATCAAGCAAGATCTTCTGGCAGCGCGATGGCGGCTGACGCGCGGGCAGTTTCAGTTCTATTGGTCCGCCGTCGCGGGCGGCATGCCGCCGCCGGCCGAAAGCGTCGCGTTGTCTGACGCGGCCATGCGCGTTTGGCAGGAGCGCAACCCGAATCCGCGCGGGCAGGAGACGGTTTGGGCAGGAGATCGCCCCGGAGATCGCCCGTTCCTGCTCATGTGGCGAGGCTCGCCCGAACATCGCGCGGCGCTGCTGAAGCGTCCGGAGCTGCTGCTGGCCCAGACCTGCGCGCGCGCCGATGCGGTTTGCGCGGTGGTGGATTCGGGCGGCCGCACCGTCACCGGGCAACGCACTCGCGGCTACTCCGCGGTACGCCCGGCGTCAGAAAGCCAGTTGCCGTGGACTCTCTACGTAGCCGCCGCGCATCCTGTCACAGAGGCCGGCGTGATCGCGCGGCAGCGCTTCCTGCTGCTCGGCACGTCCGTGATGGTGGCGTTCCTCATACTGGGCACGTACTTCATCGCGCGTGCCATCCGCCGGGAAACCGAGACCCTGCGAATGCAATCGGATTTTGTCGCGGCGGTTTCGCATGAGTTTCGCACGCCGCTTACTTCGCTGCGGCAACTGACGGAGATGCTCGCGCTGGGGCGAGTTTCTTCGGAAGAGCGACGCCAGCTCTACTACGAGACGCTGGTGAAGGAGACCACGCGCCTGCAACGCCTGATCGACGGACTGCTGAACTTCGGCCGCATGGAAGCCCGCGCGCGCCAGTATCGTTTCGAGGAGCTGGATGCTTCGCATCTGGTGCAGCGGGTGGTGGCGGAGCTGCAACCGCAAGTGACCGGAGCGGGGCGGCGCATCGAGCTCAGCGGGTCGCCGGCGCTGTGCCGCATCGAAGCCGATCCCGACGCGATCTCGGTGGCGCTGTGGAATCTTCTGGACAACGCGCTCAAATATTCGCCCGACGAGCCTGCGGTATGGGTGGAGTGGGGCATGCAGGATCGCTTCGTCGCCATCACCGTCCGCGATAAAGGCCGCGGTATCACGGAGGCTGAGCGAAAAACAATTTTCCGCAAGTTCGTGCGCGGCAGCGCGGCGGAAGCGACCAACGCGAAAGGCTCCGGCGTGGGCCTGGCGATGGTCCGTTACATCGTGGAGGCGCACGGCGGCGGAATCATGGTGGAGAGCGCTCCGGGGCAGGGCAGCACTTTCACGATGCTGCTGCCGGCGGCGGTGAGAGTATGACGCCCGCAGGGAAAGATATGACAAAGATCTTGGTGGTGGAAGACGAACCCGGCATCGCGCTCGGTCTGGAAGACGACCTCAAGATGGAGGGCTACGAAGTGGAGGTGATCGCCGATGGCGCAGCGGCATCGCGGCGGGCGCGCGAACAAGCCTTCGATCTCATTCTGCTCGACGTCATGCTGCCCGGCAAAGACGGATTCGAGGTCTGCCGCGAACTGCGCCGCCACGGTCTGCGCACGCCGATCCTCATGCTGACCGCGCGAACGCAGGAAGCCGAGAAGGTGATGGGGTTCGAGCTCGGCGCGGACGATTACGTCACCAAGCCCTTCGGCACCCGCGAGCTTCGCGCGCGCGTCAAGGCTCTGCTGCGCCGGGCCGCTCACGATCAGGAGCCGGACAGCTACCGCTTCGGCGACGTCGAAATGGATTTCCAGCGCGGTGAAGTGCGCAGAAACGGAGCGAGCGTGGAGCTGACGCCCCTTGAGTTCAAACTTCTGGCCGTGTTCATCCGCTCGCGCGGCCGCGTGCTGAGCCGCGATCATCTGCTTGCTGCGGCCTGGGCGCCCGATACCTTCGCCTCGGAGCGCATCGTCGACAATCACATCGCTAATTTAAGAAAGAAAATCGAACCCGATCCCGCGAAGCCTCAGTATCTGCGGAACCTGCGCGGACTCGGGTACAGATTTGATGGCTGAAATGTTACCGAAATCAAACACCATCGCCGCTCCAATCTGGCTTGGGACGATTATGCTGATGATCGTGACGAGCTTGATGGCGGGTGAAGGCGAGGTAGAAATGCGGTTCGAAGCCGCGCTGCATCAGGAGGTGGTGCGCGGCGATCTGCGCGGCGCTGAGCAGGAATACAACTCGATTCTCGCGGCGCCCTCGACGCCCCGCAGCGTGGCCGCGCGGGCACTGTTCCAACTTGGCCAGTGCTTCGAAAAATCCAATCGCCCGGCGGACGCCCAGGATTTCTATGCTCGCCTGGTGAAAGATTTCGGCGATCAACCCGCCGCCGCCGCAGCTCGCGCGAGGTTGGAGATCACCGGCCCCGCGAATCTGAAATTCGACGAAGGCACGCCCGGCAAGGTTCCCACTGGTTGGTACGCGGCGTCGCCGAAGGAGGGCGACCGCTGGGCATCCTTGCGCCGCGACGGCTGCCGACCGGGCCACGCCATCGGTCATGGATGCGCCGTAGTGATGGTTCCGGGAAATGCGTCCACCAACTTCAGTGAGCTGATGCAGTATTTTGGCGCCGCTCCGTTCCGCGGAAAAACCATTCGCCTTCGCGCGTGGCTGCGCCTGGAAACCGCCGATCCGGCGGACAGCGGGCAGTTGTGGTTGCGAGTAAATCGCGCCAAGGAACAGGGTTTCAATCTCAAGGACCGTTCTGTCAGCTCGGCCGCCTGGACGCGCTGCGAAATCAGCACCCAAGTGGATGACGACGCCACCTTCATCGAGTTCGGTGTGATCCTGGACGGCAAAGGCCGCGTGTGGGTGGATGACGTTTCCTTCGAAGTAGTCCCCCGGCAGTAGCTCGAATCGAAAATCACAAGAAAAGAGGTAAGGACAAGTGTGTAAATTCATCTGTGTTTTCGCAGTCGTCGCCGCGCTCGCGGCCGGCCAAGCTCAAAAGCAGTACAAAGACGCCAACGAATATCCTATGTTCGACGTGGTGATTAAAGACCTGGCGGCGGCCAACGCCGCCAAGACGCTCGCCGACCTCGACGCCTGGGCGCAGAAGTATCCGGACTCGGATTATAAGGACGACCGCCAGATCCTGTATGTCAAAGCCTACGCGGCGGCGAATCAGCCGGCCAAGGCCGTGGACACGGCGGCGGCGCTACTCGGCAAGCAGATCGGTTCAGCGGATCGTTTGAACATGCTCTACATCATCGCGTCCGCGATCCAGCAAATTCCGGAGCCGCCGCCCGCTCAACTTGAAGCCGCCCGCAAAGCCGTGGACGAGCTCGCAACGTGGGAGAAAATTCCAGAAGGCGTCACCGCGGAGGCGTGGCCTCCGATCCACGCGCAGGTCCAGACAGCGGCGCAGCGTGCGCAGTTGTTTGTCGCCCTTGTGCCCGGCGCGCAGGCGCTCAAGAGGAACGATTGCGTTGCGGCGGAATCGGCGTTGAAGCGCGCCCTGGAGGATCATCCCCTCAGCGCGCAGGCCGCCGGATTCCTGGGCCAGGCCGAGCTGTGTCTTTACAAGACCCAGCCCGATCGCGCGCCGTTCGCGATTTATGAGCTCGCGCGCGCCGCCAGCCTCGATCCCGTGCAAGGCATGGCCGACCCCAAATGGCAGCAGCAGTCCGTCGAGCCCGCGCTCGAAAGCGTGTACCGGCAATATCACGGTGCCGATCCTGAAGGCTTGCAGCAGCTCAAGGCACTCGCCGTGAAGTCGCCGCTCCCTCCTGCCGGATTCGCGATCAAGACCGCCGCGCAGAGTGAACAGGAGAAGCAGGACGCGTTCGCCAAAGAGCATCCCGAGCTCGCCTTGTGGATCAACATTCGCGGCGCACTCACGGCCGCCAACGGCGAAGAGTACTTCGCGTCGGACCTGAAGGACGCCGTCGTCCCGCCACTTAGAGGAGTGCTCCTTGAAGCCATGCCCGCCTGCCGTCCGAACACTTTGATGGTGGCCGTGCCGCTTCCCGGCGCTCCGCCGCCGTCCTCCGCGGAGATCATCCTGAAGCTGGCTAAGCCGCTCGCCGGCAAACCCGAACCGGGCGCCGAACTCCGCTGGGAAGGCGTAGCCGTCGCGTTCACGAAGAACCCATTCCTGCTGACGATGGAAACCGAACCGGATAAAATCAGCGGCCTGGACGTCTCTCCCTGCACGCCGCCCCCGCCGCGAGCCAACACCAAAAAGAAATAGCGCGGCTCCGCTATGGTAGCCTCTTGAGTTGATGACGTTCGGACTCATCGTTGGCAATCGAGGCTTCTTCCCGGCTCATCTCGCAAAATCCGGCCGCCAGGAAATGATCGCGGCGCTCGAAGCCATGGGCCATCGCGTGATCTGCCCCACGCCGGAGCAGACCAAGCAGGGCGCCGTCGAATCGCGCCAGGACGCCAAGACCTGCGCCGCGATGTTCGCCGCCGAGCGCGGCAGGATCGACGGCATCATCGTCACGCTGCCGAATTTCGGCGATGAGAAAACCGTCGCCGAAACTCTGCGGCTGGCCGAGCTCAGCGTACCGGTTCTGATTCACGCCTTCCCCGACACGCCCGGCAAGATGCTGATCACCGACCGCCGCGACAGCTTCTGCGGCAAGATGAGCGTGTGCAATAACCTGAATCAATACCGCATCCGCTACACGCTCACCACGCTCCACACCGTCGATCCCGCCTCGTCGGAATTTCGCGCCGACGTCGATCGTTTCGCCGCGGTCTGCCGCGTGACCAACGGGCTGCGCCGCCTCCGGGTCGGCTCGGTGGGCGCGCGCCCCGCCGCGTTCAACACCGTTCGCTACAGCGAAAAGATTCTGGAATCGAACGGCATCACAGTCGAGCCGATCGATCTCTCGGAAATCTTCGGCCGCATCGAGAAACTCGGCAATGAAGACGCGCCCGTGCGCGCCAAGCTCGAGGCGATTCAATCCTACGTGCCCACCGCCGGCGTCCCCAAGGATTCGCTGGTGAAGATGGCGAAACTCGGCGCAGTGCTCGATCAATGGATGCAAGCGAACGAGCTCGCCATCAGCGCAGTGCAGTGTTGGACCTCCATGGAAGAATACTTCGGCGTGGTCCCCTGCACGGTGATGAGCATGATGAGCAACAACCTCATGTCCAGCGCCTGCGAAGTGGATATTCCCGGCGTCATCGGCATGCACGCTCTGCGCCTGGCCTCGGAAACTCCCAGCGCGCTGCTCGATTGGAACAACAATTATGGAACCGACCCCGACAAGGCGGTCTGCTTCCACTGCTCGAATCTGCCGAAGCATTTTTTCCAAACCGTCCGCATGGATTTCCAGGAAATCATCGCGGGCACCGTCGGCAAGCTCAACACCTTCGGCACCTGCGTCGGGAAAGTGAAGGCGTCGCCCATGAGCTTCGTGCGCTTCTCCACGCACGATGCCACCGGTGCGATGCGCGGCTACGTCGGCCAGGGCCGCTTCACCGACGATCCTCTCGAAACCTTCGGCGGCGCCGGAGTGGTGCACATCGAAGGCCTGCAAAATCTCCTGCACTACATCTGCGAGAACGGATTCGAGCATCACGTCGCCGCCAACATGAGCCATTGCGCGGCCGCGGTCCATGAAGCGGCCAGCAAGTATCTGGGCTGGGAAATGCACTGGCATGGCCATCGTAGCGGGAGCTGATTTCGGCACGCTCAGCGTGCGCGTCTCGATCGTGGACAGCGAGCGCGGACGGCTCGGCTCCGGCGTCGCGGAGTACCCGCTGCATCGCAAGCGCGACGATCCGGATTACGCCACGCAGAGCCACGCCGACCACATGCGCGCGCTCGCGGAAGCGACTCGGAAAGCTCTTGCGGCGTCAAAAGTATCAGGCGCCTCGGTCGAAGCCCTCGCCATCGACACCACCGGATCGAGCGTGATCCCGGTCGGCGAAAATCTCGAGCCCCTCGACGATTACTACCTCTGGTGCGATCACCGGGCATGGAAAGAGGCCGCCCTCATCACCGAAACCGCGCACCGCGAAAACCTCCCCGCCATCGATTGGTGCGGCGGAGTCTATTCTTCCGAGTGGGGATTCGCCAAACTCCTGCACTGGCTGCGGCACAATCCGGAAAAGCGTTCGCGCTTCGTCACCGCGCTGGAGCACTGCGATATGGCCGCGGCGACTCTCTGCGGCATCCGCGATCCTGAAAACATCTCACGATCGATATGTTCCATGGGCCACAAGTGGATGTGGAACGCATCGCTCGGCGGTCTGCCTTCGGAAGAATTCCTCACCAGCGTCGATCCGCTCTTGGCCGGCGTGCGCGCCAAGCTGGGCGGGCACTACGCGGCCTCCGATCAGATCGCCGGTCACCTCTCGCCCGTATGGGCCGCCATTCTCCACCTGCGCCCCGGCATTCCCATCCCCACCGGCGCATTCGACGCCCACTGGGATGCCGTAGCCGCGGGCGTTCGCGCGGGCGACGTCGTCAACGTCGTCGGCACCTCCACCTGCATCATCGCGATTGCCGCGAGCACTCGCCTGATTCCCGGAGTCTGCGGCGTCGTCGAAGGCTCGGTGCACCCAAAAATGGCGGGCATCGAAGCGGGGCTCTCCGCCACCGGCGATATCTTCGACGCCATCGCCACCCGCGCCGGAACCACCGTGGCCGCGCTCTCCGAAGGTCTCAAAACTTATCGCGCCGGCCAGACCGGGCTCCTGCGCCTCACTTGGGACAACGGCGACCGAACCGTGCTCGTCAATCCCGAGCTCGGCGGCATCACGCTCGGCTGGAAGCTCACGCACACCGCGCAGGAGGAGCTGTTCGCCGCCATCGAAGGCACCGCCTTCCACACCCGCGTCATCCTTGAGCGCATGGAAGAACACGGCTGCCCCATCGAGCGCGTCATCAATGGCGGCGGCATCCCGCAGAAAAACGAAACCCTGAACCGTGTCTACGCGAACGTGTTGAACAAACCCGTGCTCGTTCCCGAAACCGAAATCACCAGCCTCGGCTCGGCAATCTTCGCGTTTCTCGCGGCGGGCACTTTTAAGACCGTCGAGCAAGCGCAAGCCGCCCTCTGCCCGCGCCACCGCGTGATCGAGCCCAATCCGAAAGCCGCCCGCATCTACGGCGAACTCTACGGTCTCTACCGCGAGCTCTACTTCGCCTTCGGCGCTCTGAATTCCGCGCCCGCGGCGATCGGAAAGGTTCTACCCTCGCTGCGCCGCATCGCCGCCGAAGCCCGTGCGCAGGAGGCTCGCGCATGAAACTCGCCGCGTTGCGCGAAGAAGTTCTCGAAGCCAACCTCGAAGTAGTTCGACGAGGCCTGGTGCTCTACACCTTCGGCAACGCCAGCGGCATCGATCGCCGCGAGGGTCTGGTCGTCATCAAGCCCAGCGGCGTGTCCTACGAAGGAATGAAGATTTCGGACCTGGTTATCGTGGATCTCGAAGGCCGCGTCGTGGAAGGCGATCTCAAGCCGTCGTCCGACTTGCCCACGCACCTGGTGCTGTACCGAGCTTTCTCTGAGATCGGCGCGATAGTCCACACACATTCGCGCGCCGCCACCTCCTGGGCGCAGGCGCAGCGCGAAATTCCGTGCCTCGGAACCACTCACGCCGATTATTTCCCCGGCTCCGTCCCGGTGACCGAGACTCTCTCGCCCGAAGAAATCGCCTCCGATTACGAGCTCAACACCGGCCACGTCATCGTCCGCCGATTCGCGAAACTCGATCCGCTGCATACGCCGGCCGTGCTGGTCGCAGGCCACGCTCCTTTCTGCTGGGCGAAATCTGCGGCGGAAGCCGCGCACATCGCCGTAGTGCTCGAAGAAATCGCAGCCATGGCGCTGAACGCGCTCAGCATCAATCCCGACGCCGCTCCCCTCGCCCGCCCGCTGCACGACAAGCACTTCTTCCGCAAGCACGGCGCGAAAGCGTATTATGGACAAGCCAAACCGTCAGGAGAAAAATGATGCGAATCGCATTACTGGCAGCCCTGTTCTTCGCCGCCACGGCTTGCGTCGACAAGAGTGACTCCATAACTCAAAAAGATTTCGGCAAAACCGCCACCGGAGCCCCCGTGCAAATCTACACGCTCAAGAACGATTTCGGCATGGAGATCCAGATCACCCCCTACGGCGCGACCCTTGTCTCCGTCAAAGTCCCCGACCGGGCCGGCAAGTCCGCCGACGTCGTCCTAGGTTTCGATTCTCTCGACGGATACACCCAAACCCCCGCCCCGCCTTACTTCGGAGCCACCATTGGCCGCTACGGAAACCGCATCGCCGCCGGAAAATTCACGCTCGACGGCAAGACCTACACTCTTGCCAAGAACAACGGCGCGAATTCCTTGCACGGCGGAAATCGCGGCTTCGACAAAGTCATCTGGACCCCGGAACCCATTGCAGCCCACGACGGCCGCGCGCAGGTGGGTCCATCCCTGGAACTCACCTATCTAAGTAAGGATGGCGAAGAAGGCTACCCCGGCAATCTCAACGTCACCGTCACCTACACCTTGACCGAGAACAACGAAATCCGCATCCACTACACCGCCACCAGCGATCAGGACACCGTCTTCAACCCCACCAATCATTCTTATTTCAACCTCGCCGGCCACGATTCCGGCGACATCCTCGGCCACGTCGTCACCATCAATGCCGACCGCTACACGCCCGTCGACGCCGGACTGATCCCCACCGGCGAGCTTCGCAAGGTGGAAGGCACGCCCTTCGATTTCCGCCAGCCGCACACAGTTGGCGAGCGCATCAACTCCTCCGATGAGCAGATTAAACTCGGCGGCGGCTACGACCACAACTGGGTTCTGAACCGCACCACCGGCCTCGAATTCGCCGCGCGCGTCGCCGACCCCAAATCCGGCCGCGTCCTCGAAGCCTTCACCACGGAGCCCGGCCTCCAGTTCTACACCAGCAATTTTCTCGACGGCACTTTCCACGGCAAGGGCGGTAAGCCGTACAACTATCGTGCCGCGCTAACGCTCGAAACGCAGCATTACCCGGACTCGCCCAACCATCCCGGCTTTCCCTCCACCGTCCTGAAGCCGGGCCAGCATTTCGACAGCACCACCGTCTTCCGCTTTTCGACAGCACAATGAAGAAGCTCTTCCACTTCGACTCCCCTCGCGAAAAGTATCATTGCGACGCCGCCATTGTTTGGTGCTTCGATAACCGCTTCGATCTCGGTTTCCGCAAATTCCTCACGCGCATCGGTGTGCAGAATTCGGACCCCATCAAGGTCGCCGGCGGAGCCAAGAGCCTCGCCTCGCCCGAACACGAATCCGATCGCGACTTCATTCTTGACCAAATTCGCAAATCCATCCGGCTGCACGGCACCAACCGCGTAATCCTCATGCTGCACTCCGATTGCGGAGCGTATGGCGGCCTCGCCTGCGGCTTCGGCAACGACGCGATCGCGGAACGCCAGCACCATCGCGACGAATTGAAGCTCGCGGCCGCGGCCTTAAAACAAGCGATTCCTGGAATCCAAGTAGACTCCTATTTCGTCGATTTCGAGGGCGTGTGGCAACCCGAGGATCCTGTTCTATCCTGAAACAAGGAGGCTCTCATGAAAAAGCAATGCTTCGGACTCATGGTTCTGATGTGCGCGGCGGCCTTTGCGGCGGACGTCGCTCCCCTGGACGTCAAAGCCGGTGAATGGGAAACTACCGTGAACACGCAGGGTGCCGGCGCCATCGCGGCAGCGGCGATTCCGCCGGACGTGCTCTCGAAAATGTCGCCCGATCAGCGCGCCAAAGTGGAAGCCGCTTTGAAGCAAGCCAACCAACCCAAAACCACGGTGTCCCGAAAGTGCGTCAAGAAGGAAGACCTGAGCAAGCCGCTGACGCTGGGCAATAACCGGACCTGCAAAGAGACGCTCGTCGACTCCTCCCGCACCAAGCAGGAAGTTCACGTCGATTGCGATGACAAGGGCGGCAAAGTCTCCGGCACGGTGCGAGTGGAAGCCTTGAGCTCGGAGAACATCAAGGTAGACATGCAATTCACCGTCGCCATGAACGGGCAAACCATGAGCATGAACAATACCGCCACCGCGAAGTGGCTCGGCGCGGCGTGCACCGAAAAATAATTCGGAATGATCTCTCGACGCTCCTTTTCCAAAGCGCTCATCGCGGCCCCTTATATCGCCCGCGCCCAGCCATCGCCCGCGCGCTCCCGCATCGCCGCCGACACCACCCGCGTCATCGGCGACATCGATCCGAAAATCTACGGCAATTTCGTCGAGCATCTTGGCCGCTGCGTCGACGGCGGCGTGTTCCAGGAAGGCTCGCCGCTTTCTGATGCCAACGGTTACCGCAAGGACGTGCTTCAAGCCGTCAAGGGTTTAAACGTCGGACTCCTCCGCTGGCCCGGCGGCAACTTCTCGTCGAACTATCACTGGCAGGACGGCATCGGCCCGCGCGATCAGCGCCCGCCGCGACTGGAGATGGCCTGGGGCACCATCGAAAGCAACCGCTTCGGCACTCACGAATTTCTTCAGTACGCGGAAATGCTCGGCACCGAGCCTTACATCTGCGCGAACCTCGGCACCGGCTCCTGGCTTGAAGCGCAGCAGTGGGTCGAGTATTGCAACTTCGCCGGCGATACCGGCATCACCCGCCAGCGCAAGCAGAACGGCCGAGCCCAGCCCTGGAAAGTCACCTATTGGGGACTCGGCAACGAAATGGACGGCCCCTGGCAAATGGGCCACCGCAGCGCCGACGACTACGGAAAGTTCGCCCTCGAAGCCGCCAAGCTCATGAAGTGGACCGATGCGAACATCAAGCTCATCGCCGCCGGATCCTCCAACTACGGCTCCGGCGTCGATTGGATCGGCTGGAATCGCACCGTGCTCGAATACCTCAAGCGCTACGTCGATTACATCTCGCTGCATCTCTACGTCGGCAATACCGCCAACAATTTCGCCGATTTCATGGCCAGTTCCATGGAGCTCGACGAGCGCATCAAGACCACCGAAGGCGTCATCAACGCCGCGCTCGCCAGCGAGCCTCGCGATCGCAAAATCTACATCGCCTGGGATGAATGGAACGTCTGGTATCGAGCCCGCGGTGAAAGCCAGCGCGGACGCAACATCCTTGAAGAGCACTACAATCTGGAAGACGCGCTGGTCATCTCCACTTTCCTCAACTCGTTCCTGAACCACGCGCACATCATTAAGATCGCCAACATGGCGCAACTGGTGAACGTAATCGCGCCCATCTTCACCAACGATCAGGGCCTGTTCCTCCAGACCATCTACTATCCTCTCCAGCTCTTCGCCGCCAATAGCAAAGGCAAAGCTCTCGATCTCCGCGTCGAAACTCCCAAGTACACCACCCGCCGCTTCGGCGACGTTCCCTATCTCGACACCTCCGCCGCGCTCGACAATGACACGTTAGTCCTCAACGTAACTAACCGTCATCAAACCCAGGACCTCATCGCCGATATCGAAATCGCCGACAAGCAATTCTCCGGCGCCGCCACCGTTTCCGAAGTGAACGGCCCGGATATCAAGGCTGAAAACGACTTCACCGCCGCCCGTGTAAAAACCGTCCAGCGCCCCCTCACCGCGCAAGGCAAGCGCCTCACCTACACTTTCCCCGCGCACTCCTTCACGATGTTGAAAGTGAAATTGGCCTGATTGCGCGTCTCTCTCTTATTGCTGGCCGCCCTGGCCCTCCACGCCCAGTCCGATCACGACGGCATGACCGATATCAACGCCGCCAGCGTGTTCCAGATGAACCTGGCTTCCGGCACTTCTCTAAATCCAACCTCCACCGCCGCGCCCATGTTGATGAAGCACTACGGAAACTGGAACACCATGTTCATGGGCGCTGCCTTCCTCGTGGACACGCAGCAATCCGGCCCCCGCGGCGCCGACAAGCTTTACGCCCCCAACCTGTTCATGACCTCGCTTGAACATCGCGCCGGCCCGCAAGGCGCCTTCGAAGCCGAGCTCATGCTCAGTCTCGATCCCGCCACCATCACCGATCGCCGCTACCCCCTGCTGTTCCAAACCGGCGAGACCGCGTTCGGCCAACCGCTGGTCGACGCGCAGCATCCGCACAATTTCATCATGGCTCTCGCATTCCGCTACACCCGCAAGCTCGGCGATGGAACCATCCTCGACGCCTACTTCGCCCCCGTCGGCGATCCCGCGCTCGGCCCCGTCGCCTTTCCCCACCGCGCCTCCGCGATGGAACTTCCCCAGGCGCCCCTCTCGCATCACTTGCAGGACAGCACGCACATCGCCGACGACGTCCTCACCCTCGGCCTCTCGCGCAAGAAATTCAAAATCGAAGACAGCGGTTTCCACGGAGCGGAGCCTGGCGAAAATCGCTGGATCGTCGAAGCCGGAGCCATCGACTCCTGGTCCGCCCGCGCGTGGTTTCTCCCCACTCCCCGCTGGGCCGCGCAAGTTTCCGCGGGCCGCCTCACGCACCCCGAGCGTCTCGAACCCGGCGACCAATTCCGCATCACGTCGTCGCTCGCCTACACCCATCCGAGCCACTGGTCCACCAGCCTCATCTGGGGCCGCACCCACAACACCGCCACGCAGCGCAATTTGAATTCCTATCTCGCCGAGTCAGTGCTTCCTCTCCGCCGCGTCAACTTCCTCACCGCCCGCATTGAGCTCGTCGATAAAGACGAGATCCTCGTCGGACGCACCTTCCGCATCGGAGCCTACACCATCGGCTACACCCGCGACTTCCCGCTCTTCCGCAATCTCGAAACCGGCCTAGGCGCAAACTTCACCGCGTACGTGCTCCCCGCCGCGCTCAAGTCCATCTACGGCGACCACCCTGTCGGCGGCAACATCTTCCTCCGCATCCGCCTCTAGCATCGTGGCGCAGGCACTCGTGCCTGCCGTATCGAGACTCGTCTCGATACTCCGCGCAGCGAGGAATACTCCGCGCCGCTCCGAAATGCGTCAAACTAGAGGCGTCCATCTAAATAAGCCCATGCCCAGATTGAGCTGGTTCCTATTCGGCGCCCTCTCGCTTGCAGCCATCGGA
>Ga0207008_10187_pt1 | contig 18279 bp, 17 predicted proteins | sample Alteio_BWMinCont_83_FD_153489 | JGI IMG/M metagenome (GOLD analysis project Ga0207008, IMG submission 153489) | Enriched cells from forest soil in Barre Woods Harvard Forest LTER site, Petersham, Massachusetts, United States -... | ecosystem: Environmental > Terrestrial > Soil > Temperate forest >... | reverse complement strand
AAGCTATAAAGATTGAACCCGATTTTGAGGTGGGTGAGGAGCTGCCTGAGGAAGTGACAATTGAATCTTTTGGTCGCAGGGCAATTCAGGCTGCAAAACAGAATCTTTTTAACAGGATCCTTGAACTGGAAAAAGAAGGAATTCTTCAAAAATATAAAGACAGGGAAGGCGAAGTTGTAAGCGGGGAAGTATACCAGGTGTGGAAAAAGGAAATACTGGTACTTGACGATGAAGGCAATGAACTGGTGCTTCCTAAAACTGAACAGATTCCGAGTGATCATTTTAAAAAGGGCGACAGCATTCGTGCCGTTGTAACCGAAGTTGAGTATAAAAACAACAATCCGGTTATTGTTATTTCCAGGACCTCACCGCTTTTTCTGGAAAGGTTATTTGAACTTGAAGTTCCTGAAATAGCTGACGGACTTATCAACATCAAGCACATTGTAAGGGAACCGGGCGAGCGCGCCAAGGTGGCTGTAGAGTCGTATGACGACAGGATAGATCCGGTTGGCGCTTGTGTAGGGATGAAAGGATCAAGAATTCATGGGATTGTAAGAGAACTCAGAAATGAGAATATTGATGTAATCAATTTTACCAATAACAAAAACCTATACATATCAAGGTCATTAAGCCCTGCAAAAATCACCTCGATAACCATAGATGAAGCAGCAAAAAGGGCTTCGGTCTATCTAAAGCCTGACCAGGTAAGCCTTGCTATAGGTAAGGGCGGGTTGAACATTAAACTTGCCGCAAAACTTACCGGTTATGAGATAGATGTATTCAGGGAAAGCGATGAGGAAGAATATGATGTGGACCTTGAAGAATTTGCAGATGAAATTGATGGCTGGATCATTGACGAACTGAAGAATATTGGCTGTGATACCGCAAAAAGCGTATTGCAACTGAGTAAAGAAGAACTGGCCAGAAGAACAGAATTAGAAGAGGAAACGATAAAAGAAATAATGTCGATCCTTAAAGCGGAATTTGAACAATAAATAACGGGCAGCAATAACGCGAATATGACAGAAAGCAGTGCACCCAGGCGGTTGGCTAAGGTAGCGTTTGAATTTAACATTAGCCAGTCAACGCTTGTAGATTTTTTAAATGGTGAAGGAATTGCCATTGAAAACAAACCCACTTCAAAAGTTACTGAAGAGGCTTACTTTGCATTGCTTAAAAAGTTTTCTCCCGATAAACTTACAAAAGAAAAATCGGACAAGCTCAATTTAACTCCTTTAATCCATAAGGAAGAAAAGAGCGCAGAAAACGCTCGGTTTGCTCCCGAACCACAGGCGTTTGCAAAGATTGAGACGCCGGCACCGGTAATCATCAGCCACGCTGAGCCTGCTAAAACTACTGAAGAAAAGCAGGAATCGGATAAGGTAACCAAAGATGTTGCTGAAAAGGCTAAAAAAGAGAAGACTGAAAAACCGGAAGAACCGGTGGTTGAACCACAGCAGTTAAAAGTTGTTGGAAAAATAGATCTTGATTCGCTTTCTAAAAAGAAAAAAAAGGTTTCTGAGACAGTGCACGAGCCTGAACCCGAAGCGCAACCTAAAAAGTCAAAAGCGGGTAAAGTAGAAATAGAATCTGAAAAGAAAGCGAAAGGCGCAGAATCAACCATAACAGAAGAAAAGCCAATTCAGTCGGAAATTGAACACGTAGAAATACTTGTAGCTGAAGAACCAGCCGCTGAAGTAGTAGTTCCTGTTCCTGAAGAGGATGACAAAAAAGGGCTCACTATAGTTGGAAAAATAGATCTCGATAAATTCAAGCCGAAGAAGAAACCTCTTGCATCAACAGATGACCTGAATACGATCAAAAAGAAAAGGCGCAAGAGGAAACGTATCAATGGAGAAGGTGGTCGGTTTGATGAACCAGGTGGTGGACCAGCAAGACCCCGTACACCTGCTGCACCCCTCGCAAAAGGTCCCGGAATAGGCGTAGCTGCTAAGAAAGAGATTGATGAAAAGAAGATTCAGGATGAAATCAAGAAGACACTTACCCGGCTTACACAGAAAACCAATTTCAGCGAGACAAAGACCCGTATAAAAAAGAAAAAGCGCGAAGAGAAGAAGCAACGTCAGTATGATGAGGACAACCAGGAAGAATCAAAGGTTCTGCAGGTTACAGAGTTTATCACGGCAAATGAATTTGCGAACCTGATGAATGTAGATGTAGCCCAGGTTATTACTGCTTGTTTATCATTGGGCTTGATGATTTCTATAAACCAGCGATTGGATGCTGAAACCATAACAGTGGTTGCTGATGAATTTGGTTACGAAGTGGAATTCAGGGAAGCAGAAATGGATGAGCCTGCCCTTGAAGAAGCTGATAATGAGGCGAACATGGTGGAAAGAGCCCCTATTATTACAATTATGGGCCACGTAGATCATGGCAAAACTTCGCTGCTCGATTTTATCAGGAAATCAAATGTTATTGCGGGTGAGGCCGGTGGAATTACCCAGCATATAGGTGCATATGAAGTGACACTTGACAACGGAAAGAAAATTACATTTCTGGATACACCGGGACACGAAGCATTTACAGCGATGCGTGCCCGTGGTGCCAAGGTAACTGACATCGCTATCATTGTAATCGCAGCAGACGATACAGTGATGCCACAGACACGTGAAGCGATCAGCCACGCACAGGCTGCAGGCGTGCCAATTGTATTTGCATTTAATAAGATAGATAAAGCAGGCGCTAATACTACACGGATTAAAGAACAGCTTGCAGAAATGAATCTGCTTGTTGAAGACTGGGGTGGTAAATACCAGAGCCAAGAAATATCGGCCAAAAACGGAACGAATGTTCACGAATTATTGGAGAAGGTACTTCTCGAATCAGAAATCCTTGAATTAAAGGCCGATCCTAAAAAATTAGCAATGGGTACCATTATTGAGGCAACACTCGACCGTGGTAAAGGTATCGTTGCATCCATGCTTGTTGAAAAAGGAACCCTTAGGGTCGGAGATCCAATGCTTGCCGGTTCTAATTTCGGGAAAGTGAAAGCAATGTTTAACGAACGTGGCGTAAAAATTGACATTGCGGGACCATCTACACCGGTACAGGTCCTGGGTTTTGACGGAAAACCTACAGCGGGTGATAAGTTTTATGTAACAGAAAACGAGCAGATTGGAAAAGAATACGCTACTAAAAGAAAGCAGCTTATCCGTGAGCAAGGTATTAGAACTCGTAAACACATCACTCTTGATGAAATAGGTCGCCGATTGGCTATAGGATCCTTTAAAGAACTTAACCTCATTATAAAAGGAGATGTTGACGGTTCTGTTGAAGCACTTTCTGATTCTTTGCAGAGGTTGTCAACTGAAGAAGTCCAGGTAAATGTAATATTTAAAAGTGTTGGGCCAATTACCGAGTCGGATGTATTGCTGGCTTCAGCTTCAGATGCCATCATCATCGGTTTCCAGGTAAGGCCTTCATCTTCAGCCCGGAAACTTGCTGAGCAGGAACAGATAGATATACGTTTATACTCAGTTATATACAACGCTATCGAAGAAATAAAATCAGCCATGGAAGGGATGCTTGCCCCTACCCATGAAGAAAAAATCGTTTGCAATGTGGAAGTACGCGACGTATTTAAAATCACCAAAGTAGGTACGATTGCCGGCTGCTATGTACAGGAAGGAAAAATTAACCGAAATTCTAAAATACGCCTGATCCGTGATGGGGTTGTGGTCTTTACAGGAGAAATTGATTCTTTAAAACGATTTAAAGAAGACATAAAAGAAGTAAGTGCCGGTTATGAATGTGGTATCGGAATTAAGAACTTTAACGATATCAAAGTAGGGGATATTGTCGAGGGCTATGAGGAAATTGAAGTAGCGAGAAGGTTATAAATAAGCCGCGCTTTACTTTTTCGGTTTCCGGCAGTAATTTCTACAAAGCGGGTAATATCACCATCAAATTGCGAAGCGAGCCGTTTTACGGATGCTTTTTTGAAAGCGTAATGCAATTTAGAACGATTCTATCTAACCCTTAAAAAGCAATATTAACCGCACAATTTCAATGTTTTTCACATACTTGCCTTGATTCCCTTGTACTTTTGAACAACATGTTTATAAAAAAAATCACCACAGATTTGGATTTGATGCACTTGTTTTCGCATATTTGCCACTGTTTTTAAAAACTTATTAGCAAAAAATGAAAAATTTAATCAAAACACTGTTTGTAGCTATAGTAGCTATGTCAGTAACTTTCGCGTACGCACAAGAAAAAAGTAGCACCACAACTACTAAGACTACCAAAATGGACAAAAAAGCTAAAGATGGTAAAACTACCAAAATGGCTAAGAAAACCAAGACAACAAAAACAAAAACAACTGCTCCTGCAGCGAAATAGTTTTGTTTCAGCACTTAATGTATAAAAACCCACCTTTTTATAAAGGTGGGTTTTTTATTTAAGGATATTAGCTTTTATACTTCTTCCAATACTGTCCTGAATGCCAGCGGCAAGTATTCTTCTCCGAATCTTTCTAATGATTCCTGTTGAAGCACAGGCGAATAAACGGTTCTATATATTTCATAGTCTTCAATGCTGTTCGCAAAATATTGAAAGCTGTAGGTTGTGCCTGTTTCTTCTGCAAGCCTGCTTATAATCCTGAATATTTTATTACTGAGAAACATTCCGGTTTTCATAACCTTTGGTATATGTTCATTAACCATCCATTCCAGCCATTCATCGTGCAAACCGTCTTCGACATTTATGGTTACATTGTATAATATCATAAAGCTCTTTGTTTTTTACTGCTGCGAGGTTACAAAATGTTTCGGAGTAAAAGAAATTGTGATTTTTTGTTTGTTGTAAAACGAATCCTTAGCCCTTCAAGCTATCCTATGCGGAAATCTCCGTATTTTTGGCTCTCTCAAATGAACACGAATCCGAAAACAGCTTCCGGGCATAAGTTGCATAGCTTTTTGCTTATTCCCTTTCAGGAAGCAAATAAATTAATCTGCGTTGCTTTTTAATACCATCCCGTTTCTGATTCTTCTTGTTGTGACCTTTATGGTTTATTATATACCCGCATTCAGAAAATGGCAAGTATTGATCCTTGTTACGGCAAGTTTTACCTTTTATGCATACTCATACCCGGTTTTCCTTTTCCTCTTATTTATTTCTGCATTTATTAATTCGTATGCTTCGTACAAGGTCTATTTTGGAAAACCCGAAAACAGAAAAAGTTATGCAACCGTTGGCGTGATCGCAAACCTGGCCATACTGATATTTTTTAAATACAGTCCGTTTATTTCCAGGATGATGTTCGATCCGAAAGGCGATTTCGGATCATTTTTGCTGAGTATCCCATTACCAGTAGGTATTTCATTTTTTACTTTCCATGGAATCAGTTTGCTGGTGGATGTATTTCAAAAGAGAGATCTTGAAATATATGGAGAAGTCATAGACCGTAATTTTTGGCGGCATGGGCTTAAAACCTCTCTTTATATTGCTTTTTTCCCACAATTGGTGGCAGGACCCATAACAAAGTCCTACGCTTTTATGCCCCAGATCAAAGACAAATATTTCAGGGATATAAATTGGGAATCAGCATTTAAAAACCTTGTTCTTGGTTATTTCATGAAAATGGTAATTGCTGACAATATCAAAGACCAGACATTCTGGATCAGCTATCCCTATTTTCAGGCTTATTCCACACCCACACTTTTAGCGCTGATCTACGGTTATTCCATGCAGATATTTTCCGATTTTGCAGGTTATTCGATGATCGCAATGGGGCTGGGTGAACTATTTGGTTATCATTTGCCTGTCAATTTTAAATTCCCATATATTTCGAGGACATTTTCGGAATTCTGGACCCGCTGGCATATTTCACTTTCAAGCTGGCTTCGCGAATACTTGTATTTTCCTTTAGGCGGCAACCGTAAAGGGAATCTCAGGACCTATCTCAACCTGATGATTGTAATGTTCCTGGGAGGGCTCTGGCATGGTGCCGCATGGAGCTTTGCCGTATGGGGCTCATTTCACGGCCTTGCACTGGCCGTAGAGAAGTTTTTGGGGAATTATATCAAGCCCAGGGAAGCAGCACTTATAAAAGGCCTGCAAATGCTTTTGGTTTTTGCATTCGTAACTTTTGCCTGGCTGCTTTTCAAACTTCCTAATTTTGATGACGCTGTGCTCTATATTAAGGCTGTATTTCATAATATCCATTCCGGGAGGACTGATTTCACAATCATCTTTTATATTTTGCTATACTCTATACCAGTGGTCTTGTTTCATTTGTTTCACCTGGCAGAAGCCGGCATTGAAAAAAACCTCGGCATGCTGAAACCTGTATTTTACGCGATTTTGGTTTTCTTTATAATTGCGAACAGTGGCAGAACCGGCAGTTTCATCTATTTCCAGTTTTGAAAGCAGTGATTAAAAAAACCATCATATTATCAATAGTTATCTTCATTGCTTACAATGTTTTATTGCTGTTGAAACATCCTGTAACCGGGCCCGGCCAGCATCAGTGGCAAAAAAACAGGATACTGATAGAAGATTATGTTGATTACCACGAAGGAGTGCCTGTTGTTATCGTGGGAACATCGCTGAGTGCGCGGTTGTACCCTTCCCTGCTGCCATCAGGATATTTTAACCTGGCCCTTGCCGGAGAAAGTATTTTTGACGGTCTGGAAATCGTGAAAAAGAGCACAAAAAAGCCTGAATATATCCTGGTTGAAACCAATATTTTTTACAAGAAACCCGATAAGGATCTGAGCGAAGGTGTGTTCAATCCGATGATGCTTTGGATACGGAAATATATTCCATCATTTCGTGAAGAAAACCAGCCTGCAAACCTTCTGCCGCCTTTGATAGCAAAAGCAGGCAAAGGCGAAGCGGTGAATACAAATTCAGCAGATACAGCAATACTCAATACACTTCTCAAACAAAAAGTTGCTGATTACCAGCAGGTTCCTGATAGCGTTACGATGACTGAGAATCTTAAATTGTTAAAAGACTATATCCGTGATTTTCAGGCGAAAGGCATAAAAGTGGTTCTTTACGAAATTCCAGTCAATTGCAAATTATACCAGACGCCGAGATATCTGGTACCCAAACAAAAACTGACAGCTGCATTTCCTGATAGGTATTTTCAATGGCTATCGATGCCCGATTGCAGCGCATACCAATACGGCGATGGTGAGCATTTAGCCCTTGAGAGTTCGGTTAAATTTGTGGATTGGTTTGTAAAGGCTTTACATCAATCAGGGGTAAAACCATGATGGTCAATTATATGTAAGACTTATCACAGTTGTCATTACAAAAACTGATTCTTTCCAATATTATATAATATCGCCGCTTCTATTTTCCTGTTTTCACTCCAGAGGAATTCAATATCTTTGACACAATGTTTAAAGGATTTGTAACTGTTGGTTTTTTTCTTTCACTTTTTGGGTTTATGCCTTGTATAGTCCTGGCACAGTCTGATTCTATTACCCACAACCTTGACTATTACACAGATGCCGCAGTAAAAAACAGCCCTTTGCTCAAGGATTATGGAAACCAGATACTTGCAAGCCGACTGGATAGTCTTACCATCAAAGCCCAGAATCGTCCCCAGGTAAACGGTAATGTATCAGCTCTGTATGAACCCAACTATGGCAATTTCGGGTATGACCAACCAATTACCAACGGCGGCAATTATGCGGCACAGATAGCTGCGACGCAAAACATTCTGAATAGTAAAATCCTGAAACCCCAGTACCGGCAGGTTAATATCCAGGGACAAACGATTGCCAATACATCCAAACTCAGCGAACATGACCTCAGGCATAATGTGGTATCTCAATACTTGTCAGTATGGTCTGACAAAAGCCAGTTGTCCAACGCCCTACAGGTGCGAAAATTACTGGACGAAGAAGAAAATGTCCTTAAACCACTGGTAGAGCAGGGAATTTTGAAACAGTCATCATACCTGGCATTTCATCTTGAAAGAGAATCTGATGAACTGAACCTGAAACAGTTGCGCATGCAATTTGCTATTGACCTGATGACCCTGAATATTCTTTGCGGCATCAACGATACAGTGACAGCTGTTAAACTGCAGGAGCCGTCTTTGAAAAGAACCGATATACAATACAACTATTTTAAGTCGAACTATTTTCAACAATATTATATTGATAGCCTGCAGATTACAAACCAAAAAGAGTTGACTGATGTCCGGTATAAACCCCATTTTGCCTGGAATGCTGATGCAGGGTTTCTATCCTCAACGCCATTGTTTTACATGCATCCCGGATTTAGTCTTGGACTGAGTCTTGTGGTTCCCATTTTTGATGGAAAACAGCGGGATATTGACTACCAGAGGTTTGGTATACAGGAAAGAACGAGGCTTGATTATGTGTTCTATAATCATAACCAGTACGATAAGCAATTTGCCATGCTCAGCAACCAACTTGTAGCAGTTGAAGAACTGACGCGTAACCTGAAAACGCAATTAGGCCTGAGTGATCAGTTGATCGGAATGAACAAAAGCGAACTCAACCGGGGAGATATATCCATTACCGATTTTATCATGAATCTCAGGAGCGATATTGATATTCGAAGCAGCCTGAGCCAAAACCAGGTTAAAGAATGGCAGATTATTAATGATCTGAATTATTATAACTGGTGAGAAGAATATTAGATAATTTGACAATGAGGCAATTTGAAAATTGGCTTCACTTTGTGTTTAAATCATATTGCTTCAGCCCGATTGTCTCATTTTCAAATTGCCTAATTGGCTAATTACTTCATCCCCGCCGCCCAGTCGAAAACCTTTTTCAGGTTACCACTTACCTGGTTTGGATTTACAGTGTTTTTCCTTATGCTTTTTTCCTGATCAGCAACTTTTACAAAAAGTCCGTCGAGCGCCTTGTCGGTCGCATATTTTACCAGATCGGTTTGCACAGGCTTGTGAAAAGGGAGTTTATTATAACTTGTAGTTATTTGAGTCCAGTTTTTAGTGGCGCCCATCTTATCAAGAGATGCTTTGATTTCCGGGGAAAAGGCTGAAAATAATGCGTTTGACGTTTTATTTCTAAAATAAGTCGTAGCAGAATTGTCAGGACCCAGAAGAATATTTTTTGCGTCAGTAAGGGTCATGCCTTTAATGGCGTCTATGAATATCGGTGCGGCTTTGGCTGCGGCATCTTCTGCGCCACGGTTCATGGTTTCTATAAACTTGTCAACCTGTGGGCCGAGGCCTATCTGACGCAACCTGTTGGCCACTTCCATCGCATCAGGTGGAAAAGGTATTTTTATGATAGGGTCATCAAGATAACCTCCCGGTTTGTGAAGGGCGTTGGCAGCATTGGTAGAACCCACTTGCAGCGCTTCCTTCAATGCATTGGCCATATCTTCTTCAGATGGAATAAGACCTTTATGGAATTGGGTTTCGCTATTTACGGGCTTTTCTGTCTTCATTTTATCAAAAGCACGTGCCGAACTGAGCAATACAATTGCCGCAATTGATATTCCAAAAATGAGTGTTTTCATGTTTTTACCTTTCCTGTTTTAGCCTGCAAATTAAAGATATTTTAGGCATCTATGTTATTAAATGCAATTCCAATGCCAGAGAGAAAGGGGCTCATCTGTGAAATATAATCTGAAAGGATTTACTTTTTGTTATCGCCCACACTATCATTGTAAGTCGACCTTGCCAGTGTAAATTTGATTTTCACATTGCATCTTTATGAAATACAAGCCTTTAGAGTACTTGCTTAAATCCAAAACCATCTGATCTCCATTTGAAACAAAGAATTGATTGTAGATTTCCTGCGCAGTCGAATTAATAACGACAATCTGAAGGTTGTTGTTAATCAATATTTTATCAAATTGTATTGATACTAAGCCAGTTGCCGGATTGGGGAATAATTTTAATTCTCGGGGATAAAAAGTCTGATTAATGCTACTATTATGAGCTATTGTGATATAGTGCAACTTAACCTTTGTATTGCCCCCGCCACTTGGAATCATTCCTCTTAAACTTATTGTATAAGTTCCGGTATCATTAAATACAACTACCGGATTTTGAGAAGAATTTTTTGTACCATCAACATAACTGTAAGTTATTGGCAATATGGTCCATAGCCAGGATGAAAGCTTTGCTACCGTCTTATCATAGAAACGTACGGTATCTTTTACAAAAACGTTTGTATCATTTGCAATGAAATCTACGTAAGGGCCATCAGGGTTTTCAAAATTTTTATAAGTATCTCTGTATTTTATTGTTGTGGATGTTCCCCCCTGTCCATTAGCGATCGCGTCGACTTCAAAAACAGGGATATGTTCTGTTGCCGATATCCATTTGTACTGTACGCTATTGTTACTTACAACCGTTGATCCTATTGTGTCTGTTTCAGTTATCACAGATTTGATGCGAAGGCACTTATATGTTTTATAAGGTGTTTTTACCGTTCCCCAGCCGTCTACTGTATCAACTCTTTTTCCCGTTACGCTTGCATTCATTCCAAAAAGACTGATCCTGCCTCCATAATAGCAGCTGTCAATATTGCCGTATTTCATTGGGAAACGATAGACAATATCCGGTGATTTGTATGGCATAGGCGTGGCTAAGTTGATAATGGGTACTGTGATGCCTATTCCCACCGTTCTGAAATCGGATGAACTGTTTTTAAAGAATGCAAATGATCCATTTACATTCGGGTTTTTGAGATCTAAGCCCAGATCTCCGTTGTAAACAGTGGTATACGCAGAATTAATATCTTTTGGAGCTAGAAACTTATAGGTATCCTGGGCTGTAGGCACAATGCCTGAAAAATCCCACGAAGTATTCGGGCCGGTAACAGATGTATCAATACTACGGTTGCTTATTGTATAAATAATATTTTCAGCACTGTTTGGCGCGCTGCTGTCAGAAATCGTTATTTGTCCGTATGCAGATTGAAACAGGCAATTGCATAAGATTAAAAAAAGGGAAAACAATCCTGGTTTTATCATGATCTGGTGGGTTGATAAATCAAATATACCTAAATATTTGATAATAAATGGGCAGCCGGATATTTTCTTACCTATAGGGCTTTTTCTTCATTACAGAGAGCAATTATGGCTTTGTTATTTTAGTCTCTTATCGCTATTAAAGAAATAGGCCCCCCTTAAGATAAAGAGAGGCCAAAAATAGGTTTATATACAATTATAAGATCAATTGCATAACACAAAGTTCAGATGATCTGTTCTCAGATATTCTGCAAAAAATCAGGAAGCAGTATGATTGATGTCATGTCTGTCATTTTGATAATATGCAGAATTGAAGGTCGTCGACTTTCTAAAAGTCAATGGCTTTTACTTTGAAGTGTTAGTTCTACTTTCAGAAAATATTTACAAATCCCTCATCATAAAATAAACGAATAAAAGAAACAGGGTACTGATACCACTAATAAAATAAGCACAAAATTTATCCAGATCCAGACACTGTTTTTAGGATATTTTTTAATCAATAAAATTGTTCTTATTGTCCAAAGTATATAAACCAATATTGACAATATCCCCATCGCGTACATAAAAATAAAAGCCGGAGCCATGTCAGGGAAATTCGAATTTTCAGGCAGAGGATGTTTTAATTTATATATCCAGACAATGAAACTAGTAAGGTAAAAGGAAACAATAATCCCGGCAGGCAACAGCAGAAAATTTACCAATGTTTGCAATGCTTGATTTTTCATAACGGATCCGGTTATTTTTATATTTCAAATTTAATTATTAACCATTACCTGAGCAAGTGTCCAATCACGTGCGGGAACTCATTCTTCTCATCTTCAAAACACTATTGATGTTTGATTGTTACTTCATTGAAGAAATGCAGTAATCACATTCATACTGAATTAATTCAAGTTGCATCTATAATTATAAAATAAATGGGCCGGTTTTTAAAAAATTCCTGGAAACTTATTAAAGATACCGGAATTGCATTTTCTGATGATGATACTTTTACGCTCGCCTATGCTCTGTCATACAGCACACTGTTTTCGCTTGCCCCGATTCTGATTATTGTAATTGCAGTAGGTGGATTGGTTTTTGGCCATGATGCCGTATCCGGACAGATTTTTAGCGAACTCCGATCATTCCTGGGAGACGCAGGAGCTATCCAGCTTCAGGATCTTTTGAAAAGCGTTTATAATCCCGGGAAAAGTGAAATTATGACCATTTTCGCTGTTGTTTTATTAATATTCGGAGCCACTTCTATGTTTAATCAGCTGCAGCTTTCGCTCAATAAAATATGGCAGGTAAAACCAAAACCTAAAAAAGGGTATCTCAAATATCTTACAGACAGGATACTTTCTTTCGGTCTAATTATTGTGATCGGGTTCCTGCTTTTGGTTTCATTCGTACTCAGTGCAGCCCTTGCCGGTTTAAGCCATTACCTGGTCGCACATTTTTCATTAAATTCAGTAATATTCCTTGCCATCGTTGATTTTATTCTTTCCCTTGTTGTCATAACTTTATTATTTGCAGTTATTTATAAATTTTTACCCGATGCCAATATTCTATGGAAGGAAGTCTGGGTCGGTGCCTTTTTTACATCCTCATTATTCATTCTAAGCAAATATCTGATTGGCTTGTATCTTTCCAAAAGTAATATCAGCACGACCTATGGAGCAGCAGGTTTTGTTGTCCTCGTATTACTATGGGTGAACTATACCGCGCAGATACTTTTCCTGGGTGCAGAATTCACGAAAGTTTACGCCACTGCCTACGGAAAGCCCATAGAGCCAGCCGAATACGCAATAAGGACCAAAAATGTAGAGGTAGAACAAACTGCAGTGGAATCAACCGAACATTTTGAGAAAAAGGTTGATCTTGTTGAAAAAAAATCCTCTTCCGTTTTGCCCTAAAAATAAGTGTATTTAAGTTCCGGTAAGTCATAAAAATGCCACTTTCAATGTTAAAAGAAAGTTCAACCAGCGAATTTTTATTTATTTTGCGTCAAAATAATTTGATCATGAAAAAATTATTCTTTTTTGCCGGCCTCATCACATTATTATCATGCAATAAAACGGAGCCAACCGTAAAATCGATCAATAATAATTCGGATACCACATACAGTGTTGTTGCGCAATTAACAAATTTACTTTCAACAAATTATGTAAATGAGAAATGGAAAGCCAATGCTACCGCCAGCATTTCAAACGGGCACCTGGAGCTGGATATAACAGGGGCAGATACTCAAAAACTCAGCATTAATATATATGATTTCAAACCGGCAATGTATCAATGCGGAGGGTCGCAATTTGTTTCTCTGAATACAAATAACACAGCAGTTTTTAAGCCTAAATCCAGCACGACAACATTTAATGAAGATTGGGAATCATTACCCCATGATACCTGCATTATTTCTTCACTGGATACGGTACAAAAAACAGTTTCCGGCAGTTTTGAACTTAGTCTTGACAACGGCCAAAGTAATACCTATCATTTCAGAGGGAATTTCAACAAAGTTAAATATACGGGGAAAGTGCCTGTCCTTACACAGTCATTTATTTGTAAAGTAGGCAATGCGAACCGGTTGAGTGATTCTGGCTTGACAGCCGGACCAAATTATAACAATACTGCTTTTGATATTTACAGCGATTGCAAAGATCAGAGCGAATTACATCTGAGTATGCCAATCATTACTGATATTGGCACTTATAACATAACGGAGCAGGGCCCATATACATCATACTTTATCAGGGCGCCCTCAAGTTCTACTTTCAATATGGAATATTATGGTACTTCAGGCACTATCACTATCACGCTCCATACGTTAAGTTGTATCCAGGGCTCTTATAAAACCACTCTCGCAGGACTTGATGACGCTTCGTATACAAAAGTCATCCAGGGAAGTTTTACTGTGTTGTATTGAAATTATATTTGCATTGAGAGCAACCCTGGAGCAGAAAAGTCAAATATAAAAAAGGAGTAGTTCTAACATCCTGACCTTATAGGTCATATAAACGCGATACGGTCAAAAAAAATTTTGATTTCATGTTTTTAATCATAGTTTTGTCTTTCATTATGTTTATTAACCTTTTAAAAAAGAACGAGATGCGTAAATTTATTTACTTTTTGGGATTTGTAGCGGCTTCATTATCAGCGAGTGCCCAATCGGCATTGATATTTTCAAGCTCAAATATTACAGGCTTAAAGGCTGGTAATACACACTGGAATGTTTCATCAAACGCAGGTGTCAAATCTCCCGCAATGGGATCAAATCAAACCTGGGACTATTCCGGGCTGAAGGATAGTGTTTCAAATACAACCAATTATGTTGCAGCCTCAGGATTTGCGGCTACAGCGGTAGCGGACACATCTACCTTTGAAAACGTCATTGGTTCTGCTTATATTAAGGCAAGTGCCGTTTACGATGTCGACGCAAGTGGTATGTTCTTGGCTGGGCGCACGATTCCGGTACAGCAATACAGCGAGGGGTTTCTCACAGGCAATAATAAGGACAGTTCTTACTGGACAGCCTCTACTTATAAAGACCGACAGAACCTGATTGTATTTCCTGAAACTTCCGGAAGTTCATGGTCTGTAAAAGGGTATCACAGGCTTACATTTGGTCTTTCTATTGCTGCATTTGGTCTTAATAAAACGCCGGTCGCAGTTGCCAAGCATTATTATATCAAAGACACCGTAATTGGCTGGGGCACTGTAAATGTGCCTTCTGCAAACAAATCAAGTATCGGGTATAGTGCTTTGCTGGTGAGAAGACAAACTATGGTTGTTGACAGCTTTTATGTTGGTACATCGCCAGCGCCTGCTGTTATGCTTGCCGCATTTGGTGTGAAACAAAACGATACAACCATAACATACAATGAATATTTGTATCGCGCCGGAACCGGCACACCTATGATGTCATTTACATATCCGAATAACACGTATTCAAAACCAAATTATGTAACCTACGATGGAGATAACGTACAAAGCAGCATTGAAAACCAAGGCTATGATCCTGCGATATTCAGCATTTTCCCAAACCCTGTTTCTTCGGGCCCTGTAAACATCCGGGTATTCAAAATGTCAGACAAGACCTGGAATTTAACTTTAGTAAATATATTGGGCCAAACAGTTGCTTATCATAAAATTGACGGAACAGGGAACCAGGATATCCAATTAAATCTGTCAGGATATAAAGCAGGATTATATTTCGCACATGTTTCTGATGATCAAGGTAATGTATTGATGTCAACCAAGCTGGAATTGAGCAGGTAATTCTCCCTGTTCCGGATTTTTATTAAAATCCATAATTGCGGAATTTATTCTGTTGTTATGGATTTTTTTGTTTTGTATTGTCCACTTACTTTTTTTCCTGAATTACAATGAATCTGTGAACCTGGTCATGGTAAAAACAAGACAGATCAAACATTTTTTTTAGAATTATGTCTTTAATTAAATATGAGCTAAAATCTTTAAATATAATCTGATGAAAAGAGTTACAGTTGTATTCGTCGTTCTATGCATCCTGCTCTCAGCTAAATCAAACGTGTCTGCACAGGTTAGTGTAGGAATTTCAGTCGGGCCACCAGCGATACCCGTTTATGAACAACCTCCCTGTCCGTATGATGGCTGGCTTTGGACGCCGGGGTATTGGGCTTATGATCCGGATGGCGGCTATTATTGGGTACCGGGTGTCTGGTTAGCTCCTCCCAGTGTTGGATTTCTATGGACGCCAGGTTACTGGGGCTTTTATGGAGGCTTTTACAGGTGGCATCGTGGGTATTGGGGCCCTCATTTGGGCTTTTATGGTGGGATTAATTATGGATGTGGATATTGGGGACATGGCTATGATGGCGGAAGATGGGAAGGTGGTCATTTCCGCTATAATACCGCTGTAACACGTGTGAATACCACTGTTGTTCATAACACTTATGTTGATAGATCCGCCGTTCATAACGGTGGCAGTCGCGCTGCTTTTAATGGCCGTGGCGGCGTTTCTGCGCGACCAAATGCGAGTGAGCGGATAGCGGCACAAGATAAACACGTAAGTTCTACTTCTGCGCAGCGTTCTCATGTGCAGGCTGCAAGAAAAGATCCGGCAACGCATTATTCTGCAAATAAAGGGAATCCAGGATCTCACGCCGCAATGAGCCGACCTGCATCAAGCACAACGAATGCACCTCATGCAAATGCGAATAGAAGTGCGCCACGTCAAAGCACTCAAAGAACACAGCAAAATCGTGTCGCCTCTCATCAAAGTGCACCAAGGCCTCAACAAAATCATGCGGCTCCACATCAAAGTGCTCCAGGGGCACAACAAAATCATATGGTTCAGCATCAAAGCGAACCTAGGCCACAGCAGGCACCCAGAATGCAGCAACCTCGCCAGGCACCACAGCAACACCAAATGGCAGCACCACGTCAGCAAGCACCTCGGATGCAAGCGCCAAGGCAGCAAATGCCCCATGGCGGCGGTGAAGGTGGCCGGAGGTAAAGTGCTGGTATCAACGGTTCTGTCGGTTTTGTGATTACAAGACCGAATCAGTTTGGATTACCACGTTTTCGAAGGGTCCCTGCAAACGGCTGTAGATTTGAGTGCATGCCTGTTTCCCCTTGATATTCTTTCATATTCGGCAAACTGCTTTGGGGTTAAAATACGCCTTAGTTTAATGTTGCGCTCCTCATCTATTTCTTTGCCTTTAGACTGGTATAAACTGATATTGTCTTTGCTTACCATAGCAGCAGTATCCATTTTAAGACAAGCTTCGAGGTTGATAGCATAGACCTTGGGTACCTGGGTACCTAATAACCCGATTTCGCAGTTCATACTTTTCGTTAATTCATCTGCCCTTTCGGTGGCAGGTTTGGGTGCAGTGTCGCCAATCTGCAAAAAATATAAATTGGTAATTTTTTGAGTGTAGTTAGCGGTAAAGGCAACAGTTTTGGTACCATCTAAGAAATTGACGAGTACCAAAGTAACGATGGCCACCCCCCAAAACTTCATGTATTGATCAATAGGTTTCATTGTTTTACGCATTAGTGTTACAGATTAGACAATCAGCTGGGATTTTTGTTTTTAAACGGGAAAGTCTTTGAAAAATCTCCCGCGGATTTCGCAGAAAAGGACAGATTAAAAATTCATTCCGCAAGAGAATTCACCGAAAAGATATGCGATCTGCTGGAAATAAATTTATCCTATCATATAAGAACTTGCGACAGTAGTGGAAAGCCCTATATTCGCATCGTTGTGGTCCTATAAAAAGATAAAAATGAAAGTAGTTGTTTTGGGTGGTACCGGATCTGTGGGCCAACTTATTGCGAATAAACTTGCTGCGCAGGGTGTTAAAGTACTTGTTCTTACACGGCAGGCAAGAGAGCCAGGCAACAATATTATCTTCGATCTCGATAAAAAATCAGGCATATGAAATTACTTGGCCTCATCGGTGGCATCAGCTGGATTTCAACGATTGACTATTACAGGTATATCAATCAGGCGGTCAATAAACGGCTTGGCGGAAATGAGTTTGCCGACTGCATTATTTATTCCCTGAATTATGGTGAAATAATCCGTCACAATGAAGCAAAGGATTTTGAGGGAACATTTAATATTATTTTAAAAGCGTCATTGCATTTGAAAAATTTAGGTGCGCAAGCCATTGTCCTTTGTGCGAATACCATGCATATGTTTGCCGATGAACTTGAAGAGAAAACCGGCCTGCCGGTTATTCATGTTGCAGCAGCAACTGCCTCAGAGATTCAGAAGAAAGGGCTTAAAAAAGTCGGTCTTCTGGGGACAAAACTCACCATGGAAATGGATTTTTTTAAACTGAAACTGGCTGCCCAAAATATAGAACCCATTATTCCAAATGTGGAAGACCGGAATTTCATCCATGAAAAGATTTTCAGTGAACTGGGCAAGGGCCTCATTAAAGATGTAACAAAAAGTCGTTATTTAGCCATCATTCACAAACTGGTTTCACAAGGCGCCGAGGGCATCATCTTAGGCTGCACCGAAATACCCCTTTTGATCAAGCAGGAAGACGTAAATGTTCCGGTATTTGATACCACTCTGATACATGCTGAAGCTGCTGTCGCTTTCGGGTTTGAATGAATTTTTGCGCATATTTCCCAAATGATTGCAGAAGAAAATTTTAATAAATCTTCAGGCCCTTGTCAGTTTTGTCACCAACAAGGGCCTAATTGACCCTCAGTCAATTCTTAGTAAATTATTCCGATCCGGAAGAGCAGATTCGGTTTAGTGGGAAGAAAAATAAATTTAACTGGTTTTTCTATTACCTGCCTGGCTTACCCTCGCCTTCTGTTATCAGGCTTTTA
>Ga0207008_10183_pt1 | contig 18493 bp, 18 predicted proteins | sample Alteio_BWMinCont_83_FD_153489 | JGI IMG/M metagenome (GOLD analysis project Ga0207008, IMG submission 153489) | Enriched cells from forest soil in Barre Woods Harvard Forest LTER site, Petersham, Massachusetts, United States -... | ecosystem: Environmental > Terrestrial > Soil > Temperate forest >... | reverse complement strand
GGCTGGGGAGACTATCGACTCGAACCTTCGCCATACCATTGGTGGCACGGTCCGCTTGAGAGACTCCATATGGCAAGAGGGGGCTTCGAACTACATATCGGCTCGATTACACACGGATGCATTAACGCCGACAAGACCGACCCGCAGGCAGTGGGCGCGTTTCATGCCATGCAGTAGTTGCTCGGTTCACAAGAGGGCAACAACTGGCTCACGGTTCAGCCCTAGGGAAAGGAGTTCAGGATGCGAACGCGTCGCCTCATATCAGCACTGACGGGGAGCCTACTCCTGCTGGGCACCCTCGTCGAGGGGTATTTTCAGAGCTTTGGCTTCTACCAGGAACACTACGTTTGGCCAAGGGAGAAATACGTGGGGGTTCTGACGCCGCTCCGTTGGCAGGACATCGTGTTTCTTGTTGTGTTTTGGGTCGTAGCGGTGGGGCTGTTTTATCTTTCCTTTCGGCTTCTGAAGTACGCTCTTCGCCGTGAATCCGCTGTGCCCGCTCCATCTGGGAGCCTAACGCCGAGCACCGGGGAACGCTGAGAAGAGCGCCGCCTTCGGCGTCGGGAGGGGGTATGACACGTAACCCCAGAACGGGTGGAAGAAGAGGCTGAGCAATTAAGGCCGCAGGAGCTATTAGCGTGCCTAGCGACTGGGGCTGAGGTCTCGTTCGATTGTTCGCTCTCTCTCCTTACTCAGAGATGGGGACGGCTCTCTCCTTTGGGCGACAAGCGGTTCTTCTGCGCGTTTGGACTCCAATGCAGATCGGTGTGAAACATCGCGGCGAAGCCCTTCGGCAAGAGAGGCTTTATCGTTGGTATAAATTTGCGCATCGTAGCGACCACGGGATACGACCACGTAGGCTAGTCGGCGGTTAATGAGTTTTTCTCCCGCTTGCTCAGTGTTTACGTGCACGAGGACGCGGTCCGTGGTTTGCCCCTGGCTGGTATGGCTTGTCACCGCATATCCGTAGTCGAGATGTGGATTCTCCTTCATGTTGAATGTGATACGCCGGCCTGAATCCATGCGCAGTTGCAGATTGCCGTTCTTTTCGATTCTTTCGATGGTTCCCAATTCACGATTCGCAATGTGCTGCTCCCGGTTCGGCGCGGTGAATTGCACGCGGTCGCCTTTGGAGAAGGCCCGCTCCGTTTCACGGTAGAGCGTCACGCCTTGCAGGCGGCGCGGATCGTAGCTGATCTGCTCACCGCTTTTGCGCCGGACCGTGAGCAGGTTGGCTCTCGCGTTGACACTTTCCACGCGCGAGTATTCTCCGGCTTCGATGCCATGCGTCTTGCTGCCTTTCGTGTAGCGTACGATGTTGCCCGGTTCATATTGCTCGGCCCACTGACGGTCTGTGCCGGTAATCTCCTGCCGCGCGATGAGCACTCTCACATTTCTCTCCCTGTGGTCCACTTGGCCGGTCTTTTGCATTTCCGTGTGGATCATCCGGTTGATTTCCATGCGCGACTGGTTGTCGGGCGAAACAACGAGGGTTCCTTCGGGCTGCTTCGCGTATTCATGCGAGATCGCTTTGAGCCGTTCGTTAGGATCTGCAATTTCATGGATGCGGCCCTGTGTATCGAGCTTCTCGATTGCCTCCTTTACCTCTCCGCGTGAGAGATGCTCCACGACTTCCTTGAGGGCTGGGTCTTTCTGCCGAATAATTTCGTCGAGTCGAGCAGTTTGGATTCCAGCTTCTTGTAGTTGTTCATACGGTGTTCCGGCTTCGACTGCCTGGTGCTGGCGTGTATCACCAACCAGCAAAACGCGATCGCTATCTCTGAGCCTGTGCAGAAACTCGTTCATCTGCTTTGTGCTTGCGAGGCTCGATTCGTCCAGAACGTACATGTGTTTTTGGCCGCCGTGCTGTTCATTGCCTTGCGCGAGATGCCTTTGGAGCGTGCTCGATTCGATTCCGGCCTCTGCGAGCTTTTGTGCTGCTCGTGAGGTCGGGGCGAATCCTTCCACTTTGTAACCCTCTCGCTCGGCAGCTTGGTGAACCACAGCTAAAGAAGTCGTTTTCCCCGCGCCGGCGACACCCTCCAGCGCCATGACTTGATCCCGGCTTGCGAGGATTTGCTCGACCGCTACGCGTTGGCTCTGGCTTAAATGAGGATGATGGTTGTCGATTTCTCGCCGCGTTTCAAAGCTCGCTAAGGCCGTGTATTCGTTCTTTCCCTCCAGCATCATCTGGATGGTTTCTCGCTCGTATCCGATCATCTCTTCGGTCGTAAACGCGCGGCTTGGTCCACCTGACTGCTTCTCGACTTCGACGAATTCTCCCGCGCCGACGCGCTTTTCAAACTCCGTTCGCACCTCTGTGAATGTCGCGTCTCCCATCGAACGTCTCAACGCATCTCGCAATAGCTCACGTTCATCGACAACGGCTTCACGTTCCAGATTCCGCTCCTTCGAGAATGTCATCGCCGATTGAACGATTCGGTGAGGCGCTTCCTGCCCGATGTCGCGCACCGTTTCTTTGACAGCTCGGACTACGCGGTCCGGCTGATTGCCGAAAGCCTCCGCTATCTCTCGATGGCACTGCTGCACCTCTTCGTGCGACAGATTGAGCTTGGCCTCACGTGTTTTGTGCGCCGCAATTTGTGCAGCGTCTGCTCCTCGCTGATTCTCTTTCTCAAGGTGCTCCTCGATCTGCCGGCGACGCGGGCTCGATGCCGCAAGGTATTCTTCGCTGTAGCCTTTGATTTCTGGCTGCCCACTCTTCCCACGTTCGATCTCGTAGCCAAGTGTTTTGAGCCGCGCGGCTAGTTCCGAGCGGTACACCGCCGTCGCATATTGCTGCGTTTTGTAGAGTTCGCGCGGTTGCAGGGCATAGGCTTCGCCGTCTTTGGTCTCCGTGAGATTGAAGAAGACAACATGCGTATGCAGCTGAGGTGCGGCATAACCGTCGACCGGCCTGGCGCTATCGTGCTCGAATTTTGCGGCCACCCATTTGCCTGTTGTTTCCGCGGGAAGATTCCCGCCGATGCGCGCCTGGACATACCGCTCCAATTCATCGAGTGCAACGCCGACGCTTTCTCGATGTGCCTCCCGCACTCGTTCATCTCCGCCCACCAGGGCAGTCAGCGATACGCTCTTCGGCGCCGAAAACGTCGCATCCCATCCCGCGCGGTGCTCCATCGGACTTACCTTCCGACCGTGCCTGTTTATGTATTCCCGCGCTGTTTGATGGCGCACCAGCTGCTCGCCACTCGTCGGGTGTTGGCCTTCAGAGAGCTTCTGGAAATGTTCCTCGCGCACTTCGCCGCGCAATCCCCATTGCCCGGCGAGCCTGCCGTGCCACTCACCGCGTATCTGGTCGCCTTGCGTGTAGTAGTTTTCTCGCGCGTTGGAAAACTCCTCCGCGTGATACGCCTGGGCCTGGGTCGCACTCAGTGGATTGGAGATGGTTAGCATCGTGCTGTTGACCTATCGGAAGAAGTGTCCAGGTTCTGTTCGGTTTCGCCGTAATTCTTGCTCGCGGGACTGCTTCCCATCCTGCGACGCGAGTTTCTGTTCTAAAGTGCCGTTTGCTCCCGCCGCTGCTGCCGCAGTCTTGCGTTCTTCCTTTCGTGGCATCTCCATCGGCCGTTGGATGAATGAAGGATAGCTGTCTGGCAGTTCGACAATGGAGAAGCTCATTCCCACAACGAGATTCCTGTGTTTCAGATAGCCATGCAGTGGCTGGAGGCCGGTGATCTCACTCGGTATCACCAGTGGTTCACGTTGCCGTTGGAGATTCTGGGTCTCCGAGTTCCGGCTTCGCCCCCATCGTCCGCTCGACCGGCTCTCGGTCAACCGCTCCGTCTCAATCTCACCGATTGCGTCCGAAATCCATCGCGCCGCGTTCGGTTCGCTCGTAGCAAGAAAGATTTTCGTTGCGGGCTGCGAGAGCATGGCCTCGGCTTCGTGGCCGTAGCGCGTCTCTAGCTGGCTCCGTCCTTGGAAGCCAAGTACAAGAGGATTATTCGATTTGCGGTTTTCCGTCACGGCGGTGTGTAGTTGCGGGAGTCTTTGTAAGCTCGCGAGTTCATCCAAGACGAACCACACGGGATGAGGGCCTGTGTGGCCATAATTCATCAGCCGCAAGACCAGCGTGTCCAGCCACAAGCTTGTGAGGGGAACGAGCCGTTCCCGCGTTGCCGGCGTGCTGGTGAGGAAGAGCCACCCCTTGCGCTCGTTCGCCCAGGCCGCCGCGCTCCAACGCTTCGTTGTATCGGCCTCTTTCGGAAGCAGCTTCAGACTATCCGCTACCATGTTTAGCGACGCCAGCACACCACTCCGCTGTGCGGGGGCCTGCCGATTGATCATGGCCGCGTACTCCGTGCCTTTCACTCGATAGTCGATCTCCGCTTCGTGGCACATCCACCAAGCCAGCTCTTCGGGTGTTGGCCTAAAGGTCAGCAGGTGCGCGAAGATTTTCCTCGGGCCTTCGGTGAAGAAGGCATTCTCGTTGGGCCGATGCGGGAACAACGAAGCGGCCAGCGTGGAAGACTCCGTAACGTGTGTCAGTTCGTCGGAGGGACTCCAGTAGGGCATGCGCTGGTCAATAGGATTCAGGATGATGTCACCCCGCTCTGGCTTGTAGAACTTCGGCGTGTATTCGAGCGCCGGATCGTAGACGATGGCGGTGTCGCCACGCGCTTCCACCTGCAAAAGAATTTGCCGGATCAGGGTGCTCTTGCCCATCCCTGTATCGCCCATAATAAGGATGTGGCTCGATTCGGCGACGCGGGGCAGAATGAGACGATGTACCCTGCCGAATGCTTTCTGGATCAAGGTTCGTTCTGTCAGATCAAAACCAATTCCATCGGAACGATTCCTGCGATTGAACGCCTGCGCGGTCACAAGTTCTGGTCCCTTGAGCCTTCGTCCTTCTTTGCGCTCCCGGGCTCGCTGGGAATCTTTCGGAATCGCCAACGCAAGAACCACAAGGAAAACAACGATGCCTCCTATCAGGCCGGGCTTTATGAAGTCCAGGAAGGTTTCGTCTCGATAGATCCACCGGCCCAAGAAGTCATGCAACCTTGCGTTGTCCCAAATCACCTTTTGTATGACAAGCCGCACGTCGCCGATCGCCACAGCTTCAGGCGTGAGTCGAAGCGCAGTCTCGCCGGTCCCGGTCTTTACTTCGATGACCTCCTCGTCGAGCGCCCAATGGCTTCCTTTCTTGCCCACGGCGTTCACCGTCCAATAGCTGTCAGTCCTTGAGAACTTCACCTGGCTTCGGAGGCCGCTGCGGATGTAGGTCTGCACATAGAAGCGTTCTAAAGGTGTCCACACTTCGGCATAGCGGTAGACGCAAATTCCCACCATGCTGATCAGCGCCAAAAACGCCGCTGTCCACGTCCACACCGACCTGCGATTCTGCCACTCCCCTGCGTATGAGTTCCGGCCCCATTGTTGCTTCACGACCTACCTCCGGTCGGTACTTCTGCAACTCGTTCCTGCGCTCTCTCGAATCGCTCTCCATCGGCCCGCTCGATCAACAGGTCCAGTTCCTCGGTTGTGAGCACTGCCCCCTGAGCGAGCTTAAACAGTGCATTCAACAAGATCGTTCGCAGCGCCATCACTTCCGCAAGCAGAGTCTGTTCGGTGGCAATGGGCTTTGTCCCTTCAGTGGTGCTTGCTTGCGCCAAGAGCACCTCACGGCACCATTCGCCCAGCGTCAAACCGTCGCGCTCGGCTACAGCGACAAGCTTTTCGTATTCGCTCTCCGTCATCTTCGAACCAACGGTTCGATTCCGTAGTTGATCGGCAGACATGACGAGGACCTCCTGGGACAAACTTTGAAGAAAACCATTCGCACAAACCTGAGCGAACAAAATAAAGAAGTTAACGCAGAGCGCCGGAAGTTACTCGTCGACACTCGAAATTCGCTAACTTGCGATGCGAGAGCACGTTAACCAACGGCGCCGCGCGGCGCTCTGCAGCACCCAACCTGGGGTGGCGTGTCCAGTCCAACTCCCGGTGCCGAAGGCACCGCTCTTTTCTTGGTCGGCCAAAAGCCGGCGACGCTGCCGTCGGCGGGGCCGCATCCGGCTTCCATGGTGAGGCTGAAGAGCATCACAGCTCACCGTACTCCAGGGTCAGCGAGTCCCATGCCATGCGGATTTCGGGCAGCTCCCACGCGCGGCGAAACAGTGCTTGCACCGACTTCCACTCCTTTTCGGAGAGGCCGAACGTGATGCCATTCTGGTGAGCGCGGAACCAGTAGTCCTTGCCCTTGCCTTCCGCGGACGCGGCGACATAGCCAAGGAAATGCCCGCCCTCCCAACGGCGGGTCGGGCTGTCCGGGGCTAGAGCGGCCAGCATGGCGCGAAATTCTGTAATCTTCGGATAGCCACTGACTGGATACATCGGCCCGCGTGGACCAGGGAAACTCAAGAGCAAATAAAGGTCGTTGCTCTCTCCTCGATTAAACGAGAGCGTGAAGTCCCCTTCTTTGATGGATGGAATCGGCGGCTGATAGAAGGAATCCTGGCTCGAGGATTTGGCTCGGAGCGACTCTTGCGTGAGAAAATAATGGCCGCGCGCGGCCAGCCGCCACAGAACCGGGAAGAAGGGGCGAAGGGCACGATTCACAGCGTCAGCCGCGGGGAGCTTTTCGTCCTCCAACAGGATCAGCAGATTGCGTCCCGCCAGAAACGTGCCCCACTTTACTGCCGGCTCGCTGAGCCGCTTACGAGTCTCGGCCACGGTCCGGCGAACCGTCTCCGCAGTCACGCGCTCCGAATCGTCCGCTCCCTTTGCCTTTGCAGGATGGCACTCGGACGGCAGATTGCTCATGTAATACGGATCCCGCGAGGAAGCACGTTCCGTCCGCAGTTCATAAACGGCCAGGAACGCATCCAGTACGGCGATGAGTGACTCGTTGGAGACCGGATTGGGCGTCCTTTCGGCATAAGCTTCGAGTCCCTTCTGCACGAAGTGCGAGAGCAGGATCCACTCGGCTCGCGACAAAATATGCTGTGCTTCTCCCTTCCTTCGAATCTCGAGAAGTGTCTCTGTCGGCTTGGCCATCATGTCCGCAACTTCAAAGCGGTCCTCGCGGGCAGACTCGAGGAGCTGCTTGGCAACCTCCGAAGTCGAGACACTGTCGCCTTTTTTCGAGGACATGAGTTGCTTGGCACGCTCCAGGCGAGCAAAGAGAGCGTCGCTGATTCGAAGGGAGAGCGTTTGCCCCTGGGTGGGCTTCTCGGGCTTCTGTGGTTTCTCGGGCATCGGGTACTCCTCCTGGTTCAGTCCGTAAGATGCAACCCTTTCGGAGAAAGATGCATCTTGACATTACGTTTGCAAACAAATTAGGATGTTGTGGACGGAATGTCAAGTGGAAAATAACAACCGGGGGAATCAAGGAAAAAGAGGCTATGAAACACCGCATTACCCAATTCGGCGTGTGCAAGAACCCAGCCTCGCCAAGAGTGCATGGCTTGCGCCTCACAGTAGATCCGTCGTCGTTAAGATCTGGAAGTCAGACTGGAAATTCCTCCGAGAGCAAGCAATCGCCGCAAGTCGGGAGATTTGGTTTGCCTTCCGCTGGAGGCTATGACCTATGAGCGACGCGAGAGACCTCACCGAAAAAAGCCAGCACGCCGATCCGGTCCTCGTTGCCTGTGTGGTGTTTCAAACGCGGGCACCTGAGCACCTTATTCAGAAAATCCGTGAGGCAATCACTGCAATTGCTCAGACGCCGGCCTGCCCAATTATTCCGGAGATCAATTCGCCCCGATCACTCCCGGAGGACGCATGGCTGAGGCATTCGGAGGCTGCTAATTATCTTGGCATCTCTAAGAGCACGCTGTACCAATACGCATGTCAGCACAAGATCGAGTGCCGCAAGTTGGGCGGCCGCCTGGAATACCGTCGTTCCACCCTCGACCGATTCAAGGATCTGCAAATCCGTCGCACCCACCAGTGGTTTGCCCAGAAGAGTATAATCACCACGGCGCTCGGCTCCGGCAAGTGAGAGGAGCGTCAATGGGACTATACAAAAGGAAAGACTCGAGGCTCTGGTGGATGGGCTACACGGTGAGTGGTGAACAACGGTGCGAATCGACCAAGACAGCCAGCAAAGATCTCGCAAAGAAAATCTGGCAGAAACGCGAAGGCGAGATCGCGCTGGGGCTGTTTCAGGTCGGTTGGCCTGGTGAGCGAATGACCTTCGGAGAGTTGTCCGAATTGTTCTTCCGATCACACAGTTCAACGCTTTCTCCAAAGAGCCAGATCAACCACCAAATGTTTTTGAAGAATCTGCGAGAGTATTTTGGAGACCGTAAATTAACGGAGATTGATGAGCGGACCGTCGTGGAGTATCGCAATTCTCGGCGCCGCCAGCCGTTGAAGCGGGATCCGAATCGAACGCTGAAAGGGGCAACCGTCAACCGAGAATTGGCGTGCTTGCACTGCGTCTTCCAGTTCGCGCTCAAGCGAAAGTACATTGGGGAAAATCCAACCTCCGGTGTGAAACATTTCGATGAGCGCCACGAGAGGCCATCCAAGAGAATGCTCGCTGTTGAAGAAGAACATCGGATTCTTGAGGCGGCACCACCGCACCTCCGGGTGGCGATCGTGTTGCTGGTTCAGACCGGTGGTCGAACCTACACTGAGGGACTGTCGCTGAGGTGGGACCAAGTGGATCTCGTCCATGGCATCCTTCACCTTGGCGGGAGTGTGAAGACTACCGACTCGGCTCAACCGCTACCGTTGACCCGGTTGGCTTGTGATGTTCTCAAGGAGTGGAAGAAGGAACAGAGCTCGGATAGCCCGTACGTGTTTCCGAGTCCTCGCAAGCCCGGCAAACCCATTCGGAGTGTCAAACGGGCATGGCGGACCGCTCTTGAGAACGCTGGCGTCCCGTATTTCCCGATTTACAATCTGCGCCACGTATTCTGCACGCGATTGAGTTGGGTCGCTCCAGATGCGGTGTTGCAGCGAGCAATGCGGCACAGCAGTCCAGAAACGAAGCGCCACTATCAGCTCGGGATGGTTGACCAGGTTCGGGAGGGCATCGAACGAGCCAACGAAAAAGCCTATCAGGACCAAAAATCACTACGTTTTTACTACGGTAGGGTCAAACCGGAGAAAGGGGCTGCAGAGACGTCTGTAAGTGGCTAAAATAAAAGGAGAAAACGACGCGCCCGTAGCTCAGTTGGATAGAGCGTCTGCCTTCTAAGCGTGGTCTCCGGCTCCAACAACTCCATCCACTTTTTCTAACTATCAATGTTTCCAATAAATCGGGGCATCTGCTTTTCGCTCGAAGCTAACCCCCATTGATGGACAAAGATAATGTTCTTGCACAGTTATCGCACAGGAATACTAGAACTAGCTGCGACGTCTGCCGGCGAGGCAGGCGGGCGGGGGGCCAGGAATTCGTGGTCGGCGGCTACTTCCCCGTGGCCAGACGGATTCGACTCGATCATCGTTGGGCTACTGAGGGCAAGAATTTGATGTACGTTGCCAGTCCGCCGGAACGGTTTTGTTCCGGCTTCGCGGCGAGAAGTGCTCTCGCGGTTGAAGTCACTGGCAACGCCGGTCTGCCCAATCGTGAATCTCGGGTTGAGGCCGATGGTCAGATTCCGAGGGGATTGAGGTGAGTCGTACTTCCCCTGTCATCCGCGCGTATCGAAATTTAGAAATAAAGGTGTTAAGACGGTGAAATTCCTTCCTTTGCCTGCCCGTCCATCATACTTTTTGTCTGCTTTAGTCGCCGGATCGGCTGGTCCTGCTCGCTTCGGTCGAACTTTATTCACACATTGTTCATGGGTGCCATCGCAGTACCATTGACAAGACGTTAAATACCCGCTAAAAATGATATCTCCAGCTAGACTTAACGAATATTTATAGACCGTTCCTCCCAGAAGCCGGCCGGGTGTCATTGTACCCCCTCTGCGCTTGAGAGGAAGTGCGTGTTGAAGACGAAATTGTGGCCGAAACTCGCAGAAGAGCAAGTTGGACGGCCTTTTGCACCAATGCAAGTTAGCGCGGGGTATGGGGGCTGTTATGAAGAGAGTAAGCGTTTCACTGTTTTTGCTTGTGGCCTTGCAATTGTTCACCTGTCTTGATGTGTTTGCGCAGTCGGGGACCTCTTGCCAATCCCTCGCGATTTGGTATTGGCCGGATCCGGTACCGTCTGGATGGCAATGCACGTTACCCGGTCAGGGCCCGTACAGCATGCTCTGCATCGTGCCATCGGGAAATTGCCCGCCCTTAGTTTGGTGTCCTCAGTGCGGTCAGTTTGTGCCCGTGGGCGGAGCGCCGATTAATTTAACCAACGGAAATACCTACATCCGAGAGAAGGATATTGCGATTCCCGGGATCGGAGGAGGTCTCGCTCTTGAAAGAAATTGGAATAGCATTTGGCCAGCTAGCGAACCAACTTCAGCGGTCGGTATGTTTGGGCCGAACTGGCGGTCGACCTTCGAAGAGCGAATCTCCGCAGGCAGTGGCAGCGCTACTGGTTACGACGTTTACTCGCGGAGTGACGGCGGCCTATGGTACTTCGGCGGCAGTGGGTCGACGTTGACACTGGCTGCACCTGCAAACACAACAGCGACGCTGACGAGTGGATCGTCCTATTGGACTTTGACCTTCCAAAACGGTGAGCAAAGACGCTTCGACAACGCGAGTGGCTCGTTAATCACTATTATCGACCGAAACGGGAACGCGACCCAGCTCACCTACAACGGTTCGCATCAGCTCACGACGATTACGGACCCGGCTTCGCGGACTCTGACCTTCACGTATGGAACGAGTTGTAGCCCCGCTGTGGTGACCGGTGTCAGCGCGAGTGTTGGACCCGCGCTGTCCTATTCCTACGATACGTCGTGCCGGTTGACACAGGTCACAAAGCCGGACTTTACGACCATATCGTTTACCTACAATACGCTGTCCTTAATAACTTCGGTGAAGGATAACAGCGGCATCGTTCTCGAGTCCCATACCTACGACAGCAGCGGCCGTGGGCTGACCTCGTCGCGAGCCGGCGGCGTTGAAGCCGTAACGATCTCCTACCCCTAATAGCTGGCGGCCGTTTTCCTTTTCACTCGTGGTAATGGCTCGTGGTGTGACTGTCTCGGTGGCGAAAGTCGGAGGCCTTTGATGAATCGCTTGCGGAAACAAATCCTCAATCTCCTGCTCCTTGTTTCTTTGGTGTTTCTTTGCTGCGGGCGTGTATATGGTCAATCGCCGGCGATTACAGCGATCTCACCGAGCTCCGGGCCCGTTGGCATGCCAGTCACATGCAAGTGGCGTTTTCACAGTGCAAGGGGCAGGACGCTCCGTAACCGGTACTGTGGACTCATTTCATTTTGTGTATCAACCATTGACTGCTGACGGAACCATCGTGGCGCGAGTGGCGAGTGGCAGCGGCTACGGCGAACAGACCGAGGTCATGATTCGAGAGACGCTCGCCCCAAGTTCCACGGAGGTCTCGGCGGGCCTTTTCTCCTACACTTCGAGTTTCTACAATTACCTCTACTGCCGGACGCTGACAGGTGGATCGACAGTCCAAGCGGGTACCTTGGGCGCATCAATGCCCTATTGGCTGGAAGTCGTGCGCTCGGCGAACACCTTCAGCGCCTATGTTTCGGCGAATGGTTCCACCTGGGTTCCGGTGGGAACTACCCAGACCCTCACCACGGCCCAGACCGTTTACGTTGGCTTCGGTGTGAGTAGCGGGGATCCTGCAACGCTAGCCACAGCGACGTTCGACAATGTTTCTGTGACTCTCGGCGGTTCTCTGCCAGATCCAGCAGTGAGCGGTCTTACGCCGGCCACGGGAGCTCCTGGCGCGTCTGTCACGATAGCCGGCTCGGGCTTCGGATCAACACAGGGCACTAGCACCGTAAATTTCAACGGAGCAGCCGCAACGGTCGCCAGCTGGAATGACTCGCAGATTATTGCCATCGTGCCCGACAGCTCTACCACGGGTCCAGTCTCCGTAACCGTTGGGAATATCACAGGTCAAGGGCCGACATTCACGATTGCCTTCGGGGCCACACTGACGGACTCGCTCGGGAATCAAACTACCTACAACTCTTCCTTGTTCGGTGGAGCTTGGGCATTCACGGACGCCGAGGGTTCTGGCTGCTCGAGTTGCACCACGCGCGGAACCATCCACAGACAGTACGACGGAAATGGGAATCCTGCTTGGACGACCGATGCCCTCGGCAACACCATAAGCTACCGGCACGATTCGTCGAACAATATGCTTTCGCAAACCGCCCAGGTCAGCACAAACACAGTCGCTACGACCACCTACACTTACAATAGCTTCGGAGAACCGTTGACTGCCCAAGATCCACTCGGCCAAACGACGACGAACACCTACGATTCGCACGGCAATCTGACCTCGGTGACCACTCCGGTCCCGGCTAGTGGCGTGGCGGCGAGCGTCACGTCATTTGCGTACAATTCGCTGGGAGAGCTAACGAGCATCACCGATCCGCTGGCGAACGTCACGGCCATTACGTACAACTCCGTTGGATTGATGGCCACCATCACGGATGCGCAGAGCAATGTCACGACTTATGCCTACGATTCGCATGGCAACCGCACTTCGATCACCGATGCATTGAGCCATCAGACCACCTTCACCTACGACTCAATGGAGCGTTTGACTAAAATCACTTATCCCGACTCGACGACCACGCAGTTCGCCTACGACTATCGCGGACGACGCACGTCGGTGACGGATCAAAACGGGAAAACCACCAGCTACGCGTATGACGATGCGGATCGCCTAACCAGCGTAACCGACGCGGCAAGTCACGTCACCACGTACGCCTACGACACGGAAAACAATCTGACAAGCATCGAAGACGCCAACGGCCACACCACGATGTTCACCTACGACGCGTTCGGGCGCGTAACGCAAACCTCGTTTCCGTCGACCGCGGCCGAGAATTATGGCTACGATGCGGCCAACAACCTGACCAGCAAGACGGACCGCAAGGGGCAAACGATTCAGTATGTGTACGATGCACTGAACCGCCTGTCGCGCAAGTTTTATCCGGATTCGACGGAAGTGGATTACGTATACGACCTCGTGGGGAAGATTCTTCAGGTGAACGATCCGACGGGAACATACGCGTTTGCCTACGACAACATGGGCCGCCTTGTCGGGACAACGACGAGCTACGGCTTCCTGACGGGACGGAACTTCACCACCGGCTACGCGTATGACAAGGCTTCGAACCGCACCGGGTTCACAGATCCGGAGAGCGGTTCTACTGCTTATGTTTACGACACGCTGAATCGCTTGCAGACGCTGACCCCAGCTTCGGCATTCACTACTGGCAGTTTTGGGTTTAGCTACGATGCGCTGAGCCGCCGCACCCAGATGACGCGGCCGAACTCCGTCAGCACTGTGTATGCCTATGACAACCTTTCACGATTGACCTCGGCATTGCACCAGCTGTCCGGAGGTACTATTGATGGAGCCAGCTATACGGTTGACAGCGCAGGAAATCGCACGGCGAGGACCGATCAGCGAGCTGGCGTGACGTCTAACTATGCGTATGATGCGATCTACGAGTTGACAGGCGTGACCCAAGGGGGCACCACTACGGAAACCTACACTTTCGATCCCGTGGGCAATCGGGAGTCGTCGCTGGGTGTGTCGCCGTACAGCTTAAATGTGTCGAACGAACTGACCTCGACCCCAAGCACAACCTATAGCTACGACGCGAACGGAAACACAACCACGGAAGTCGTTTCTTCAGACACCACCACATTTGCCTGGGACTACGAGAACCGACTGACGAGCGTGACTCTGCCGGGCTCCGGGGGAACGGTCAGCTTCAAATACGATCCCTTCGGCAGGCGCATCTATAAATCCTCTTCCTCAGGCACCAGCATCTTCGCCTACGACGGCGACAACCTCGTCGAAGAGACCAACGCAGTGGGTGCCATCGTGGCCCGCTACGAAGACACGCAAAACATCGATGAGCCACTGGCAATGCTCCGAAGCGGCGCCACGAGCTACTACCATGCCGATGCCCTCGGCTCGGTCACTTCCCTCAGCAGCTCCGCAGGCGCTCTGGCGCAGACCTATGGTTACGACTCGTTCGGTAAACAGACAAGTTCGTCTGGCTCGCTGACGAATCCATTCCAGTACACAGCGTGCGAATCGGACTCCGAAACTGGTTTGTACTACTACCGGGCACGGTATTCTGATCCCGCGAGCGGGAGGTTCATCAGTGAGGACCCTCTGGAGTTTAAGGGGGACGGTCCTAATTTCTACGCTTACGTCGGGAACTCACCCGTCAGAAATGTCGATCCGTTCGGACTGGCTCGCTGTTTCTTCAGCCTGAGCGCGTTAGGGGAAAAAGGAGTCATGATCTGCCATCCAGACAAGCCTGGCGAAGATCCACTTCTCTTTCCAGCAAATTCAGGTAACAACGGGGATCCAGAACACTCGTGCCAAAATCATGAAAGATGTCCCCCGAACAACCATGGCCCTCTCCCTCTTGGGCCCTACAGGTTTGGTAATCCTTCGGAGTCGCACGCGGGATTGGGGGGAATACATCTCTATCCGACAGGACCCAATAACCAGTATGGGGCTAACGGTAGATTTCTCACCCACTTTTGTGTGAGGGGGTGGGATAACCAACAGACTCCCTTTCGCAGTGGACATTTCTGTTCGGAAGGATGCATCGTTTCGACGCCAGACAACATAAAAGCCCTGAATAATCTGTTGTCAAAAGAGCCGGGGAGTACGCTGAATGTCATTCCTTAGACCGCGTCTATTTGCGAGCTGTGCGGCTCTTTTTGCGATCCTTTTCACGGTATGGTATGCCGATGCTCAGCCAGTTCACGAAGATGCTGACACTGTCTACGTAGGTCTGTTAGAAGACGACCGCAGGCAACTTGATCGTCTTGGTCGGTGGGACGCCACACCCGTTCCAGGCCGTACGATTGCTCCCGCGTTTCAAAAGACCGGCGATGGATGGAAGTCAATAATCAACTTAAATCACAACGTCAGCTGGATTGTGGCCTTTGATGGTAAGAACCTCGGAAGAGTGGAGAGTGAACCCGTCCCACAAGCAGACTTGGGGAATGTCACAGGACCAACTGGCATTCACTCGATCCTAACTCCAGCCAAAGAACTACCCGTTGTGGGAAAACTAGAAGGGCGCTTCAGTGGGAGTTACGGCAAGCTCGTACGTCGCCCACTTGTGGTTGTCTCGAAGCCAAACTTTAGTGATCCTGATGAGTGGAAGCCGAGAGCAATACCGAATGGCGTAATCGAAGAAGTAAGGTCGTCGTTTCACAGAACCTTCCGGCACCTCCGACAATGCGATGCTTCGGGCGAGGCGCTAAAAGATGACTGGAGCATCCCTGCTTCTGAAATCGTCGTGTCAAAAAGCTACGGTTCTACAAAGCATGAATATATAGTCGAAACCAGCGTATTTCATAACAAGTGCTTGTTTAATGTAGATGGCGAGGGTTTCCAGTCAATGGGTGGCAACCAGATGTTTTTCGTGTCGCCGGATCACAAAGCGGTTTTTCTCGGGCTTCAATGGGAGTTGGTAGACGCTGGAGATTACGATGGTGACGGAAAGTCCGAGGTCATTTTCCAGGTCGCCGAGGGTAAGGATATTGATATCGAGACAGAAGGATACGTTTTGTTCTACGACGATTTCCGCCGCAGCGTCAGATTCGTCTGGCAGAACCACTGATAGCTTCAAATACGACCCATTCGGAAGGCGCATTTATAAGTCGTCATCCAGCGCCACGAGCGTCTACGCCTATGACGGCGACAACCTCGTCGAGGAAACAAGCAGCGCCGGCGGCGTGGTTGCCCGCTATGAGCAAAACCAGAGCATAGATGAACCGCTGGCGATGCTGCGCTCAAGCGCGACCAGCTACTTTCATGCCGACGGTCTCGGCTCCGTTACTTCGCTTAGCAATGCGGCTGGATCGATCGCCAATACCTACACTTACGATTCTTTCGGCAAGCTGACGGCCTCAACAGGATCATTAGTGAATCCGTTCCAGTACACCGCTCGCGAGTTGGACCCGGAAACGAACCTCTACTACTACCGAGCCCGATACTATGACTCGAACGCCGGAAGATTTCTCAGCGAGGACCTGATTCCGTTCAATGACAGCTCTAACTCTTATAGCTACGTTGGCAACAATCCACCGAACTTTGTTGATCCAACGGGATTACAGCACCAAACCCGACCCGCTGACCCAAAGTATAACTGCATGGCTTGGGGTTTAGGGATTGATTGGAAGTGGATACAGCCAGCGAGTGGTCTATCTCCGAATGTTGTTCCTCCCCAGTTTGGTTGCAAGAAACTGGATTGCGGTAAGGACGTAGATTGTAAACGGCAACAAAAGGTAAAGATATTCGAGGACTCTGGAGACCCAGATAATTGGCACGTCCAGAGGCAGACTTGCGACAAGGGCTGGACGAGCAAGAACGGCCAGGCTCCGCAGTACGACCAAATTTCTGATCCTGATGCCTACTATCGAAAGATTTACAAACCGTCAGGCACTGTTAAAACGACATGCTGGTCGTGCCCAACCCTTCCACCAATGGCTCTGCCTGTGAGTCCAGACATTAGCTATGGTCCACCGTTGGGGAAATCACATTGAGAAAACAAATGCCAATTGAAATTCTAGCTATAGTGTTGCTTTCAATCTCGACGATCTATAGTGCTAACCGCCTATCAGCCACTACTGCGCGGACGAGTCCAGTGTCCAGTCACCTTGAATGTAAGATTGACGTCCCACAAACAAAATGGAGCAAGAACGAGAATTCACTCAAAGTCTCGATTAAAATCAAATCCTCGGATTCTGTGACGTTGTCTGTCATGCCCTCGTTCGAGCTGAGACCTACTGCGAAGGATTCACGTGACGAAGACGCGTATTGGGCACCTTTTGACCTCCGATCCGGAAACTCGACAAACCTTTGGCAGAATTTGGATTTGTCGCACCCAGATAGCATAGTTTCAGTCAGTATTTCGCCCCTGAAGCTCAAATGGGGACCCGCCAAGTCTTCTGTTTGGCCGGATAAACCATGGGTCGAAGCGGTGCCTCCAGGGAAATACGAGCTGCGCGCCAAGATTGCGATCGATAAGCAAAACACAATCATCTCGAATGCAGAAACGATTGAAGTGTCGCCAAAGTAATCGAGTTAGCTTCAAATACGATCCAATGGGCAGGCGTATCTATAAATCCTCGTCATCGGGGACCAGCATCTACGCCTACGACGATTTCAATCTCATTGAGGAAACAAACGGTAGTGGTACAGCGGTCGCTCGGTATGCACAAACCGAACAGGTCGACGAACCGCTCGCAGTAGTTCGTTCCTCGTTGACGAGTTATTTCGAGGCTGACGGTCTCAGATCCATCACGTCGTTGAGCAGCGCAACAGGAGCGTTGGTCCAAACCTACACATTTGACTCGTTCGGGAAGCAGACTGCCTCGTCAGGTTCGTTGACCAATGCGGCCCAATTCACAGGGCGCGAGTTCGACGCCGAGACGAATCTGTATTTCTACCGAGCTAGGTATTACGACCAAAATGCCGGACGGTTCCTGAGCGAGGACCCTATTCGCATGTCAGGCGGAAGCCTTAATTTTTATTCGTACGTCAACAACAACCCAACTGTTTGGACCGATCCGTCAGGCAAAACGCGAATTCATGGAAATTGGTGTGGCCCCAATTGGACTGGCGGAGTACGGGAGCCATACAATCCGGACCATGTGTTGAGCTATAAGGACCCAGTGGATTATGTGGATGGCGTTTGCAAGGATCATGACATCTGTTATTACAACTGCAGGAAGAACCATCCCTGCAGCCGTGAAGATCGCAGGCATTGCATGAGGATGTGCGACTACGACCTATCGGGTTCGCTCAATGCTGGTGTGACGAATCACAAGATCGGTCCTTTTAATTTTTGGTCCTGGACAATTGACCTTGGAATAATGCTTGGCAATTTCTCCCCTGACGAAGGCCGAAACGCGGGCCCTTCTCAGTGTTCCAACTGCAACAAATGACCAGGTTGGGAAGGTGAACGTAGACCATGAGCATCTCAAGGCGAAGCCTACCGTTTCCTTTAGTCTATTTACTGCCCGCAATGCACCTATGTGCATGTCTTGTCGTTTCAGCGGCTCGAATCGAATCGGGATGGGAGCAAATGATTAAGGTTGACTTTCCATTCTCCATTCTACTGGCGGCTTTAACTTGGCGGCTGGAGCACCCGCTGCTTTGGTTTGGTCTCCTTGGAACGCTCTGGTGGTACTTATTGAGCTGGGTAGCTTGGCTTGTGCTCACTGGAGAATGGCGGCATCGTTTTAACTAGCTGCCGTGAATCTCCCTACCAATCAGCTGCGCCGCAAGCCGCCGACAGTCAGCTTCAAATACGATCCCTTCGGCAGAAGAATCTACAAATCGTCATCCACCGGAACCTCAGTCTACGTATACGACAATTATAACCAAATCGAAGAGACTACTGACGCAGGCACGGTTGTCGCGCGT
>Ga0207008_10185_pt1 | contig 18618 bp, 15 predicted proteins | sample Alteio_BWMinCont_83_FD_153489 | JGI IMG/M metagenome (GOLD analysis project Ga0207008, IMG submission 153489) | Enriched cells from forest soil in Barre Woods Harvard Forest LTER site, Petersham, Massachusetts, United States -... | ecosystem: Environmental > Terrestrial > Soil > Temperate forest >... | reverse complement strand
ATCATCGAGGATGAAGACAGAGTTGCCGCGCGCGATCAAAGCCTCGGCTAGATGAGAACCGATGAAACCAGCGCCACCTGTTATTAAGTAACGCAAAACTGCACCCCCAGATCAAACTCCGGTCGATTCTTCGGAGCCCGGTTGAGACGAACGTTCACGGCACCCAAAACGTGTTGGACGCGGCATCCAAAAAGAAAAAACTTGTTTTTGCCGCCTCCACCTCGGAAGTTTACGGCAAGAGCGATAAGGTGCCTTTTCAGGAAGACGCGGACCTTGTGCTGGGGCCCACCAGCAAAGGCCGTTGGAGTTACGCTGCCTCGAAAGCGCTCGACGAATTTCTGGCGCTTTCGTACTGGAAAGAAAAGAAGCTGCCAGTGGTAATAGCGCGATTTTTCAACACCGTCGGCCCACGGCAAACCGGCCGGTACGGAATGGTGCTGCCGAACTTTGTGCGCCAAGCGCTCGATAGTGAGCCGATCACCGTTTTCGGAACGGGACAGCAATCGCGCTGTTTCTGCGACGTCCGCGATTGCGTCGAGGCCGTCCTTCGGCTGGTTGCCACCGACGCTGCGGTGGGTGAGGTGGTTAATATCGGAAACACCGGAGAGATCTCCATCGAGAAGCTGGCTGCTCTGGTCAAGCAACGCACTAACAGCGATTCCCCGATTACTTTCGTCCCGTACGATCAGGCCTATGAACCTGGATTTGAAGACATGCCGCGGCGCGTCCCTGCACTCGGAAAGCTCGAGCGTCTGACTGGCTTTCGTCCAACCACCGCGCTCCCGGAAATCGTTGACCGCGTCATCGCTCACTTCCAGGAAAAAATGGGCGCGAATCTAATCGAAAGCGCCGATGGCGCCGGATTTCTCAGCCCCGCAAGTCTGGCCACCAAGCGGGCGGCGACGTAAACTTGCCGTGACCCTCATCCCTCGTGATGCGTTCGAACTTTCCTGCTATTAGGCCTATGAGTACAACCTCGGCGACAAATCGAGTGCAAGGAAGAAGCGCAACACGGCCGGCGGCCCAAGGCTTACTCTCCGTGGAAGACGGAATAGAGAAAAAACGCACGAGCACCACGCTCTCCGTCATCGTCCCTGCTTACAACGAACAATACCTGATCGCGACCAGTCTCTCGCGACTTGCCGTTCTCGGCGAATCGCCGCTGTTGGATAAAATCAAAATCATCGTAGTGAACGACGGCTCCACGGACGGCACCGCTGAAGCCATCGAACAGTTTCGCGCTTCTGTAGAAGCGGAAAAAGGTGAGTCCAAGTTTTCGTGGGTCTGGCTCCAGCATGAAAAAAACAGCGGCAAGGGTTCGGCCATTCGCACCGGATTGTCCCAAGTGGATACCGAGCTCGTCGTGATGCACGATGCCGACCTCGAATATCATCCGGTCGATCTGCTGAAGATGGTCGAACTGTTCCTGATGGAAGACGCCGACGCGGTCTTCGGCTCCCGCTTCATGCCCGGCGGATACAAGCGCGCGTTGTTCTTTCGCCACGAGCTCGGAAACAAGTTGCTCACCTTTCTATGTGACGTTGTTTCCGACGTCAATCTCACCGACATGGAAACTTGCTACAAAATGGTGCGCGCGAGCTTGCTCAAGAGCATTCCGCTGGAAAGCTCCACATTCGACGTCGAACCGGAACTGGCCATTAAACTCGCCAAACGCGCCAGCCGGATTTTCGAAGTACCTATCAGCTATTCCGGTAGGACTTACCGCGAAGGCAAAAAGATCAATTGGAAGGATGGCGTACGCGCTCTCTGGGCGATTTTTCACTACGCCATGTCTTCCCGAATCTATGCGGAAGATGAGCACGGGGCCGCGATCCTGGAGCGCTTGAATCGCGCGCCACGTTTCACCCGGTGGATGGCGGACGTGATTCGACCATATCTGGGAGATCGCGTTTTAGAAATCGGCGCAGGAATTGGCAACATGTCGGTGCACTTGATGCCGCGCACGACCTATTGGGCCACGGACGTCAATGACCAGTACTTAGATCACCTTTGGAGGCTTTGCCCAACGCGACCCTATATGCGCGTGGCCTACACCGACGCGGAAAATCCCGAGACATTTCCCGCCGGACAATCCTTCAACACGGTCGTCTGCCTCAACGTGGTGGAACACATTCAAGACGACGCGGCCGCGTTGCGGAATGTGTGGAACGTCTTGGACCAAGGCGGTCGGGCCATCGTCTTGGTTCCCTGCGGGCCCAAGCTCTATGGAAGTTTGGATGAAGTTCTAGGACATTTCCGCCGGTACACTCGCCAACAGCTAGTCGAGTTGGGTGAACGAAGCGGATTCCATGTCGAGAAGGTCTTAGAGTTTAATCGGCCCGGAGTGGTGGCCTGGTGGCTGAACGGACGCATCTTGCACCGAAAAAAATTTGGACTTGCCCAGATCCGTTTGCTGAATTTCATGACTCCGGTCTTTCGTCTGCTGGATAATTGGCTTCCGCTCCCTCCGCTTTCCATTATTGCCATATTACGGAAGGATGAAAATTCCCAGAGCTGAGCATGATCTTGGCCGACGCTTCACCGCGATCCAAACTCGCGTTCTTCAAGTATATGGCGAAGATACTTCGCTCAGGGGATAATAGGCTGGAACAACCTCTGTAAAGGAAGACAAAAAGCACTTGTTCAGGTTCACGAAATACGAGCGCATACTCATTCTGCTGTTCCTCATTACCTTGCCTTTTAGCAATCCCTGGGTGCGCGGGGATGGAGTGGGATACTACGCCTATGCGCGCTCTCTCTTAATCGAGAGGCGTCTCGATTTCCAAAGGGACTGGCAGCACGGCAATGAGTCCTTCGTAATGGGCCGCCTAGATGCCCAAGGCCAGGTTCTCGAGAGTCAATTCACATCCACCGGCCACATCGCCGACATTTGGACCATCGGCCCGTCGATCCTTTGGGCACCCTTCCTGGTTCTAACCCATCTCGGCGTATTGCTCTGTGACGGGCTCGGAGCGCATATTTCCGCCGACGGTTTTTCGCGTCCTTATCTGATCACGATGGCTTGCGCCACCACCTTATATGGGTTCCTGGGCCTCTGGATTTCGTTTTCTTTGGCACGACAATATTTTCCAGAGCGATGGGCGTTTCTCTCGACGCTGGGCATCTGGTGGGCGAGTTCTCTCCCGGTGTACATGTACTTCAACCCGTCCTGGTCCCATGCGCACTCATGCTTCGTGATCGCTCTTTTCCTTTGGTATTGGAATAGGACCCGCGGCGAGCGTTCCATCCCACAGTGGATCGTCCTGGGCCTTGTTTCCGGATTAATTGTGGATGTGTACTACCCCAACGGAGTTTTACTCCTGGTCCCGCTGCTCGAAGGAATCGGGCGCTATTGACATTGTTGGAAATCCTCCGACAACGGCAGGGCAGGCATCCCGCGGTTATTCGTACGCCATGTCCTATATGTTGCCGTATTTATTTTGGGTCTGGCGCCCACCTTAATATCCCGCCAAATTATCTTTGGAGGACCGTTTCGTACCGGTTATCCGTCAGCTCAAGGCTGGTCCTGGCATTCTCCAGCGCTGTTGAACGTGCTGTTCTCCTCCGATCATGGCATGCTCAGTTGGACTCCCATCCTGGCATTGGCCCTCGTTGGCCTGGTGCTCTTCCGGCGTGTGGACAGGCCCCTTGCTACCTATCTGATGGTTGCCGCCTTTAGCTTTTATCTAGTGATATCTTTCTATCCCGATTGGGACGGGCTCTCGTCGTTCGGAAACCGATTCTTTGTCTCGCTAACGTCAGTGTTTGTTCTGGGGCTTGCCTCCCTGTTCGACTGGCTTGCGAACCAGTGGAGCGAACGCTCGGCTGCAGCCTTCGCTTATGGCGTCACTGCATTGCTCATCGTGTGGAATTTGGGGCTGATTTTCCAATGGGGTACGCACCTGATACCGGCTCGCGGCCCGATCTCGTTTCGGGATGCGGCATACAATCAGGTCGCAGTAGTTCCGGCACAGGCGATGAGGACGTTGAGTAGTTATATGACTCGTCGGAAACAGCTGATGAATCGTATTGAACAGCAGGACGTGAATCAACTGCGAAAACATGACGAATAAAGAACTCGATATTTGAAATTTGCCTCAGATACAGATGGCGAGATCCTGATCTAAGTGCAAAGTATTTCCGTACGGGATGCCCTTATGATTGGGTGGTGCGTCCTGCGAATGTTTTGCAAAGTATAAGTTCTGGTTGAGAAGAGAAGGAACAATCGGTCGCAGTTGAAGCATAGTAACTTACGATACCGAGAGAGAGAAAAAAGTGAAGGCAGTAGCCGTAGTCGAGTCGCTTCCAAGTGCAATGCCCCCAGTAGTGCGAATTACGCCGCCTAGCCGCTGGTGGGTGATACCGGCTTCAGAGCTATGGAATTATCGCGAATTAATTTATTTTTTCGTTTGGCGAGACATCAAAGTTCGCTACAAGCAGACCGCTGTTGGCGCTGCTTGGGCTGTGCTCCAACCATTCTTGACAATGCTGGTCTTCAGTCTTTTTTTTGGAAAGTTGGCGCATATTCCTTCCGAAGGGCTGCCTTACCCGGTTTTCTATTATTGTGGATTGCTGCCCTGGATGTACTTCGCAGCCAGCTTGCAAAACGCAACGAACACGATTGTCGAAAATCAGCGGGTTATTACCAAAGTCTATTTTCCCCGGCTTGTTCTGCCGCTATCGGCCACGTTATCAGGATTGGTGGATTTTGCCGTCTCCTTCATGATGTTCATAGCGCTGATGGTCTATTACGGAATTCGGCCAACGATCGCCATCTTCTGTCTACCGCTATTCCTTCTACTGGCGCTGCTGACGGCCCTAGGAGCGGGTCTTTGGCTGTCCGCACTCAATGCAATTTATCGGGATGTTAGGTATGTGCTGCCGTTTCTAGTGCAGTTCTGGATGTTCGCCTCGCCTGTTGTTTATCCCAGTTCGCTGGTGCCTGCCAGGTGGCGTTGGGTATATGGATTGAACCCGATGGCGGGCGTGATTGAGGGATTTCGATGGAGCTTGACCGGAGGCGATCGTCCTTCCGGTCTTCTGTTATTCGCGTCGTCTCTAGTCGTCCTCACGACTTTGTTTGGCGGACTAGCGTTCTTTCAACGTGTGGAAGCGACTATGGCCGACGTGGTCTAAACGATGAGTCAAACCGTCATTCGAGCCGAGGCCCTGGCCAAGCGCTACCGAATTGGCAAGCGCGAGCGTTACCTGACATTCCGGGATGTTCTTGCTAGAGCACTACGCGCCCCGGCACGGTTGCTGTCTGCTAGCAGTTCAAATCATCGCGCAACAAATTTCATTTGGGCTTTAAGAGATGTCTTTTTTGAAGTTAAACAAGGCGAAGTGGTTGGCGTAGTGGGAAGGAACGGTGCCGGCAAAAGCACTTTGATGAAGATTTTAGCGCAAATCACAAGACCGACTGAAGGAACTGTCGAGATTAGGGGACGCATTGGAAGTCTCCTTGAAGTCGGAACGGGTTTTCATCCGGAATTGACCGGCCGTGAAAATGTTTATTTAAATGGAGCGATCCTCGGCATGAAGAAAGCAGAGATCGAATCCAAGTTTGACGAAATCGTAGCTTTCTCTGAAGTCGAACAATTTCTTGATACTCCGCTCAAGCATTACAGCAGCGGCATGCAGATGCGGTTGGCCTTCTCCGTGGCAGCGCATCTTGAACCGGAGATACTGCTCGTCGACGAAGTCTTGGCTGTTGGCGATATGGCTTTCCAAAAGAAATGCCTAGGCAAAATGGAACACGTGGCAAAGACCGGACGAACCGTCCTATTTGTCAGCCATAACATGGCTGCGGTCACTCGGCTATGCCAGAGAGGACTACTCATAGAAGGAGGAAAAATTATTCGGGATTCAAACGCTTTGGAGGTCGCCAGTCAATATTTGAATTCTGATCTGGGTACATCGGCCGAACGTTGCTGGACCGACCTAGAGACCGCTCCAGGTGATGCCATCGCCAGATTAAAGGCTGTCCGCGTGATCTCGGAAGGACTGATATCCGATAGTATTGATATTCGAAAACCAGTAACCCTGGAGATGGAATTTTACAATTTCAAGGAACGCGCCGAATTATTCTCCGCTTTTAGCTTTGTTAGCGATCAGGGCATGATCCTTTTTGTCTCTGTGGACTTTGCCGAACCACATTGGGGCAGCAAGCCAAGACCTGTCGGGCTGTTCCACTCGAAATGCACCGTGCCAGGCAATTTCTTCGCCGAGGGGCAAGTGCGCGTGATTGCAGAGGTCAGCACGCGACATCCTTTTTACGAGATTCACGTCCTAGAACATGACGCAGTTTCCTTCCAGGTCATTGACAAGGGCGAAGCAGGGAGCGTTCGAGCAAACTGGGGGCGGAATTTGCCTGGCGTCGTGCGGCCACTCCTCCAATGGGAAAATAAACTCCTCGATACAAATAGCTGACACACCGGCTTACGAACAGGCGTTAACACCTACGATAACCTAAGAGTTTAACTGCTATATTATGTTAGGCGTTGGGAGTGGACAAATGTATTTCCCTCTGTAACCTTTCTGTCTTAATTTTGGAATTAGCTCGTTTGCGATATGCCACGACAAGAGAAGAGCAAACTCAGGTTGGTCTTCGAAGAGACGCGACTCCTCAAGAACCGGGATCAGCGTACCGGGCATATACTTTCCAATCTTTAAAGATCCTTTAATTTCCAGAACGCAATCCAGGATTCCGTCGTCGATACCCACGTAGTGGATTAAGGTACTGGCGCGCGATGGAGCGCCAATACCATAAATCCGATGTCCTTGCTCCTTGATTTCTCGCAACAACCGGTATAATTCGAGTTTCGATCGAACTACTCGGTTCTTGAAATCCTTCAAATGTTCGGTATCAAGGCCAGCGTTCCTCTCACTTTTCAATAACTCGCTTACCGAGTCGTGAATCGGGTACTCGCCAGCTCGCGCCGCATACACTCGAATTGAGCCGCCATGTGTTGGAATTCGCCGGGCATGAATAACATCCAAACCGTGCATTCCCAAAAGGTGCCGAAGACTTTCCAAAGCGTAATAACGAAGATGTTCGTGGTAAATAGTGTCGTATTGAAGTGTCTCCACAAGGGCCAAGAGGTAATGCGACTCGGTGATGAAAACACCTTTCTCATCAATTAGGAGGAGAATGCTGTCGATTATGTCGTGGATATGCTCAATATGGGCGAAGACATTCGTCGCAGTTATTATCCTTGCCGGTCCGTGTAGCTTCCGGGTTTGTTCCGCCGTGACTCGATCAAAAAATGCGGTGACGGTCGTGATGCCGAACTCGTTTGCAATGTTTGCTACCTGGCTCGGCTCGATGCCTAGAACGCGATGTCCACCTTTCTTGAAGTTACTCAGAAGCGTCCCATCATTTGATCCGATGTCAATTGCCAGATCATTAGGACCCATGCGAATGATTGTTTGTGACTCTGCATAGAGATCCGCAAAGTTGTCTCGCAAGATCTTGGTCGTTCCGCTTGTATAGGGATACTCGGGAGGAAAGAGAATCCGCTTGTCAACAATAAGACCGAGTTGCACCAGACTACATACCGGGCAACGCAAAAGGAGGGCCGGATAAGCTGATTGTTCCCGTGGCAATTCCCCAATAATCCTCATCTGATTGACGGGAGGTAAGTACCCCAAAAAGAGCAACCGCTCCAATTGGGCGTGACCGCAGATCTGGCATCTGTCAACCACCACGCTAGAACCGGTGTCTGCTGCAGTCTGCGCCGCATCTAGGATGGACATTTATGGTCCTTCATAACTTTTACTCGGTGTTCGGAGCCAAAGAAGAATTTTGATCGTACCACGTTGCGGTCGTCGTCACGCCGTCACGGAGAGAGACCCTCGGCTTATATCCCAAAGTCATAATTTTTGCGATATCGGGACATCGGCGGCTGGGCCCTCCCGGCGCGGGCGGACCGGGGACAACCCGCACGCGCTTACCAAAAAAGTCTCCGATCATCTGTGCAAGCTCAGCTATAGCCACTTCGTCCTGTGTTCCGATATTGTAAATTCCTAAATGAATGCCATGATTCATTATTGCCATCAGCCCGTCGATCAGATCATCAATAAAGACAAAAGAACGAGTCTGTTGCCCGGTGCCTTGAACTGGAAAGTCCACAATCTCGGTATCTGGGCGAAGCATCTTTCGCATGCGCAATACAAACTGGGGAATCACGTGCTCCCAACCCATATCGGGACCGTAGACGTTGTGAGGCCGGAACACCATTACGCGTCTAAATCGACTTCGTCCGTAGTTTAGCGCCATCATTTCGCTTATGATTTTAGCCGCAGCGTAAGAGTAGCGTGGATTTATCGGATCGGGTATTGATAACGGAACGCTCTCATCGGTTGGAATGCTCGGGGGAGTCTGGTAAACCTCGGAGCTAGAAGCCAACACCAACTCTGGGACATCGTGGCGAAGACATGAATCGAGGACATTGGTAATTCCCTTTACGCCCACGTCAAGAACCCAAGCTGGTTTCGTGTAGAACAACTGCGTCCCGTTTACGAACGCTAAGTGGCAGACGCAATCAACCCCACGAACAGCCTTATCCAGGGCTGCTCCATCACGGATATCACCGTGAACATGGTCAAATCGACCGGCGAGATCGTGTAGGCGGGAGATGCGTCCGCGAGAGTCGTTGTCAAAAACCCGCACCCTGTTCTGTTCATGGACCAATCGCCGCACCAGAGCACTGCCGATGAAGCCCGCACCACCGGTTACCAAATAAGTTTTCATGATCAAGTCTATATGGCAGGACCAGGGATTTGAATTACCGTTTACTCCAAGACTTTCTTGCGATCCCATTTGAATTTTTTTACATTTGTTTTCCGCGCGCCTCAAGTAAGGCCTCGAGCATTCGGACCTGTTTCATTACACTCTCGTGATTTCGTGGACCAATGAGTCGAATCGGGATTCCAGCATACACGCTCCATGGCCGAAGGTCGAAAGCCACCGGCACGAAGCTGAGTGCCCCGATCACTGTGCCCTCTGGGATATGGTTATTCGGCATAACCACAGAGTTTGACCCGGCCGCCGAGTAGTTTCCGAATGTTACATCACCACGGATTAAATGTGTTTTTACTTGCTCAACCTCAGACGGAATGATCGTCACGAGGTCATTCACGAAATCGTCGCTGGTGCACCAAATCTTAACTCCAGACGACAGGCTACAGAAATTACCAATCTCAAATTGCATGTCCCCACCGCCTGCAACGCTGCATCCTGATGCAATATGAGTACAGCGGCCGATGCGCACCTTCGTGGAAAAATAGCAGTAGTCGTCAAGAACGGAATCTTCGCCGATCTCGAAATGCTCTGGATGCCGTATGCGGGAGTTAGACGAGATGATTGGTCTCATAACTGACGCGCTTGCTTGTAAATCCTTTCGCGGTTGTTTGAAAATCCCGAATCTCCTCACAAATGCTGGCCACGTCCGCGTCAGACAATGTCAAAGCTGAAGGGAGCCACATCGCGTGGGGAACCTGTTTCGTGGCATGCGGAAATTGATCGTTGCTCGTACGATAAGGAATCTGTGTATGAAGTGGATGCCAGAACCGCCTCCCGTGGATTCCTCGCGCAACGAGGTGTTCAAATAATTCATCGCGGCGATCTACGAGGACGTCAGTCCACTGAAGAACTTCATCAATCGAGCAAGGCAGGATCGAGATTCCCGGGATTCCTCCGAGCCCGTCTGCATAACCGCGATAAATACTTTTCATCTTATCGAGCCTGCGTCTCAAGTCCCCGAGCTGAGCGAGACCGATGGCGGCCTGCAGGTCCGTGAATTTAAAATTGTAGCCAATACTGTTGTGGACGTCGTCTCCGCCCGTTCCGCGCACCGGCCGTCCTTGATCTTTTAGCTCACGTACACGGCAGTGCAATAAGTCATCATCAGTAGCAATAAGACCCCCCTGGCCGGTGGTAATGCTCTTGTTAGGGGATAAGGAAAAACAACCTGCGATGCCAAACGTTCCCAGACACTTACCTTGATATCTTGACATAAGCGCTTCGGCTGCATCTTCAACGACCAGAAGCCCGTGGCGCTCGGCGATATCCATAATGGAGCCGATTTTGGCAGCACGTCCGCTTACATGAACGGGAATGATGGCTTTTGTACGTGTCGTTATGACACGCTCCGTACAGGTTGGATCGAGAGTAAGAGTTTGGGGATCAATGTCCACCAGAACCGGCTTCGCACCGGTCATCGAGACGGCGTTTGCGGTTGCGATAAAGGTGACGTCGGGCACAATCACTTCGTCACCAGGGCCTACGCCGATTCCTGACAGCGCAAGAAAAATTGCACTGGTGCCGCTAGTCGTGGCGATCACGTGTTTCGAACCTAAAAGTTCGGCGAATCGACGTTCAAACTGCTCCGTAACTTTACCGTCGTTTAAGAACCCACTATCGATGACAGCGGTCACCCGCGACTTCTCTTCCTCGCCAAATTGTGGAGTCCAAAACACCAGATCTCGATTCAAGTTAGTCCTCCATCAAATGGCGGCCGGGGTGCAAACTGTTTGAGTGCGAAAGCTGCCTTTTCCCCAGAAGTTCCAGACATCCATGGTAATTTTTTGGCCCAGATCTATATTCTTGTATTCCCGGTGTGGTGCACACAGAATCAAAATATCGCTTCTTTCAATCACTTCGCTAAGCGGCAATAAGGCGGGGTCACTCTTCACGTAAGGATCAGTAGTTAGGACAGCTTTAGCGCGAATGGCCAGGATCTTCTTAAGCTTGTAGCTAAGGGAGTAGCGCGCATCGTCACTCTCAGCTTTAAATGCCATTCCCAACAACCCGACGGTCATGTCCTTCAGAGAAAATCTCGAGCCTAACCTGTCAGCGATAAATTGAGGCATTCCTTCATTGACGAGCATGGCTTGAAAACCCAACCCGAATTGATTCCGGTAAAAGCTGGCTAGTTGCATAGTATCTTTGAATAGACAGGGACCGGCTGTTAGTCCTGCCTGAGGGAAATCCTTGGATCGGGGGTAATCGTGCTTCATGCCTGCCAATATTCTGTGATAGTCCACGTCCGCAGCGCTGGCAATCATATAGAACTGATTTGTTATAGCAAACTGAATGTAACGGTATGCGTTACTGAACACCTTCACGAGCTCCGCTTCGATCGGAGTTAGTCGCACGACCTCCGGAGCTATTAGACCGAAAAGCTTGGCTGCATCCTCTTCCGCTTCGGGCGTGGTACCGCTGACTATCTGTGGCAGAGTTTGCAATTCTTCAATGGCATGTCCTTCCAGTATGCGTTCAGGACAAAACGCGATGCTGCAGTTCCTACCTTTGGCGCGTAGATACTGGGCCATCGTTTCCGTTACGCCCGGGTAAACCGTAGAACGAATGACAATCAGTTGCTTATCAGAAAGGAAGGGAAGCAGGTCATCAAAACACTTGGTAATACCGCGGAGTGAGGGGCTTAGAAACTCATCCACAGGTGTCCCGATCGTGATCACCAAGGATCTCACACCAGCGACATCCTGGGCCTTGTTCGTAAACCTCAGTAAGCCCTTGGAAAGCGCTTCCCGTAACAATGGCTCTGCGCCATTTTCCATGAACGGCATCTGTCCGCTCCCTATAACGTCCATGGAGTTCTGGTCGAGGTCGTAGATCAGCACCCGCTGATTCTTGCTTGCGAAAACAATCGATAGTGGTAGACCGACATGACCGGCGCCCCCTACTACACAGATGTCCGCAGGGGATTGTTCTCCTCTCGGGTATAAATCGTACGATCCGCTCATGTGATTAATGTCCTAGACTGAACAGGGCACTTGCTAACTCCATCTACCTGAACAGACTTTAGAATCTACATAATACTGGAAATCCGGGACTTCGGCCAACCAGTCACAGTTGTCTGCTATTCCACGGATCGTCACGGAAATTCAGGCATTCGAATCGATAGGTTTTCGGATGAGAGAAAGAGTTGTTATGATTGAGGGTCTGAGAGAATCGCCGGAGTATCGCAAGGAAACTGTAACCAAACAAGCAAAAATGACCGAGATCGAAAGCTATAGAGAACCGTTGCCCCTGTTGTCGATAATTGTTCCGACATATAAGCGGGGTGACTATATTGAACGGTGCTTGGTATCTTTGTTTCGAGAAATCGACAACTGCTATCCCAATGCAGAGGTAATAGTTATAGATGGAGGGTCTGTGGATGGTACCGTCGAACTCTTAAGAAAATACAATTCGAAGATAACATTTTGGGTATCCGAGCATGACTCCGGGGTCTCGGAAGCGGTCAACAAGGGTTTGGCTAAAGCGAAAGGCGAGATCGTCTATATCATAGGCGCAGATGATGAACTCCTGCCCGGAGCTGCCCTACTCATGGTGCGTTATCTTCAGGAACATCCGAATGTAGCTTCTGTTTTTGGTAAAGCGGACTACCTTAAGGAAAGTTCTGACGGGACTCTGGAACCTTTGAGCGTTCCGACCCCTGCCCCCGGGCGCTTGGTATTAGAGAGTTTTCTCACACCTCAAGAAGTTGGGTGGCCGTCCCCGGAAGAACAGTTCACACGTAGGTGGGTATTCGAGCGCTTTGGCGGATTCGATCCGCATTATAACTATTATGCCTGTCTGGAGATGTGGTGCAGGCACGCGAAAAACGGCGTAGTTTTCGAGCAGATCCCCACGATTATTATGAGGCGATACTGGACACCTAAAAGCGCGAACATGAATTTGCCCGAGCAGAGGTACTGGCGGGAGCTATATGGCATTCTTTGGCGCCACGGCGGTCTTTATTGGGTTCTTAGATCACTGCGAAAAGGTAACTTCTTGTTTGATACGTTTGTCCATAATACTTTGCCATTTCGGAAGCGGCTGGGCCTTCGACGAGAAGGCTGGCTTGGGTTATTTCTACGAAAGCGAAGATCTCGCGTTTGAATGTAAGGAGTATAAATTTGTTGTGCGCGACCAAGATGTAATAAATGGCCAGGCCACTTGTTACAGCTCTCATTGACACATTCAATCAAGAGCGCTATATCGAGCGCGCGCTTTTAAGCGTTCTTGGTCAAGATTTGTCGACCTCAGATTTAGAAATTATGGTGGTTGATGACGGTTCGACTGACCGGACATCTTCGATCATTCAAAAATTCGCTCCTCGTGTTCGGTATCTACGCAAAAGCAACGGCGGCCAAGCATCTGCTTTCAACGCCGCGATCCCGGAAGTACAGGGTGCGATTGTTGCATTCTTAGATGGCGATGATTGGTGGGCGAGTGGGAAACTTCGGGCCGTGCTTCGAGCCTTCGAAGAACATCCGGATGTCGCCGCCGTAGGGCATGGGTACTTTGAGGTTAGTGGTGACGCTCCGCCGCACGAATTTTTTGCACCAGAAAAAACATGTCGGCTTGACTTGTCAAGCACGAATGCGGCACGCCTTGCCGACTACGGGCGAACGCTTCTGGGAACGAGCAGACTCGCGGTTCGCAGAGAAGTTCTTAACCGAATCTGGCCAATTCCTTTGGAGCTAACTTTCTGTGCGGACACTCCCATACTAACTCTCGCATTGGCACTCGGCGGGGCAATCGTCCTCGCGCAGCCTCTCTGCTATTATCGCCGCCACTCCGAGAACCTGTTTGCAAATGATTCCGTAGATAAGGAAAAGCTGCGCAGGAAGTGCGAGATTCTCTCCTTTCTTCTCGATTTTCTTCCTCAGAGGCTTAGCAAACTTGGAGTGAAGGAGGAAGTTATCGCAGCGCTCCTCGAATCTGATCGTATCGAGTTGAATCGCGTTCAACTCTATCTCGGCGAAGGGGGGCGTTGGAAGACCTTCCAGACTGAGATGCAGTCTTTCCATTGGGCACACAAGAACCCGACCCCGGGATATATGCTATTTAGGAGCCTAGTAGGTGCGCTGGCGATTCTGCTGCCCCCTCGACGCTTCTATGATTTGCGAGACCTGTACATCCGGCGAAATCTACGCCGGCTTCGAGGCATCCTCGGCAGCGCAGAGCCGAGAGTGTCGTCGAATTTGTTTCAGAGAAGACCAGTAGTTCCCGAGCCCACTAATCAACAATAGAGCGATCAGATCATTTTGGAGCGAGGATGCACGACGCAATCGTCATGTCAACTTGGTCTTGGGACACGTTCAACGTTCCGGAGCGAATCTCGCTAGCGCTAGCGCTTCGGGGAGTCCGAGTCCTGTATTGCGAAACTCCCGTCTCGCGTTTTCGGGGTAGAGGTACAGCGCTCCATGAAATCCACAAGGGCATATACGGTTTTGGGCCTGAATATTTCGGGGGAAAGTTGAATTACATTCCCCTGATCCAAGATTGGCAATGGAGGATAATCGCTCAGCAGATTCTGAGACATACGAAAGCGCTTCAACTGAAAGATCCGATCTTCATATTCTCCCACATCGATCGCATGACGCCGCTGTGCCATGCAATGAAAACCGCTGGGTTCCCACTTGTCCACATCTGCATGGATTATCCCGAACCTTATCAATACGAATTAATCACCCTTTCAGACAAGACACTTGTGATTCCTAAAGCAGTGTTCCATAAACTGAAGTCAAAGTTCGGTGAGAAAATTCAATTGATTCCTCAATCGATCCACTTACCCACGCTCGAAGTGTCGCCCGGTGCACATCCTGTGGGTCGGGTCATGCTCGCAGATTTACCTCGACCTAGGCTGGGTTATCTTGGCCCAATGGCAGCTCGTGTCAATATGCGCTTATTGCGCGAAGTTCTTCTCGCTCATTCTGAATGGCAATTCATTCATTTTGGCGGAGCTGAAGATCTACGCCTTCCAAACGCGCACAGTGTTGAATGGTCACCACCCGAAAAGTTGCAGTCATTTATCGCCTCCCTCGATGTGGGCGTAATGCCGTATGATTGCTTTGAAGAAAAAAATCTTCACTGCGTGCCGCTAAAACTTTTTGACTATTTTCTCGCGGGACTGCCGGTTGTCGCGACGCCCTTGATTTCGCTTTGGAGATTTTCGAACTTAATCTATTTCGGTGATACTGCGGATGAATTTTCGGACGCAATTTCTCTTGCTCTACGTGAATCCAAGACAAGTCCGAAGTGCGGTTTACGCAAGGAAGTCGCTCGGGAATACTCAACGGATTCATTGGGGCGATTGCTACAAGAGCTTTTGTCCTTTGGGAAAGCTGACAGAGAATGAGGCTCGCTGATACCCAACCCGGAAGTTCTTAACCTATGACGTGCTCGTCGCCGAAGGCAATTGTTAGGATCGCGAACTCACCTTCACGAAGTAGGATTGTTGTCCACTGACAGGTCTTGACAGCAGCGCTAGGCTGACAACGTTGTGATTCGGACCTAAAATCGTCCAAAAAGTCGCTATCCGGGTTGCAATGTCTTCGTATCGACCCGTTGTTTCGAACCAATGAGTTCTTGTTGCTTATGGCAACAGTTTCATGCAAGTTCATTCGTAATTATACTAGGCTAGGCATTGCATGAATTCTTTGATTGCACTTCTTGGTCGTGCTGACAGCCCTACGGATGGGCTGGAGGACTACTGTACCTTTCTTGCTCAGGCGTTAGAGGGTTGCGACATCCAAATGAGTTTGGTGCGTGTGCGCTGGATGGAGTACGGCTGGTTCGGTGGCGTGCGCGAGCTTTGGTGCCGAAGTTCTAAATGGCGCGGAAAGTGGATTCTATTACAATATACCGCGCTTGCGTGGTCCCGTCGCGGTTTTCCGTTTGGTGCAATCTTAGCGCTTTTCGTGCTTCGCTTGCGCGGAGTACGGTGCGCAGTCGTATTCCATGAGCCGTTCGGTTATGGCGGCGTGCGCTGGATCGACCGCATTCGCACTCACTTTCAAAATTGGATTGTTCGTACTTTGTATCGACAGGCTCAAAAATCCATCTTCGCTGATCCTCTCCGGAACATCGCCTGGCTGCCAACGGATCAAACTAAAGCCTTCTACGTCCCAATTGGTGCCAATATTCCAGAACCATTGTCGCGAGGCATGAGCAATCAGAATGGGCAGAAGACTGTGGCAATTTTCTGTTTAAGTGATTCACCGCACAGAAATCGCGAAATAAATGACATCTCCCAGGCGACAAACCTAGCGACAGCAAACGGTGTATCCCTTAAATTAATATTTCTTGGTCGTGGAACACCGGAAGCAACTGCTGACATCGAACGCGCGTTTCAAGGATCTTCGATTCAGGTTTTGAATCTCGGACTGTGTACTTCTGAACAAATTGCTCGTGTTCTATCGGAGTCCGATGCGATGCTGTGCGTGCGTGGGCAATTTTTTCCTCGACGTGGTAGTGCTCTTGCGGGGATTGCGTGCGGACTTCCTATCATTGCTTACGCTGGCGCCGCAGAAGGCGCTCTCGCTGAAGCTGGCATTGAACTCGTACCGTACGGCGATAAAACAGCTCTCGGAAACGCCCTAGTCCATATTCTCACAGATCGCAACCGTTGGAGAGAATTACACGAAAAAAACCTGGACGTTTATCGGAAGCATCTTGCGTGGAGGCGAATCGCAGCCGAGGTAGTTAGAGTATTGGATTACAAATAGTGTTCCGGTCAATTTTGGAGGTTCCCGTGCGAAGACTAGTTTTGGGAGTGCTAATTTTTCTTGCCTGGTCAATTTCTCGGGTGACGGCCACACCAAAGAGCAACGGGAATAACAGCGCATTGCAACATGAGAGAGCTAATTCCTTAGCATCTGAAAACTCGATAAGGCAAATGGCGACGGTCCAAAATCCTCGAAGTGTCACGCGTAATTCCCAATCGATTGATGAGTCTCGGCCCTACATTGACGTGAGGGCCTACGGTGCAAAGGGCGACGGAAAAACTGATGATACGTCGGCGATCGCGAATGCCATCAACGCAGCCTGCGCGGAATTTTCGCATCCGGACATCATGTTTCCAGTAGGCACGTTTCAAGTGAGCCAATCACAATCTCCTTCTACATCCCCTATATTTGAGGTGCCTTGCGGGCGGCTAACCTTCAGAGGAACTGGAAACGCGAGTTCATTGCAATTCGCAAGAGGCCCGATGTCCGTAATACGTGTTTCCTCAGGTACAAATCCAAATAACGCACCGGTGTTCGACATACGCTACCCCAAAAGCGTGGCCGGTGTGACGTTCCGTGATTTAGAAATCGACGGATATAATGAGGATCTGTGGATTTACAGCAGCACAGATAATAAGTTAGAAAATGTGAACCTTCTGGTGCAGCACACGAGACTACCCGATAACTCGGCCCTCAAGCTTACGAATACATTTTGGTTTGAATGGCACGGCGGAGAATGTGCAACGGCTGAAGTTGCCGGAATTTATTGTGTCTTAATGACAGGAGAGACCCGTCTTGCCACTGAGGATCCCCTCGTAGGTCTAGTGGAATTTGACAACTTGCAAGGTATCGGTGGTACGTTTCGTTACGATCAGCGCGTGAATACTTCTGGCAGCGGCCCGGGGAATATGGTCTTTAGAGACATTCGGGCGTGGGAGGTTAATTACACCCCAATGCTTTACATCACTAACAGCACAGGGAACCCAGGTTCAACTGCGCTGCCCACTTTCACCGACGTTACATTCGACAATGTCACAACCTCGGACACGGTTCGAACACCAGCGGTGATACAACTTAACTCCGCTGGCACAAATCTGATTGGAGTGATTGTTGACTTGTCTTCGGCAGGGAATAATGGTCCAGCAATTCAGGTTGACGCAGGCGGGGTGTCTAATTGCAGCATACGAGGAGGAGCAATAAATTTCGCTTCGTATAGCGTCACTGACAACAAGGGAAATCCCGTCGGAACGTGTTCTACCACAAATCGAGCCGGATTCGATTACATTTACGGTACACAGGGCGTTGGAAATGGCGACACGCGACTGCGATCTGATATTTTTACGTGGGGTGATTCTAGCGGGCCTGCGCTACGCGCTACTTTTGCAGGCAACAGATACGCGGGTGTAGCCCTCGACCCGGTCCTTGGCCTAATGCTGAACACTGGAAACGATTTTGGGTTTGGAGCGAGCATCGCACAAAACGCTCGGGGCAGCGTGGATATTCAGTTCCCGACCACCTATCCGCCGTACTCTGTGACCGGAAGGCCGACCACGGGAGGCTCAATCGCGGAGGGAACGTATTATGCCACAATGTATTCAGCTACTGGCTTTTCTGGAAATTGCAATAGCGATGAATCCGCTCCTTCTACCCAGAGTGCGGTAATCATGCTGCGCGGGGTGAATAATGCGATCGCGCTTAGTTGGACTCTTCCAATCATGGGCGTCAGTAATATTCAGGGATACTGCATTGCGATCTCCACAATTCCAAATTTGCATGACGGACGATGGCAGCCCATGCAATCCATGAACACTTTTGTATCCGGTGCAGACACCACAAGTTACACGCTAATCGCTCTGCCGTCGAATCCCGGGGTTAATCCTGTAATTTCCACTCTTGTTCCAGTGCACCGTTTTACTCCCACTTCGCTTGGAGTGAACACCACCAAACCAAGTCACAATCTGGACGTAACAGGTGACATTAAAGCGTCCACGGATGTGATTGTGGGCGCTCACTTAGGTTCGGTAGTACTTAATAGTGACCTTGACGGAACGATAATTATTAGCAGCGCATCGAGCGCGAGCCACCAGTTTGCGAAAG
>Ga0207008_10184_pt1 | contig 18635 bp, 17 predicted proteins | sample Alteio_BWMinCont_83_FD_153489 | JGI IMG/M metagenome (GOLD analysis project Ga0207008, IMG submission 153489) | Enriched cells from forest soil in Barre Woods Harvard Forest LTER site, Petersham, Massachusetts, United States -... | ecosystem: Environmental > Terrestrial > Soil > Temperate forest >... | reverse complement strand
CCGGAATTCCGCGAGGCCTATGCGGATGCGCTGGTAGGAGCCGGACGCTTTGCCGAAGCGGAGCCGCTGGTGTGGCAGTTGTTTGAAGCGAGTCCCGCGCGGGTGCAGCAGGTGATCGGGCTGATTGGAAGTTTTCTGGATGGCGAGCAGGACGAGGAAGCAGTGGCGCTGGCGCGCAAGCTGGAGCAGTTCCAGCGCAGGCGCGGAGAGCGGCGGCAGTTCATCGCGATCATGGAAGACATTACCGGATCGCGGCGGCCATCGTCGGAAATGCTCGAGTTCCTCAGCGAGCTTTACAACTCTTCCAACCGCGAAGCCGACTACTGCACGACCTTGCTGAAACTGTTCGATTTGTATTGCAGCACGGCGGACTTTGCCAAGGCGGCGGAGTGTCTGGACCGGGCGGCGGAAGTGGATCCGTATGAGCCGGGGCATTTGAAGCGGCTGGAGATGATCCGGGGCAAGGTCGACGAGAGCCGGTTCAAGGTGATCGCATCGCGATTCAGTTCGGCGTCGAAGGCGCCGGAAGAGCCGGTGCAGACCGAGAGTTCGACGCTGGGGGCATCGACATTGCAGGACCTGATGCTGCAGGCGGAGATCCTGGTGCAGTACGGGATGCGGAACAAGGCCGTGGAGCGGCTGCAGAGAATCCAGGAATTGTTTCCGCGCGAGGAAGAGAAGAACGAAGATTTGCAGCGGCTTTATATGTCGGCAGGAGTGACACCGCGGTATGCGGGCTCAGCTCCATTGCCGCCGGCGGCGGCGCCGGCAGCCACTCCGGCAGCGGCTCCGGTAGTTCCAGCACCGGATCCGGCAGCGGATGTACGCACATTCACGCGCGTGGCAGAGATTACGCGAAAGTTATATCAGCAGAGCACGGCTCCGACAGTGTTGAGCACAGCTGTGAAAGAGATCGGCGCGCAGTGGGAGGCGTCGCGGTGCATCGCGCTGATGGGCAAACCGGGATTGCCGGCCACGGCAATGGATGAGTACTGCGCAGAGGGTTTGAAGCGGGCCAGTGTGTCGGCGATTGGAGAACTGGTGACCTGCCTGCACGGGGCGATCGACGGGCATGATCCGCTGGCGATTCAAGACGTGGCGGCATCTGAGGTGCTGCAGAGCGCGAAGAAGTCGGTAGCAGAGTTGGGAGCCGCGTCGGTGCTGGCGATTCCGTTGACGGACGGCGAGGAGACCGCCGGTATGCTGTTGCTGGTCCACAAACGGCAGCGAGCGTGGCAGTCGTCGGACATGGTCGTGCTGAAGACGCTGGCCGACCAGATGGTTATCGCGCTCAATAATGCGGGACTGCGGCGGCTGGTGAAGAACCTGTCGGTCACGGATGAGAAATCCGGATTGCTGAAACGGGCATCTTATATAGATCTGCTCATGGCCGAGAGCAAGAGGGCGGTGCAGAATTCGTTGGCGCTGTCGGTCGTGTTGATGCAGTTCGGCAAGAGCAGCGCCATGATCAAAGAGCATGGCGAGGCGGAAGTGCAGTCGGTGATGCAGAAGGCGGGACAGATGTTCGCGGCCAATATCCGGTCGAACGATCTGGCGTTCCGCTACGACACGATGACGATCGCGATCCTGCTGGGCGAGACGGCGGAAAAAGAAGCGATGCTGGCGATCGAGAAGCTGAGGAAGATCATCGGCGAACTGCGCTGGCCGGCGAAGGATGGCGGAGAGATGCACTCGGTCCTGTTTTCGGCGGGTGTCGCCGAGGCGGTGATCCGGTCGGAATACGATCCGATCGATGTAGTGACCGAGGTGATCAACCGGGTCGAGCACGCGCTGGGGCAGGCGATGGGGCAGGGATTGGGAAAAGTGGTGGCGCTGGGCCCAGCACTGGCAGCGGGGGCCGTAGCGTAGAGACTGGAGTGTGCCGTGCCTAGACTCAAATTGTTGACCTGGGTCGGGTTACTCGGAGCTGGGGTTGCGAGCTGGGGGCTCATCTGGCTGGCGATCTCACCCTATGTCGAGAAGCAGGCGAGCCGGATTGGGTGGCTGACCTCGGGGCTCGATAATTCGACGGGCGCGAAAGTGATGGCGTTGCTGGCGGCAGTTTTTCTGGCCATTGTTTGCTCGGAGTGGCTGGTGCGGGTGTTTGGCAAGGATTTGTAAGATTGCCGGTTTCTCCTTCCTGACAGTTACGGCAACTGCTGAGTGGTCCCCTTGATTGAAAAGTGAAGCGAGTCCCGTGGCCGGGTAGGGATGCTTCGACTCCGCACCAGCGCCGCATGCGCGACGCTGGTACTCCGCTCAGCATGACAGAAACCTGAGATCGGATGCGGATTCGAACCCTTTTTACTCCGTGATGCAAGTGAAGGCCGCGGCGCAGTCGAAGCATCCTACCCGCTCCCAATTCACCCCATGGGAGCGAAAGCAAAAAGTTATTCCTCTATTCCTCGCGGTGCTGAATCGATAGCCGATACACCCCTTTTGTTACCTTCCGCAAATTCTACGGTCTGAAAGAATCGGGCCATGCGCTTGGCCTTTACATTCGCGGTCTGTCTTGGCGCAGTGACGTGTCTGGCTGCTCAAGAAGCGGAACGGCGGCACTCCTTGTTTGGATGTTCCGAGAACGCTGTGCAGGTGGGAGTGGAGAAGCGGCCTGCCCTCGGCGTTGTGTTGCTGAATCAAGCTCCCGCGGATGCTGTGGAGTTTCAGAGTGCCCATCATTTCGTTTTTCACGGAGCCTCGCCGTTCGACGATGTGAAGATTTACTTCTCGGCAACGTTGCCGGAGTCTGGTGTGGGCAGGGGATCGGCGGCTACGCTGGGAATCTATGCGGAAACCCATTCCGGTCCAGACGGTCAGACCGGACAGAGCCAGTGGTGGAAGATCGAGCCGGCTGGGGCAACTCATCGAGGAGCGAATGACGATTCGTCCGCGTCGCTGAAGTTTGATGCGACCCGCATTGGTGGATGTTTCGAAGCCCAGGGTGAGTGCAAGTTTGCCGATGTTGCGCTGGCGACCTCCGATCCTGACGTGGCAATGGTGGCCATCAAATTCGGGGAGAATCTGGGTGGTGCGAACGCCGAAAACTGGACCGAGGCGAGCCTGCTTCTGGATTTCCGCTCTTCTCCGCCGCGGGTGCTGGCCACTGCAGATTGTGGGTACAACGAAGGCGGAGGGGCGTGTACGGCGTTTGATTCCGGAGAAATGTCACGCTCGGAATTGCGCTGCGACTGGATTGGCGAGGAACGCGATTTTCTCTGCTCGGAGATCTCGTCTCCGGCGGGCCAAGGGCATCGCGATTTTTTCCTGCTGAGGGATAAGGCGGCACCGTTGCGCGTGTCGGAAATGGCCTCGCTCGCAGATGCGATTCAGGAATTTCGGCGCAAGGGAAAGACGAAGCCCATCACGGTGCGCGGCTTTGGTCCGGTTACATGGATCGATGAAGTGCAGACTGGGCCGGACGGAAAGGTGATTGTTCTGAGTTCGCACGCGTTCTTTTATTTTGTTCCGGAAACGGCTGGGAAGTTTGGCACCACGGTTCAGGTTCGGCCTCATGCCGTCTTGCAGGAGGATAAATCGGCAGACACCGGCCCTTTCACCAGCACGGACAGCGATCGGTGGACTCTGGAGGAAGGTCCGACTGCTTATTCGAAACGGATCTACGAAGGTAAGGGATTGATCGTGCTGCAGGTCGTGGCGAAGGCGCTGCCGGATTCGCAGCAGCTGTATTGGATTGGCGTGTCCGATCAAAACGAGGTGGACGTGGTGCAGTTGGTGGGCGGCAGCGACTACGCCGGTTGCGGGCAGTTCCACGGACCGGCGGAGGTGGTGGCTGTGGGCAAGATCGAGCGTCCGTTTGCGGCTGAGGTCAGACTGCAGCCCGCGACGCGAAGTGGAGAAGACAGTGAAGATCTTGCCTGGGATCGCAGTGATGATGCTCCGGACGCGGTGGAGTGTATCCGTCCCGGGCGGATTGTGTGGGCCGAAGGGAAGTTTCGAGGGACGATGAAAGACTCTGCGTGCGGCAGGGCGGAAAAGCCCAAGTATGTTCACGTGGAGAATGATGGGCGGATTATGGTGACGGAGAAGTTGATCCGATAGAGGCGAATCTATTTCAAGCCCCGCCCCCGCGACCATGGAAGTGTCACTGGGAAATAGCAGGTACCAAGCCCAGAATCAGTCTTTCAACCTAGGGCGCTCACATTGGGGGTCGGATTTCTCGGTGAAGGTTATTTTGTTTACGCGGATGGAATGAGGTCCGACGGAAGTTGCCGAGAGGCCGACTTTGTTGCCAACCTGATCCTTCAGCATTTCGGGATTCTGAATGCTAAAGACGGTCTTCCGTTCCTGACTGATGAGCACAATGTCTTTGCCTTCCTTTACGCACCGGCGGGCGCAATCGGGATTGGTTGCGCTGAACCGTCCGGAGGAAGCGCGCGCCCGGGCGCATCCGGAATCAGAGACCCATCCGACGTAAGTGTCGTCAGCGGCAAAGACATTTGGAATCAGCAGCAAAAGAAGCAGAAATGATTTCATTTCCCCAGCGCCTCTCAGCGGATTGTATCTCTCAAGAATGGGCTCCTTCCCGGAAATCTCTTTTTTGGTGCCGACAGGCCACCTTCTGGCCAACTGCCTTCGCCCGCTGATAGACTGACTGGTTTGGCGAATTGACCCTGACCGGGTCCGGTCGGGTTCTGCGAGATCATCCATCATGTTAAAAGCCGGGGAGATTGCGATTGTCAGCGGGGCGCGTACGCCCTTTGGGCGTTACTGCGGAAAGCTGAAAGACTTTACCGCGCAGGAGTTGGGCGCGATTGCGGGAAAAGGCGCCATTGAGCGGTCGGGGATCGATGCGAAAGAGTTCGATCATGTGGTGTTCGGGAACGCACAGCAGACTTCGGGCGACGCGCTGTATGGCGCGCGGCACGTGGGCCTGCGGGCGGGGATTCCAATTGAGACTCCGGCGCTGACGGTGAACCGGCTGTGCGGGTCGGGGATGCAGTCGATTGTGTCGGCGGCGCAGATGATCCAGACCGACGAGGCGAAGGTGGTGCTGGCTGGCGGGATGGAGGCGATGTCGCAGGCGCCGTTTACGATCCGCGGGCGCGACGGCTTCACGCTGGCTCCGGGCGGCAAGCTGGAAGATTCGCTGATGGTGGCGTTGCTGGATTCGTATTGCGGATCGTACATGGCGAACACGGCGGAGTTGTACGGGGAGCAGCAGGGGATCACGCGGCAGGCGCAGGATGAGTTCGCGCTGCGTTCGCAGAAGTGCGCCGATGAGGCGTACAAGGCGGGGCGGTTGCAAGATGAACTGGTGCCGGTGCCGCTGCGGAATCATAAAGGCGAGGCGACGGGAGAGTCGCTGACCGAGGATGATCACCGGCGTCCGCAGACGACGATGGAAGGGTTAGGGAAACTTCGCCCTGCTTTCGGCAAGACCGGAACGGTGACGGCTGGGAACGCTAGCGGGATTGTGGATGGCGCGGCGGCGGTGGTGGTGATGTCGCTGGATCAGGTCCGAAAACGCAACATGGAGCCGCTGGGGCGGATTGTCAGCTGGGGCATTGCGGGCGTGGAGCCGAAGTTGATGGGGCGTGGTCCGGTGCCGGCGACCAAGATCGCGTTGCAGAAGGCTGGGCTGTCGCTCGATTACATCGATCTGATTGAAGTGAATGAGGCATTCGCGGCGCAGTATCTGGCGGTGGAAAAAGAGTTGGGACTCGATCGCGAGAAAGTAAATGTGAACGGCGGCGCGATTGCGTTAGGGCATCCGCTGGGCGCGACCGGGACACGGCTGGTGATCACTTTGCTCTATGAGTTGCGACGGCGGAAGAAGAAGTACGGGCTGGCTACGGCTTGTATTGGTGGCGGGCAGGGGATCGCTATGGTGGTGGAGAGTATGAGTTAAATTCTTTGCCACGGATTAACGCGGATTGTCACGGATCAAGAACAAAACACCACAGGAGGCACAGGGATCATAGGGGAGGGAGCCTGTTGGCACGAAACCTTGGAATGCGCGCTCCGCTGCTGAGCGTTCTACTCTGCGCGATTGTTCTGGTTCTCGGCTTGCTGCACGGTCGGTTGTCTGTTGTTCTGTAGATGTTCTGGTTTCCCGGTATCGTGGCGGTAGCTTATCCGATGGGGATCAGCGGGTTTGACCCGGAGTTGTATCCGGGATCGGCGTTGTTGATGGTGATTGTGGCTGTGGCGTTTTGGTGGTTGGTGATCTACGTGGCGTTACGGTTATGGCGTTGGTGGCGGGTTGCCGTCTGGGTGGCATGAGAATTGAGCGGCGTCGGCAGAGTCGCCTAGTTCCTTCGCTTCGCTCAGGATGACAGAGCGAGTTTTTCTGCATGATGTTTCATCCACGCCGGATAATCTGTAGATGCAGCGTTGCGTGCGTGATATTCCTGTTGACTGCACGGGTGCTGCATTCCGTCGTACGGTCCCTCTCCCGCCCACCTTCGTCGGGCGGGTTCAGGGTGACAACAGTTTAATAATGTTCGATGACCGCGGTTACTAATTGAGGAAGCAATTATGGAAATCAAGAAGGTTGGGGTTCTCGGTTGTGGGTTGATGGGGTCAGGCATTGCGCAGGTTTGCGCTATGGCTGGGTTTGACGTCACCGTCCTTGAGGTGGAGCAGAAATATCTCGATAAGGGATTTGCCGGGATTGAGAAGTCCTTGGCGAAGTTTGCCGAGCGGCCCGTTGAGAAGGGCGGGATTACTGCCGAGCAGAAAGACGCGATCCGGGCCCGGCTTCACGGGACGACTTCCAAATCTGACCTGGCGGATTGCGACATTGTGATTGAGGCCATCATCGAGAACGTGGAAGAGAAGAAGAAGATGTATGCCTCGATCGATGGCATCGTGAAGAAAGATGCGATCTTTGCCTCGAATACTTCGTCCATTTCGGTGACCGAGCTTTTGACTTCGGTGAAACGGCCGGAGCGGTTTATCGGGCTGCACTTTTTCAATCCCGTGCCGCTGATGAAGCTAGTCGAAGTCGTTCGCACGATCGCTACTTCCGACGAGGTGTATCAGGCCGCTTACGAGTTTGGAAAAAAGTTGGGCAAGGTTCCGGTGCGCACGTCGGACAAGACGGGATTCATCGTAAACCGGCTGCTGGTGCCGTATTTGCTCGATGCGATCCGGGCGTATGAAGAGGGCGTGGGATCGATCGAGGACATCGACAACGCGATGAAGCTGGGCTGCGGGTATCCGATGGGGCCGTTTACTTTGCTAGATTTTGTCGGGCTTGATACGACTTACTACATCACCCATGTGATGTATGACGAGTTCAAGGAGCGGCGGTTTGCGTCGCCTCCGCTGCTGAAGCGGATGGTGATGGCGGGGTGGTACGGGCGGAAGTCGGGGCGCGGGTTTTATGATTACTCGGACCCGGAGAAACCGGTTCCCATGAAGCTCTAGCCTTCGTCTGGGTTGAGAACGATGGACGATTCCGAGATCCAACGACGAGTGAACGAGCTGGACGCAGCAGTGACGAGAGATGGCGCCAAGCTAGAGATCTTCATGGATGCCGACGATGGATGTTGCCATCTTATCGGCAACCGGAAAGGATACTTGCGCGCGGGCATTGAAATGTTGCGGGCGGCTGTCGTGCCGCTGAACGAGAAACAGGAGATCATACCAATCGATGCCAGCTATCTGGCGGACAAGAAAAGCGTGTCTATTCGGAGCTTGAGGCGGCGAGAGGATTTCGATACTGCGCGAGCGCACTCTCATGGTCCGGGCTGGCAAGCCAAGTTCTACGTTTTAGCCTGGCTGGCAATTTTTGTTTTGATTCTAATTCTCGGGTTTGTGGGCTTTGCTGACGTGATGGGCTGGTTATCACGGAAATCATTATGACCTTTGAAAACATCATTCTCGAAAAGAAAAACTCGATTGCTTACGTTACTGTGAACCGGCCGAAAGTCCTCAATGCGCTCAACATGGCGACCATGGAGGAGTTGCGGGCGGCGTTTCATGACATCAAGGGCGATGCCACGGTTCGCGTCGTCATCTTTACCGGGTCCGGCGAGAAGGCGTTCATTGCCGGAGCCGACATTGGCGAGCTGGCCAAGCAGGATGCGGTGACTGGGAAGGAATATACGCATCGCGGGCAAAACGTCCTGAATCTGATCGAGAATCTCGGCAAGCCCGTGATTGCGTGCATCAATGGATTCGCGCTTGGCGGCGGGTGCGAGATTGCCATGGCTTGCACCATGCGGCTGGCCAGCGAGAATGCGAAGCTGGGGCAGCCGGAGGTGAAGCTGGGGATTATCCCGGGATACGGCGGGACGCAGCGCCTGCCGCGGCTCGTGGGCAAGGGGATCGCGATGCAGATGGTGCTGGCCGGGGAGATGATTACGGCGCAGGAGGCGCATCGTATCGGGTTGGTGAATGAGGTGCTTCCCGGGGCGGAGCTGATTCCGCGCGCGGAGGCGATTGCGGCGAAGATTGCGGCGAATGCTCCGCTGGCCGTGCAGTACGCGATGGAGGCGGTGAATAAAGGGATGGAGATGACGTTGAGCGAAGGGCTCTATCTTGAGGCGGTGCTGTTTGCGGTGGCTTGCGCGACTGAGGACAAGGCTGAGGGGACCAAAGCATTCTTGGAGAAGCGGGCGGCACAGTTCAAGGGTCGGTAACTTCTTTGCCGCGGATTTGCGCGGATCTTCACGGATTGAGGGAATCAAAATCTATCACCACAGAGGGCACAGAGGATCACAGGGGAAATCCATTTGAAGATTGAATCAGTGCCGGAGACGGCCGTTTCTGCCATGGAGGGCAAGCTTGATGCTTCCGGGAAGCGGTTCGCGATTGTGGTGGCGCGTTTCAATTCGTTCATCACGGAGCGGCTTTTGTTGAGCGCGTGCGACGGGTTGCTCCGGACTGGGGCGGCTAAGAAAGATATTGATGTGGTCCGCGTGCCGGGGGCGTTTGAGATTCCTCTGGCTGCGCGGCAATTAGCTGCGACCCGGAAGTATGACGCCATCCTTTGTATTGGGTGCTTGTTGCGTGGGGATACGGCGCATTACGACGTAATCGTGAATGAGGTCACACGCGGGATTGGGCAGTCGGCGCAGGAGACTGGGGTGCCTCATGCTTTCGGTGTGCTGACTTGCGACACTCTGGAGCAGGCGATTGATCGGGCTGGGCTGAAGATGGGGAATAAGGGATTTGAGGCGGCGCTGGCGGCAGTGGAGATGGTTTCGCTGACACAAGGGGTCAGGGGTCAGGGATCAGGGGCTAGAAAGCCGGGTGTCGGGCGTGGGGCGTCGGGCTCCAGTCAGGCCTTTCCTGCTCGTTCTGCGGGGCGGGGGAAGGGCAAGAAGCGCGGGTAGGCTTTGCTCGCGGGCAGCAATGGTTTCCGGCTGGGATGCTTCGACTGCGAACGAGCATCGCTTACAGCGCTGCTCGTTCTTCGCTCAGCATGACAGTTCCATCTAACTGTGGTGGTGAAGAAGAAATCCCAATCGGTTTGGTCCTGAAGTAAACTGAGACACAGGGAACGTTTGCTGGAGTCATTCGCGGGCTTCGCCCGCGGGACGGGCGAGTCGCCCGTTCTCACACTAGACCGGACGAACGATGGCGTCCGTCGTTACACGAGAACATGGGCACACGACGGAAATCCCGGGAGATTGCGCTGCAGATGCTTTTCCAGTCGGATATGGGGAAGCAGGACGCGGACCAGGTGCGGCGGACGTTTTGGGCCGAGCACGGGACGGCGAGCGCCGAGGTGCGCGGATTTGCCGACGATCTGTTTCGCGTGGCGACCGATCGGGTGAGCGAGATTGACGGGCTGATCGAGAAGCATGCCGAGCATTGGCGCATGGAGCGCATGGCGGCGGTGGACCGGAATTTGCTGCGGGCGGCCGTGGCGGAGTTGCTGGCTTATCCGGAGACGCCCCGGGCCGTGGTCATTAATGAAGCGCTGGAGATTGCGCGGAGATTCTCTTCTCCGGAGTCGGTGCATTTTGTGAATGGCGTGCTGGATAGTGTGGGGAAAGAGTTGGAGGCTGGCAGCCGGTAGGCGGCTCTTGCTTCTGTCTTCCCTTTGTTGAGTCTTTGTTGATCGCGTTCGTTCGGCAACGGTTGCCCTTGCTCGGCGCTCCGATTTCTGAAGACTTCCTGTCAACTCCCCGCTTAAAGTCAAAATCCCCACCCTGTCGCAAACTGCGCGACAAGGGTGGGGCACCCCTCATTAACCTTCATAACTTTCATTAACTTTCCGCTCAGCGCTCTTGACCGCGGCTCACTGGTAAAATAGCCCATTACGCCTATGTTTGAGAATCTACAGGAAAAACTACAACGCGCATTCAAGACGCTTCGCGGGCAGGCCAAGCTCACCGAAGAAAATATTGACGAGGCGCTGCGCGAAATCCGGCTGGCGCTGCTTGAGGCCGACGTCAACTTCAAAGTGGTCAAGCAGCTTATCGATCAGATCCGCGCCAAGTCCGTCGGACAGGAAGTGATGACGGCGCTCTCGCCCGGAGAGCAGGTCATCAAGATTCTGCGCGACGAGCTGGTCGAGGTGTTGGGCAAGGACACGGCGCGGGTGAAGTTCGCGTCGCAGCCGCCGACCGTCGTGCTCATGGCCGGACTGCAAGGTTCGGGCAAGACGACGACCTCGGGAAAGCTGGCGAACTGGTTCAAGCAGGGCGGACACCGTCCGCTGCTGGTTTCGGTGGACGTGTACCGTCCCGCGGCGCGCGAGCAGTTGAAGGTCGTGGCGCAGGCGGTAAAGTCGAACATTTATGAAGGCCAGGTTGGGGAAGCCAACACGCCGGCTGAGCTTACACAAGCAGTGGAGCGGTTGGTGAAAGAAGCGCGTCGCGAGGCTATTGTCAGTGGGTGCGACGTGCTGATTGTCGATACCGCTGGCCGCTTGCATATTGATGACGAGCTGATGAACGAGATGCAGTCGCTGAAGAAGCTGCTGAATCCGTCGGAGATTTTGTTTGTGGCTGACGCCATGACCGGACAGGATGCGGTGCGCTCGGCCGAAGAGTTTCACAAGAAGCTGTCGCTTACCGGAGTTGTGCTGACGAAGATGGATGGCGATGCGCGCGGCGGCGCGGCGTTGTCGATCCGGCAGGTCACGGGGCAGCCGATCAAGTTCATCGGCGTGGGCGAAAAGTACGATGCGCTGGAGCCGTTCCATCCGGACCGCATTGTGTCGCGGATTCTTGGCATGGGAGATATCCTGTCGCTGATCGAGCGCGCCGAGAAGCAGATCGACAAGAAGAAAGCCGAAGAGCTGGCGACCAAGGCGCTGACGGGCGATGGATTCTCGCTCGAGGATTTTCGCGACCAGTTGCGGCAAGTGAAAAAAATGGGATCGATGAAGAGCATTATGGGCATGCTGCCGTCGATTGGGCCGTTTTCGGGATTGCAGAAAGCGGCGGATAACATTGATGAAAAGCAGATCAACCGTGTCGAGGCCATCATTAACTCGATGACGATGCACGAGCGCAATCATCACGAGGTGATCAACGGCAGCCGGCGCAAACGCATCGCCCGGGGCTCGGGCACGACGGTGCAGGAAGTGAATAATCTGCTGCGGCAGTACGCGCAGATGAAGAAGATGTTCAAGCAGATGGGCAAGCCGAGCTTCGCTAGAAGGCTGGCCGGGATGAAAATGCCCGGGATGTAGGAAGGCAGGGGTTAGGGGCTAGGGGCCAGGGGTCGGATGCCGAGGTGAAGCATTTTATGCTGCGCGACCGAGCGTGGTCCACGGTGCGGTTAGCCGTCATACTTACTGTCGTAATAGTGCCTTCCGCGTACAGTCAAACAGATCCGCCGCTCGACGGCAGGGTCATCTCAGAAAGCGGGCAGCCGATCGAGGGAGTGTCCGTCACCGGTAGTCGGTCGAAGACTTGTTGCCCATTCAAAAGCGACAGCACGTACACGGATGCGACGGGAGCATTTCATCTGGAGCATCCCGGAGCGGTCGTACACTTCTTTGACAAGGCTCACGAGCCGCAGATCCTGATCGTGAAGCCGGAAGTTGCAAAGGTCGAGATCACGCTGGCCTCGCCGAGTAACGACCTTGTAATGCCCAACTGCACAAAGCCAGACCGGAGTCAGCGAGAAATCGGTTGGGGAAAATATGGGCTGCACTTTTTCGTTCCACGGAAAGGTATGAACGTTTCGGGCGGAAAACCAGATGCGGATTACACGGTGTTCTTTGTTCGGTCAAGGACGAGTCCAGTGCAACTCCAGTTGTGGTTTGGCGCGTACGCTATGGGGCTAGATCCTGAAGACGAAGTGCTTATTAATTCTGCTACTTTTTCACAAAAGAGGATTCTTAATGCCGAGGGCGAGTTGGTGGGAACGGATAGCCGAGGTCAACTCCACGATGGACTGACCTGGCGCCAAACGGCTGCTGGCTTTCAGGGAGCTAAGTATCGGGCCGCGCGCAGAGACGACGCGGAACTCTTCGACCGGATTATCGGTTCAGTGTGCTGGATACCGTATCGCGAGTAAGAATGCCGTCTGTGACTACTGCGCTTTGAGCAGCACCTCTCCTGTCTGTCCCGCCATCGTTAGCGTCGGTCCTACTGGATTCCCATTTACGTCGACCCATGACCCCGCCGGCAGCGTTACCGTTGCCGTTCCGTAATACGGATTCACCAGCGCCAGGCCTCCGGAATAATTGCGCGCCCAGACTCCTTGTGACTTTTTCATCACTCCCGTGGGGTGGCCGATCTGGATCGTGTACTCCGGGAACGTAATGAGCGAGCCGTAATCCTGGCCGCCACCTGTGGTGAAGCCGGTCATGTACATGTACGTACATTTGTTCTTCACCAGCAGATAGTTGGCGATGACCCAGAGGCGCGCGGATTGCGGGATGTCGGCGGTGAGTCCGGACTCTTCGCCGTTGGTCATGTAGCAGACGCCGCGGTTCTCCACGGATTGCAGCACCGCCATGATCTGCGTCCATTGAATGGGATCGGGGACGTCGGGCGGGCTGCCGTAGTTGGTGAAGCCGCGCTCGTCGAAGAGCAGATCGGTGGTGGTCATGAGTTGCAGATTGACGTTTTGCGGGAAGCCGAACTCGTAAGAGACGTTGACCTGCATGGTCGCGGTGGTCGAGTAGTTGTGCACGTGCTGGTAGGTCGCCGCTTCCCAGTTGAGTTCGTCGCGCTGGTAGACCGGATCGTTGGCCTTGCCGGAATACTGCTGCACCCAGTTGCTGGAGCGATCGTAGTGGCCGCAGCGTCCCCAGTTGCTGCTGGCGGACATGGTGTCGACGGCGATGCCTGGGTATCCCTGCGCGAGCGGAGCGTCGACCCAGTTGGCCCACTGATAGGCGCGCACCTTGGGGTTGGCGAAGTCGATGGGGGCGAGCGCGGTCGATCCAAATTCGAAGGCGAGCGTCTTGCGGTCGCAGAGATACTCAAGCCAGTCGGGATGATTCTTCTGATACCACGCGACCGTGTGGGTGAAATTATCGACCGAATACGGGATGTAGACGGTGTTGTAGACGTCTGCGGGCTGGTTGGGATAGTTGGAGGCCCAGACCATGTCGACTACGCCGGATTCCGTGTTGATGTCGGTGACGTTGTAGTTGAAGACCATCTCGAGATGGATGTTGTTGGTGGTGTCCGGGAAGTATTGAGTGCGGGCTTTGGAGTTCGACTCTTGCGCCTGGCAGATAGCAAGGCCGCAGAGGAAGGGAAGAAGGGCGCGGAACGCGAATCGGAACACGGGGCACCTCCGGGAGGAAACGAATGCAACCGTAAGCAAACGAATTGGCTCGAAACAATATACTGCTGCGGGCTGCGGGTGTCCAATGCCGGTGCGGAGGCGCAACGATCGACCGACTGCGCGGGGCGGTATGTCATGATGGGAGACGTATGAAGTGGCGTTCACTGGAAGAGTCGACTGCGGGCGCGGATGTGCGTCCGCTGCGGGAGATTTATGCCGAGCGCAAGGAACTGATCGCGAAGTATGTTCCGGCGGAGACGCAGGCGGTGCATTCGCAGGTTGTGGAGGAGTTGAAGGCGCGGAAGTTGGCGGCGGGGATATTGCCGGTTGGCGCGCCAGCACCGGCTTTCGAGCTAGCGGATCATGATGGGAAGATCGTGCGGTCGTCGGATTTGCTGGGGCGCGGGAGGCTCGTCGTCTGCTTTCTGCGCGGGAGATGGTGTCCGTTTTGCGTGGGACAGATGGAGGCAATGAACCTGGTCGTTACTTTCATCGAACAGGCTGGGGCGACAGTGGTGGCGATTTCTCCGCAGACGGTGAAGCAGTCGTACTTCATGCATGATCAGTACAAGCTACGGTTTCCGCTGTTGTCGGATGCAGGGAACAAAGTCGCCCGGCAGTTTGGGCTGACGTATCGGGTGCCTGCGGCGCAGGAGGCGGTGTATCGCCGGGCATTTGTGAATCTCCCGTTTACGAATGGGGATGACAGTTGGGAGTTGCCGATTCCGGCGACGTTCATTGTGGGTCGGGACGGGACCGTTGTGTACGGGTCGGCGAATGAGGATTATACGGAGCGGCCGGAGCCTGGTCATATTGTCGAATGTGTGGCGTCGTGATGGGTGGTCGATGTTTGCTGGATCGACGAGCACCAAGATGCTTGCAGCGTGACGACCTGATTCACTGCATCGCTGGTACTCAACATTCGTAGGGTCCCTCGGAGGGCTGTCGCCCTCCTCAGGATGACATCGTCACTTGGACTGGCATTGTGCGTTCGCACCCGCATCATGCGTACTCACACTGATTACACGGAACGGCCGGAGCCCGCTCAGATTGTCGAATGTGTGGCGTGGTGAGCCACCGTGGTCGACGTTTGCTGGGTCGATGAGCACCAAGATGCTTGCAGCGTGATAGACCTGATTCACTGCATCGCTGGTTCTCAACATTCGTAAGGTCCCTCGGCGGGCTGTCGCCCTCCTCAGGATGACATCTCGTACTTACGCTGATGTCCCTGTAGTCACGGGACATCTTGCTTAGTGGTCATCGCGGTACACTATTCCCTCATGCATTACATCTATGGGATCAATTCGGTTACTGAAGCGCTGAAGGCGCGCGGGCGCGCGTTTGAATGGGTGGGGATGGCGAAGGAGCGCCATGACATCCGGCTGCAGCGGCTGATTGAAGAGTGCCGCAAGCTCGGCGTGCCGGTGCGATTCTTGCAGCGCACGGAACTCGACCGCATGGCAGGGACTGGCGCGCATCAAGGTGTGGTTGCCGTTACATCGGCCAAACAATATAACGATCTTGCCGATGTGATTGAGGCCAAGCGCGGGAAGTATTCGCTGCTGGTGGTGCTTGACGGCGTGGAAGATCCGCATAACCTGGGAGCGATTCTGCGCACGGCCGACGCCGCCGGGGCGAATGGGGTGGTGATTCCGGAGCGGCGCGCGGCCGCCGTGACCGGAACGGTGACGAAGGCTTCCGCGGGAGCGAGCGAGCATCTGCCGATTGCGAAGGTGACCAATATCGCGCGCACGGTGGAAGAGCTGAAAGAGAGCAATGTCTGGACCGTGGGGCTCGACGAGCGCGCCAAGCAAACCTACGATGCCCTCGATTACAACATGGACTGCGCGCTGGTCCTGGGGAGCGAAGGTAAGGGCGTCCACGATCTGGTGAAGCGCAAGTGCGATTTCCTGGTGTCGATTCCGATGCTGGGGAAGGTGCCGTCGTTGAACGTCTCGGTGGCGGCGGGCGTGGTGCTTTATGAGATCGTGCGGCAGCGCCGGGGCAAGGAAAGCGCATCACACACAGAATGAAGTTTGTCGCGAATTTGACCTGTAGAGAGGGTGCGTGAGAACCAGTGGCGCCCTTCCGTCGTAGCCTTTCTTTCGCTCTTTCGGAGCTTGCGACGTTTCCGCTTGTCTACCCACGGCTTGCGCCCCTTCGACAAGCTCAGGGCAGGCTGTGGGCTGCATTCTATCGCCGCGCCGCGGCTGGCTTGAGGCAGGTTTTGCGCCGCTGCTCTCCGCAAAGATCCCGGTCTCGCGCCTACTCTAAAGGCCTCCTAATTCTTGGAGTCCTCTGTGCCTCTTTGGTCAATGCGTTTGCACTGGACCGCGAGGCATTCTCGTTCACGAACTACGATCTCAATGTGCAGGTCGAGCCTGAGCAGCACCGGCTGGGGGTGCGCGGCAAGATCACCCTGCGGAACGATACAGCCACTCCGCAGAAGATCGCGGTGCTGCAGATTTCGTATTCGCTCGACTGGCGATCGATCAAGGCGGGTGACAAGGCGGTGCAGTTTGTCCGGCAGCCCTATACCTCGGATATCGATCACACGGGAAGCTTGTCGGAAGCGATTGTGACGCTGCCGCAGCAGGTTGCGCCGCACGCATCGATCGATTTGGACATTGCGTATGAAGGGGTCGTGCTGCTGGACGCCACGCGGCTGACGCGCATCGGCGCACCGGAAGACTCGGCGAAGAGCACGGATTGGGATGAGATCGGCCCGAGCTTCAGCGGAGTGCGCGGTGTTGGGCATGTTGCGTGGTATCCGATTGCAACCGAAGTGGCGAATCTTTCCGAAGGCGACAGCCTGTTTGAGGTATTGGCCCGCTGGAAGGCACGAGAGTCTGGAGCGAAAGCGCATGTCGACATCAGCGTAACGAGAGACGATGCGGAACTGCAGGAACTCCTCGTCAACGAGGCATCGTGCAAGCCGGGATACTCACAGATAGGCCGTTCTTCACTCTACAAAGCAGACTGCACATTTCAGCAGTTGGGCGTAACAGCGCCACTTTTCCTGGCAGGAACTTATCGGGTCATCGAGCGGCCAGGTGTCGCGGTTCATTTCCTGCCAGGCCACGATGCGGCAGCCGGAAGCTTTGCCGATGCCGCGGAAAAGGCATTGCCCCTCATCACAGACTGGTATGGCGCGCAACGCGAGAAAGCAAGGGTAGCCGACTTGCCCAGTCCAAACTCGGCGTTCGAGAGCGGCGCACTATTAATCACGCCTCTTTCCAGCGACGATTCGAAACTTGCTGGGCTCGCCGCCACCCATCAACTCACGCACGCATCGTTTCTGTCGTTTCGTCCATGGATCGAAGAGGGGCTGGCCCACTTTGCGCAGGCGTTGTATCTCGGGCAGCAGAGCGGACGACAGGCGGCGCTCGATTACATGGGAGCGCATCGCGCGGCGTTGACCGCCGTAGAGGCGGCCAGCACGGCGCCTCGATCAGACGATGAGGCGAACCACTCGCTGGTGAACACGACAAGCGAGGAATTTTATCGCAGCAAGGCGATGTGCGTGTGGTGGATGCTGCGCGACATGCTGGGCGATGCGGCGCTGAAGAAGGCGATCGCGTCTTACAAGCCGGAGCAGGATATAGACCCTTCGTACATGCCGCGGCTGATTTCTGCGCAGACCCACCGCGATCTGGAGTGGTTCTTCGATGACTGGGTGTATCGCGATCATGGATTGCCGGATTTCAAAGTGGATTCAGCGTTCACGCGCAAGACGGTGAATGGCGGGTTTGTGCTGGCTGTTACCTTGGAGAACCTGGGAACGGCGGGAGCGGAGGTTCCGGTGATCATCAAGTCGCCGGGAGGAGAAGTGGTCAAGCGCATTGAGGTGCGCGCGAAGAGCAAGGCGACGGTCCGCGTGGAAATGGCCGCGGCACCGCAGGAGATCGTGGTGAACGATGGCAGTGTTCCGGAGAGCGGCACGAAGAACAACACGTTCAAGGTGGCGGCGCCGCAGGAGTGAGTTCTCACCAAGGGGGCACTGAAGCACGGAGAACGTCAGAACGGGGAAGGCAACGGTCCACTGCGTTCGATTTTACGGTTTGTACTGGAGCGAAGGTCGAGCAATCGGCGTGACAGTAAACAATCCCGTCCACGGCATCGAAGCGGAACCTGCCGTAAGGTCGCTCGTGCCGGCTTCGCCGCCGCTCACGATGACATCGCTGACAAGTCTTCGAAGATGATGTCATCCTGAGCCCGGGAAAGCCGGGCGAGGGATCTTACGACGGATGACAAAATCTGGACTTCTTGAGCGTTTTCTCGTTTTCGTCCTCCGTGTCTCTGTGCCTCTGTGGTAGGTTTTGTCGTTGTTGTTCCGAGGGAGACCGCTTGGCTTACATTCAATTTCTGGGGGCTGCCGGGACCGTTACCGGCTCGAAGCATCTCATCAATACGGGCGATCCTTCGGGCAAGAGCGGGTTTCAGGTTCTTATCGATTGCGGATTGTTTCAGGGGCCGAAGGAGTGGCGCGAGCGCAACTGGAGCGACACGCCGATTCCGGCGAAAGGGATCGACGCCGTAGTCCTGACGCACGCTCACCTCGACCACTGCGGCTGGATTCCTCGGCTGGTGAAAGCTGGATTCCGCGGGCCGATCTACGCGACGCAGCCGACGATCGATTTGTGCGGCATTATCCTTCCGGACGCCGGCCACCTGCAGGAAGAAGATGCGCGCTTCTATAACAAAGTGAGGAAGTCGAAGCACGATCCGGCGCTGCCTCTGTACACATTCGACGAGGCGCAGAACTCGCTGCAATATTTCAAGCCGGTGCAGGTGGGCGAGACGGTCGAACTCTCGCCGGAGGTTTCCTTTCGCTTTGTCCGCGCGGCACACATTCTGGGATCGTGCATGGCAGAGGTGTCGCTGAACACCAACGGGCAGGCGCGGAGACTGCTCTTTACCGGCGACATCGGGCGGGTGCACGATCATGCGGTGGCGCCGGG
>Ga0207008_10181_pt1 | contig 18780 bp, 10 predicted proteins | sample Alteio_BWMinCont_83_FD_153489 | JGI IMG/M metagenome (GOLD analysis project Ga0207008, IMG submission 153489) | Enriched cells from forest soil in Barre Woods Harvard Forest LTER site, Petersham, Massachusetts, United States -... | ecosystem: Environmental > Terrestrial > Soil > Temperate forest >... | reverse complement strand
GCCCAGCGCAACCAGCATAGTCGAACTGACTGCTTGACGACAACCGCGCGGAAACCGGTTTCTGTTAAGTTCAACAATTGGATCTCCCAACTGCGATGACAGCTTCATCTTCCGATACTTACATTTTCGTCGCCAGTGGAGATCGTCACCGTACTCGGATGACAAATGTCATCCGAAGCTTCATAAGTTATAACGCGCAACGAGGATGAAGGTTACAACTTCGCTTCGACCGCCACGGATCATCATCGCCTGGCCGCGCTAGCTGAACTTTCCCTCATCCGCGGACGGCCCATAAAGGGCGGGGACAGAAGCCTCGTTTAGCCGCAAATAGACGGTCAACTGTCCCCGGTGATGAGCAAGGTGGCTGAATACCGAATCAGCGATCATGGTTTCGCGAGGGTTGTCGCTCACCACATGCTCGCCAACCTTGAACCTCCAGGACGTGAGAAGGTGATCATCGCTTGTATTTTCCAATGCCTTGCGTGCACCTGAGACCGCAGCATCGAGAGCAGCCAGCAATTCCTCCCGCTTGCGCCATTCCAAAGGCTTGAACTTTGCCGCTTCGGGCGATTTCATATCGAACTCGTCCTGCGTCACCATCGAGATAATCCATGACGGCATGGTTGCGACCAGGGAGGCCAGGTAGCCCAGCGGCATTGATTTATCGTGTGGCTTCCAGTCATTGTGCCCCTCCGGCACCCTCTGCAGGGCCAGCCGGCTTGAGTTGTACTCCCGCTCCAGTTGAGCCAGGAAGAAATCGGTCATTTTCATCGTCTTCTCCAAACGCGATTCAGCTAGTAGAGTGAATCGAGGAAATCACCGTATCAGCAATTGAGGACAGTTTCAGTCCTAAGCTTATGCAACAATAACAACCATGTTGCAGACCTCGGCCCGTCTCCTTCGCCTGCTATCCTTATTTCAGGCGCAACGCTACTGGAGCGGAGCCGAACTGTCGCTACGCCTGGATGTAACGGGCCGCACCCTCCGGCGTGATGTAGACCGTTTGCGCAGCCTCGGATACCCCGTTCACTCCACCGCCGGAGTTGCAGGCGGATACCAACTCGGAGCCGGCGCGACGCTTCCCCCGCTTCTGCTTGACGATGATGAAGCTGTGGCCGTCGCCCTGGGCCTACGAACTTGTGCCAGCGGAGGTGTCACCGGGATCGAAGAGTCCTCGGTCCGCGCCCTCTTAAAACTCGAGCAGGTCCTGCCGGCACGTCTGCGGCATCGCGTGGCTGCACTGCACGGCTATATCGTTCCCTTGGAATCTCGCGGACCGAGCGTTGATGCAAGCTTGCTGTCCCTGATCGCCGCCGCCTGCCGCGAGCATGAGTGCATTCGATTCCAATATCAGAACCGGACTGGCGCGCCAAGCTCGCGCGATGTCGAGCCCCACCGCGTTGTTCACACCGGTTATCGCTGGTATCTGGTCGCCTGGGATCTCGAACGTAAAGACTGGAGAACGTTTCGAATCGATCGCATCGCATCGAAGCCCAAAAATTCGATGCGCTTCAAACCGCGCAAGCCTCCCGAGGGAGATTTCGCCACCTTTGTAGCCAAGTCTCTCTCCCAGTTGCCCTATAAATTTCGGGCGAAAGTCACATTGCACGCGTCCGTCGAGGCTCTCGCCGCCCGCATTCCTCCCTCCGCAGGAGTCTTGGAAGCCATCAATGACAGCTCCTGCTTATTGCATACCGGCTCTCAGTCCTTGGAAGGGCTCACTATCCATCTCTTATGGTTGGGGATCGGATTCCAGGTGCACGAACCAGCCGAACTGGTCGCATATATCAGCGGTCTCGCCGCTCGTTTGCAGGCCGCTGCTCGCGCCTAGCCCGCCGGCTTTGAGCGTATCCAGCCCTCAGAATGCGCTTACCTTGGTAACTCGAAGGGCCGCACGGGCAGCGCTATCCTACACGTACTCTGTCCGTTTCCCACGGGCGCAGGTCTGTCGCGCCTTAGCGATCGGCTTTTGATGGATTGGAGCAAGGAAGCAATGCCTACGAAAATCGGGAACTTCGAAATTCTGAGTGAGTTGGCGAAGTCGCCAACGTGTGCCGTCTACAAAGCGAATGATCCGGAATCGGGCCAGACCATTGCCCTGAAGGCAATCCAGCTCAATGCCTTCGGAGAGGGTGCCGAGGGGCTGGAACACGCTCTGTTGGCCGAAGCGGAGAGCACAAAGAACCTGAGCAGCTCCAACATCACCAAGGTGTTCGGCGCTGGCGAAATCGAAGGCCAGTTCTGCGCAACCATGGAATATGTCCAGGGCAACAGCATCGCTACCATGCTTGCCCGCAAAGAAGGATTTTCCATCTGGGATCTCCTCGACATCGGGCGCCAGTTGTGCGGCGGCCTCGATCACGCGAGCTCCCAGCAGCTTGTGCATTACAGCCTTGAGCCTGCCAAAGTCATGTGCGGCTGGGATGGCACGGTCAAGATCCTCAGCTTTGGCGTATCCAGTGCGGGAAAATTCTTGCAGCACTCTTCCGGAGAGATCTCTCCAGTTTGGTATTACATGTCGCCCGAGCAGGTTCGCGGCGATGCCACCGATGGACGTTCCAACCTTTATAGCTTGGGCGCAATGTTCTATGAAATGGTCACCGAGCGCAAGGCCTTTGATCGCGAAGACCTGGAGTCATTGCGGCAGAGCATTCTCGAGAGTACTCCGGTCGCTCCTGCTCATGTGAATCCCAAGGTTCACCCGCTGCTCAGCGATCTCATCATGAAAGTGCTGTCTAAGGATCCGGCAGAGCGCTACCAGAACGGCAGGGAACTGCTCGACGATCTTGAGAAATGCAAGGAATCGAAGCCGGCTGCTAAGAAAGCCGAGCCTGCGAAAGGCCTGGTCGCTCCCGAGAAGGCCCGGGCGGCTGCGCAGTCCAAGCTTACCGGGGCAAGTCCTGCAAAGCCTGCATCGTCTCCGGCTGTGGCGAAGCCAGCCACGCCGGCTCCGCAATCCTCTTTCGCAGCGTCCGCTCAGAAGAAAGCCGCGGGGACCTCGGCTACTGAGGCCAGCTCGAAGCTGGCGCGTCCGGTCTCAAAACTTGCAGCGCCGAAAGCAGCCGCAGCCGCTGCCGGTGTTGGTTCTTCGGATTCCGGCATGCCTTCGACAGAGATCGAGGAGCTCGACCTTTCCGATCAAATTGTCGGGACACCAACTCCATCATCAGCGTCCGCTCAGCCTTCCTCTTATATGTCTGCAGCGGTCGCCGATGAGCCTGAAGTTGAGACCTTCGAACCGCAGGCCGACAATTCATCCAAGATCGCGGTTGATCCGATGATGGCAGAGGGTGGATCCGCATCCGGCGCACGCACCAGTTTCTCCGACATCTCCGAGCTACCTCCACTGAAGGAAGCCTACGTTGCGCCGCCACCTCCGCCCCCGGTTGAAGCGGCACCCGCGCCCGCCGTGGCACCGGTCACGAGCAACTACCGCGGCAGGTCTGCCAAAGACGAGAAGCCGAAGGTCGAGGCCCGCGAAGTCGCGCAAAAGGCAATCAAAGAAATCAAAGGCGTTCCGCCCAAATTGTTCATATATGCGCTGGGCGCAGCGGGCATCCTGATCCTGGTCATTGCGATCGGCGTAACCATCTATATTCACAGCCAGGGCGATGACGATGCCGGAGCTCCGCGCAGCAGTGCTCCCGCGGAAACCACAGCTCCAGCCGACACCACGCCCGCACCAAAACAAGATTCTGCACCCGCACCCGTAGCGGTACAGCCCGTCGAAGTGCCTGACACCGCCGCTCCTGAGGAACAGCCTGCGGCAGCTCCAAGGTCGCACGGCTCCAGCAAGAAAAAAGCACCAGCGGCGCCTCTTGTCATCCCTGGACAGCTGGCCATCGATTCCACGCCACAAGGCGCAAAGGTACAGGTTGATGGAGCGGGTGATCCGAGCTGGGTCACGCCGTTCGCATTGACCAATCTTCAGCCCGGACAGCACTCTCTCACGGTCAGTAAGGCCGGGTATGTGACCGACTCGCGGACGGTGGCTGTCACCTCCGGAAACCGGACCACAGCAAACATCCGCCTCGCACCATTGATGGCGACGTTAGTCGTGAAGAGTGATCCCGCCGGAGCGAGCATTTATGTTGACGGCCGGGATATGGGAACCAAAACACCCGGGCAGGTCAGCGTCGACAAAGGCCAGCACGTCGTGCTCGTCCGCATGTCGGGTTATCTCGATGAGACGATGAACGCGCAGTTTGTTCTCGGCCAGACCTTCAGCTTCACGCCGACCTTGCGGTCGCTCGGCAATGTGGACAGCATCAAAACCGTCGGCGGCAAAATGTCGCGACTTTTCGGCGGAAAAGCCGCTCAGAACGGACAGGCCACACTCAGTATTCACACTCAGCCCAAGGGTGCGCAGATCTCCATCAACCAGCACATGCTCGACAAGAACTCGCCCGTCGACGTGTCGCTTGATCCCGGCAACTACGAGGTCGAGATCATGCTCTCCGGTTATGCACCGGTACAGAAAGTCGTTACGGCGACCAAGGGTGGCAAGGTCGTGATTGACGAGACGTTGCAGCAGCAGTAGCGCTTTCCCCTTGGTCGGGCTCTGGTGAGGGGAGAGCCTCTTTCCAACCGGGCAATGGCGCACATTTACGGGGCACTCTACTCGAGGGCGGGTTCAGAACTTTCCTGCCTTCGAGGTGAGAATTCACATCCTGTTAACTTTCACCTTTCTGCTCTCTTGGTAGACTCGCAATCATCGGTGAGCCTGAAATCTGTCGTACGCTCCCTGAACACACTGCAAAAGTAGCTATGCGCCGTCGCTTCCTCCGGTTAGCTCTAGGAATCTTCTTCTCATGCTTGGTTCCCACAACGGTGGCACAAGCCCCATCCCGGGAAGTCTGTCCCCGTGGAGTTGTGGGCGGACAGGTTCCCGAACCTGCGGATCTGCGCAGCAGAGCCGGGGCTCTGCGCGTGGAACTCTCTTATCGTGAATTTACCGATACCCAAGGCCTGGTGCGTTACTGCTACATCGACAAGGATGGCAGGCAGTCGCCGACGTTGCGGGTCAAACCTGGCGATCAGGTCACGCTGATCTTGCGAAATGAAGTGCTGCGAAGTGAAGTCTCGCACACCGAATCTCCCGCGTTAGCCGTTCAGCCGCACTCAATGGCCGATCACGCGGATGTCGCGAAATCATGCGTCGGCGGGCAAATGACCGCGGCTTCCACCAATCTCCATTTTCACGGACTCACAATCCCGCCAGTCTGCCACCAGGACGATACTCTCAACACATTCGTTCAGCCTTCCGCAGACCCCTTTGAATACAGCTTCAAAATACCGCCGGACCAGCCGCCGGGCCTGTATTGGTATCACCCGCACGTTCACGGCTTCACCAAGACCCAAGTCCTTGGAGGCGCTTCCGGCGCATTGATCGTCGAGGGAATCGAAGCCGCCAATCGTGAAGTCTCGGGCCTGCCAGAGCGCGTGCTTGTAATTCGTGATCAGGAATTAATCCACCCTGACGCACCACCGGAGCAGACTGACTCCATGCCTCCGCCGCAAGTCCTGCGCGATGCCGAGGGCGACATTCTGAACAGTGGCACCGGCAGTGGGAAACCGGCGAAGGATCTCTCGATCAATTTTGTGCCCGTGCCCTATCCGAAATATCAGCCTGCGGTGATTGCGATGAAACCACTCGAGCGGCAGTTATGGAGAATTCTCAATGCCTCGGCCATCACCTATCTCGATTTGCAACTTCTTTTTAACGATCGCCCGCAGAACGTTGGCGTAGTGGCTCTGGATGGGATTCCAATCAATCACAACGGAAACGAAACTCAGAGCCTCGTGTGGAAGAGGCATTTGCTGATTCCGCCCGCCGGGCGTGTCGAGTTCGTTGTAAAGGGCCCGAAGCCCGGAGTTCACGCAAGCCTGGTGACGCGGTCGGTCGACACCGGCCCGGCGGGAGAAAATGATCCTACGCGGCCTCTGGCGACGATCGTTACCTCTGATGACTCACCCGACGTCCAGTCCAGGCTGCAAGATTCGCCAGCCGACGTAAACACCCCGAGCATCGTGCCCCTGAAAAATGTCACTCCAGTACGGATGCGTAAGCTGTATTTTTCAGAAGCACCCGCCGATCCCAGGAATCCCAGCAGTCCCACGGTGTTCTATCTCACGGTCGAAGGCGCTACTCCAGCACCTTTCGATCCCAAGTCTCCTCTTCCCAATCTGACCGTGAATCAAGGGGATGTCGAAGATTGGGTCATCGAGAACCGGACCAAAGAGTTACACGATTTCCACATCCACCAGATTCACTTTCAGTTGTTGCAGTGGAACGGCGTTCCCGTGGACGAACCATACCTGCGCGACACCGTGAACGTCGCCTATTGGGACGGAACCAGTTCCGTTTATCCCAGCGTGAAGTTGCGGATGGACTTCCGCAACCCCAGCATTGTCGGGACCTTCGTGTATCACTGCCATCTCCTGGAACACGAAGACGGAGGCATGATGGGAGCCATTCGCGTCCAGCCTCGTCCCGCAAATCCTCAACCGGGACGTAGCACTCACAACGCCGGCCACTCTTCGCTTTAGGCGTTTACAGAAATTTAATCTGGCGGTCATCCCTGCTCAAGATTCGGTGGGTATCTTCTGAAAAATCTACTGGGTTCTGGGGCTTTGTGTCGTGCGTTCGGCAATGCCTATCCCTGTGTGCGTTGCGTTTTTTCAAGATCAACTGAGGAGATCCGCCGATGATCGGTAATTATGTTCGCAACTTGGCGACGGCGCTGTGTGCCGTAGGCATGGTAGTCAACCCCTTCACCGAAGTGTGGGCTGCTGAAAAGGCAAAACCAGTCATACAACCGAATCCAGCCGAGAGTTACGCGACGACCACTCCCATCAAGCACCTCGTCGTGATTTTTGGAGAGAACATCTCTTTCGACCACTACTTCGCGACCTATCCGAACGCCACGAATCCGCCCAGTGAACCCGCGTTTACCCCCAAGGCGAACACCCCAGCGGTGAACAACCTCTTGAACGGAGGCTTGTTGACAGAGAATCCTAATTCCGTGCAGCCCTTCCGCCTTGATCGTTCTCAGTCCGTTACCTGCGACCAGAACCACAGCTACACGCCCGAACAACAAGCCTTCGATCTCGGCGCTATGGACAAGTTCCCCGAGTTCACCGGCACCGGTGGCAGCAGTTGCGACTTCGGCCACGGCACCGGACTGGTCATGGGCTACTACGACGGAAACACGGTTACGGCGTTGTGGAACTACGCCCAGGCATACGCCATGAGCGACAACTCGTTCAATACGCAGTTCGGTCCTTCAAGCCCAGGTGCGATCAACCTGGTCAGCGGCAATACCGCGAGTGTGCAGTTTGTCAGCGGAGGATCAACCAATGGCGTCATCGCCGGAGGCGGAACTTCTGGTGCCCTGATCGGCGACGGTCGCCCGGCCGGAGACGATTGCGGACCCACCGGAAAGACCTACGTCAGCTTCCCGGCTGGCACGAACAACATTGGCGATGTGCTGAACGGCGTCAGCTATACCTGGGGCTGGTTCCAGGGAGGTTTCGGAGCCACCAGCTTCAACAATGGAATAGCAACTTGCGCGGCAACCAGCGTGGGTCTGGCCGGGACAACGCTAGATTACGTAGCTCACCACGAGCCCTTTCAGTACTACCCGGAAACCGCCAACCTTCACCATCTGCCGCCAACTTCGAACGCCGCGATCGGCATCACCGACCAGGCAAATCATCAGTATGATTTGTCATCGTTCTTCACTGCCCTGGCTGCCGGTCAACTGCCGGCCGTGAGCTACATCAAAGCGAAGGCAGTGTACGACGGCCACCCTGGTTACTCTGATCCGCTCGATGAACAAACTTTCATCGTGAACACCATCAACGCGATCCAAGCAAACAAATACTGGAAAGACACCGCGATCGTAGTCGCTTATGACGACTCCGACGGCTGGTACGACCACGTGATGGATCCCCTCGTGAACCAGTCCCAGGTCCCGGACGATGCTTTGACCGGAACCGGCCTCTGCGGTGGGAATACCGCATCAACCACGCAGGGACGCTGCGGTTACGGTCCCCGTACTCCGCTGATGGTTATCTCACCCTACGCGCGGCAGAACTATGTGGACCACTCGATCACGGACCAGTCGTCGATTCTCCGCTTCATCGAGACGAACTGGAATCTGTCCGCGATCGGCAACGGATCCACTGACGTCAAGGCTGGCAGTCTCAACAATATGTTCGATTTCACCAGCGGCAAGAAAGCCCCGAAACTGCTGCTGGATCCAACCACCGGCTTGCTGATACCGTAAGCCAGCCATTTGCAAGAAGAAGGCCACTCCTCAGTCTGGAGTGGCCTTCAGTCTTTCAGTCCTGTTGATGGGACGTTAGCTGGGCAGCTTGAATCTGATCGAGACCTGCGTCTGGATCTCCACCGGTTCGCCGTTCAGAAGATACGGCTTGTACTTCCACTGTTTCACGGCATCGACAGCGGCTTTGCTCAGTTGCGAATCGCCGCTCACTACTTTGACTTGAGTAATATCGCCGTTCTTGGAGATCGTCGCCACCAATTCCACTGTGCCCTCGATCCGAAGCCGTAGAGCGCCGGAAGGATAGACAGGCGCGACCTTCTTGAACAGAAGCCCCTGCGAGACGCCTTGCGACACGCTCATCATCTGAAGCTTGGGTTTGAGCTCGGTCGTGGTACTCGGAACCGGAGGTGGAGCGTCGGCCGATGTGGCCATACCAATCATGCTGGGCGCCGAAACTTCGGCGGCCTGCGGCTTAGGCTGAACCGGAACTTTGCCCCCTTTCACCATCATGGGCGCGGGTTCCGGCGTTGCTTCCTCTTCGTCTTCAGCGACAACCTTCTTGCTCGGCGCAGAAGCTGCCGACGCCGTTGAGGTCTTCGAGTTCTTCGGAGTGGGTTGCGACGCTGGCTGTTTCGGCGCAGCTTCGGATTCTTCGGTTGCGATATTCGTAGTCGCCGGTTCGACCGCTGTGGGAGCCGATGTCACTGCCGCTGGCTGTGTGGCCGCAGGTTTCGGCTGAGGATTCGCAGGCGCAGACTGCGTTGTGGGCGCCGTGGTAGCAGCCGTCTCGGCGCTGTGTCCCTTGTATTGAGCCCAGCCGAAGTAGGCTGCCACCGCAATCACCACAGCCGCTGCAACTCCAATGAAAATCTTCTTGCTTCCGCCCCGCGTTTCGGCCTCAGCCGAACTTCCATATGAGAATGTGGGCGCTGCGCCTACGATGCTGGTGTGCTCTGCGGCAGTGGGCTCCACGTGCTTGGCGGGCGCTTCCACCGTGTGCTGCACTGGCGGCTCAGGAACTTTGGCAATTTGCGGTTCACGTGCGGGTGCCGGTGCGCTGGCAGCTCCCGCACCGAAAGACATGGTTGAGGTCGGTGCGTGACTGGCCGCTGGAGCTTTTATCTCGGGAGCTCGTTCTACCTTCGGAGCCGCAATCTCTGGCTTCGGAATCATCGGCTCAGGCGCCGGAGCTGCGATCTTCGCCGCCGTCTTTTCGATTGGATCACTTGCTTGCGCTGCCGGTGCTGGAGTGCTTGCCGCAGCGGCAGGCCATGCCGGTGCGCTCACAGCAGGCTTGGGAATTGGAGTCGGTTTCGGGGCTGCCGGACGCGCTGGAACAGGCGCCGCTGCTGAGGGCGCAGGCGCAACCGGTTTCGCCGCCAATGGCCTCGGGGCAGGCTTAACCGGGGCCGCCGGTGTAGCCGGGGCAGCCGTCGGCGTTGGTGCCGCAGCCGTCGCTCCCGGTTTTGCCGGATCAGCTTTCCGCAACAATCCGCGCGCGACCCGCAGCGTGCCCTTGGCTTGTTCAATGTTGATGGGTTTGGTCAGGACGAGGTTGGCGCCGATACGAAACGCTTTTGCGACCCCCGCCTGACCTTCCACGACGGCTACGGCAAGCGACGTCTGGTTGGACGTGGAATTGCGCGCGCTTTTGAATAACAACGTGGCATTCTGCTCGTTATCGCAGTCGACCACAACAGCGTCGAAGTGTTCGCCCATCAGCTTCTTGACCGCCGCGAAAGGCTCGATGCAGGCCTCAACAGTGAACTCCAATTCGCTAAGAACCTGCGTCACCGTGCGAGCCGTTTTGTCATCCGGACAGAAGAGAAGAGCTTGGTAACCCATAGCAGTAATCGTAGGTACAGCCGTAAGTAGCGGCAAGTTACGCTGGTAATTCGCATAGAATGGCTGACCATGCGGGTCCCACTCTGGCTGAAGATCGGCTGGACCATCTGGCTGGCAATCTGGGCTCCCGTCTATTGGCGCCAGTACGGCGCCCAGAATTTCCTTTATTTCTGCGACATCGGAAACGTGCTCATCGGTATCGGCCTATGGCTCGAGAGCCCGCTCGTCTTTTCCTGGGTCGGCTCCGGACTGCTCGTATTCCAAAGTCTCTACACCATTGATCTTGTGGGTGCGGTACTCACTGGGAAACATCTGATCGGCGGCACGGAATACATGTTCGATCCGCACCTGCCCCTCGCCGTGCGTTTGTTGAGCCTCTTCCACATCGCGACGCCCCCATTGCTCGTGTGGGCGATCTGGCGCTTGGGCTACGACCGGCGCGGCTGGAAACTCCAGACACTCACAACCTGGATTGTTGTAACCATCAACTTCTTCTGGCGTCCTGGGCAGGACGTGAATTGGGCGCGCGGGCCCTTCTTCCACGAACAGCACGCCGTTCCCGGCTGGGCTTACCTGATCGCGTATTTGGTGATCGTGCCACTCGCCATTTATCTGCCGACCCACTTGCTGCTGGATCGACTCTATCGGCGAACGCATCCAGTTGTACCGTCTGAGCCGGTTCCAGATACAACAAGCTTGTCTCAGCATTAGCAGCAATTTAAAGATTCAGCGCGACTTCCCGGACCCGTCATCCGACTTCCGCAGAGTCGACTCCGAGGGCGGATACTCGATCGACCCCTTGAACGAAGAGATGTCATCCTGGTGATAGTCCGGGAACGGCAGCTTTTTTCCATCACGCATTTCGGCAATCTTCTTTGCTGCGCTATCCGCCTTTTCTTTCTCGACTCCTGAATCCCGGCTCAGGTAAAGGGTTTGCGATGGTAGTGCCAGGCCGCCACCCGAATCCTCGACGACATCCATCATTCTGAGAAGCAGATCTTCGCGAATCGCGGCGAATTCACCAAAGTCCTGCGTCAAAATGTAGGACAGGATCTCCACGTTCAGAGCGGTGCCGGCAATATCCGTGAGACGCACCCGTACTGTTTTTGTTTCAACCTTGGGATGGCTGTAGAGCAACTTCCGGATCTCCGAGAGCACAAAGCGAACATGATCCGGCTTGCTCTCGGGACGCAGGCCCAAATTCGTCTTGAAAAGAATCTTGTCGCGGCGGCTGAAGTTCTCCAGATTAATCGTCGCCACTGTGCCGTTGGGAATCGCCAGTAGCGTTCGATCTTCGGTGCGGATGCGTGTCGACCGCAACCCGATATCCTCGACGACTCCAGTGCGGTCGCCGAAGCGGCAGACATCGCCGACGCGAAACACTTCATCGCCCAACACGGAAACGCCGCCGAAAAGATTCTCAATCGTCTTCTGCGCGCCGAAGCCAATCGCGAGACCGCCAATGCCGAGGCCGGCGAGCGCGGTGCTCATGTTGAATCCAAGATTTCCGAGAATTGCGAGGATGCCGAGCAGGAAGATAACAAATTTAAGAATCCGCTCGACCATCAGCATGAGCGATCCCGTGCCGGCATGGCCACGGGCTAGAGCGCGCATGCGCACCCGGTGCAGCGACCACCGCACAAATCGCCACGCGATCCAGGTTGCACTGAGGATCAGCGCGATATAGGTAACCTGGAAGTAGTAATGCCGGGGCAGCAGCGGCATGCGAAGGCGAAACATGAACACCTGATGGAGAAGAGTGCCCGTCAGCAGCCACATGGGACCCGACACCGACCGCCAGCTTGCGACATCAAGCTGCCCGCGTCGCCGCGCCCACCACCGGACGGGAATCTCGAGCACTGCCAGCAGGATCCATCCCAACCCAGCCGCGACAGGTACAGCCAGCAGCATCGCCAGCCATTGCCACAAAGGCATTCCGGCCAGTTGATTCTTGACCAGCGCCCCAGGCAGTTTGCTTTCCACCTGGCGCGCTTCAAGTTGATCGGAAAGCTCGGGCAGCTTTACCAGCGTATCGGCAGAGATCAGCCAGATTCTGCCTGCGTTTGGATCGGAAACTCTCACCAGGTCGAGGTCGACCTCAACGTCTCCCGCTGACATCGTCCCCAGCTTCTGGTGTCCGAGCGCGACTCCTTCCTGCGGAGCGCCCTCTGGCTGGGTGTAGCGGCTTAGACTTCCGGTGAACGCGTGATCTAACGCAAATTTGAGTTTCGCCGCCATCTGCTCGCCTTCGAGTTGGCGGCGAGCGGGGCTCATTTGTAGATATTGCGAGGCAATACTGTAATCCCCCGCCTGCGCAGCTTTCAGAAACCCGAGCACGGAATTCGAAGGCGTGGTGCGGCCGAGCGGATCAGACTGCGAATTGGCCGTATTTGTCGGTGTTGCTCCCTGCAACACTTGTGTGATCGCAGATTGCGAATAGGACGGAACGCTCGCAACCAAACAAAGCAGGGAAAGAACCAGAAGCCTGGAGAAAGCACGCATAATCATCTCCCGGCGCGTAAGCGCCGGCATGCGGAACGATGAATGGCTCGTCAAATGAGCATCATTGTATCGGACGGCGGTGAGCAACGCCGCCGAGTTGCTATCCCCGCTTCGGACGGTAGATGTGAGTGCTCGTGCCGAAGAAGACCTCGGCAGACTCCATCACGGTTTCCGAGAGAGTGGGGTGCGGGTGGATCGTCAACGCAACGTCTTTGGCAACCGCCGCCATTTCAATCGCAAGCACGCCCTCTGCAATCATCTCGCCTGCTCCCACACCCACGATTCCGACTCCGAGCACGCGCTCGGTCTGGGGATCGAAGATGAGCTTCGTCATTCCCTCCGGACGATCCAACGTGACTGCGCGTCCTGATGCCGCCCACGGAAATTTCGCGACCTTGATCTCGCGATTTTCTTTCTGCGCCTGCGTTTCGGTGAGACCGCACCATGCGACTTCAGGATCGGTGAATACCACCGCGGGAATAGCGTTCGGCTCGAATGCAACCTTGTGCCCTGCAATGGCTTCAACTGCAGTGCGGCCTTCGTGCGATGCCTTGTGCGCGAGCATTGGTTCGCCAACAACGTCGCCAATGGCATAGATCGTAGGATCGTCGGTCTGTAGCTGCTTGTTCACCTGTATAAATCCGCGCTGCCCCACTTGCACGCGCGTTTTGTCGAGTCCCGGAATTTCAGAGTTTGGCTTTCGTCCAACCGATACCAGCACACGGTCAAACACTTTCTCCTGCTCCGAGCCGTCCTGCGCCTTGAGCGTCGCGCGAATGCCCTTGCCTTCATCCTTCACCGAAGCGACGGTCGTGTTGAGCAGAATGCTGTCGAACATCTTTTCCAGTCGCTTGTGCAACGGCAAGACGAGATCGCGATCCGCGCCAGGGAGCAAGCCGGGCAGCATTTCAACCACAGTCACCCGAGTGCCCAGCGCAGCATAAACCGACCCGAGTTCGAGCCCAATGTATCCGCCACCCACCACAAGCAGTGTGCCGGGGATATCTTCCAGATTCAGCCCGCCGGTCGAATCCATCATGCGCGGCGTATCGAGCTTTAGCGTTGGAACGACCGCCGGTCGCGAACCGGTTGCGATGATGATGCGGTCGAAGCGAAGCGATTCCTGCGAGCCGTCCGCTTTCGTCACCAGCAAAGTCGTGGAATTCTCGAAGGCTGCCTTGCCTTGAATGTAGTGAACCTTCCGCTGTTTGGAGAGAACGCCCAACCCGCCCGTGAGTTTCTTCACGACGCCTTCCTTGAATGACCGCAGACGGGCGAGATCTATCTTTGGCGCGTTGAACTCAATACCCCAGTTTGCTGCTTGGTGCGATTCCTCGATCAGCTTGGCAACATGCAGCAGGGCCTTCGACGGAATACAGCCGCGATAAAGACACACGCCACCAGGATTCAACTCGGGATCGATGAGCGTTACCGTCATGCCGAGATCGGCGGCCAGGAATGCGGCGGCGTACCCACCAGGACCGCCGCCAATAACAGCAATGCTAAGGGATTGGGAATCTGACATGAGATGAACGATTTCTTTCGTAGAGACGTTGCTAGCAACGTCTCGGCTGGCAGCGCCTCAAATCAAGGTGTTCCGTTGCTGCAGAGAACGTAGATCAAGTCTTTGAAATGTTGAAACCCTGAAACCTTGAAACCTGAGAATCTGACTTCTAACCCTGTACGGATAGGAGAAACGGCTGTTCAAACGCCTCCGCGATCCAGCGCAGAAATCTTGCGGCATCCGCTCCGTCAATCAACCGGTGGTCGTAGGAAAGCGACAGCGGCAGGATCAGCCGCGGCTCGAACTTGCCTCCGTCTTTATCCTGGATCCATTCGGGCTCCATGCGCGAACGTGAGAGTCCAAGAATCGCCACCTCTGGAAAGTTCACGATCGGCGTGAATCCCACTCCGCCAATGCCCCCGAGATTCGTGATGGTGAAAGTTCCACCCTCCATGTCCGCGGGAGTCAGCTTCTTGTCGCGTGCTTTTTTCGAAAGCTGCGACAACTCAACCGCCAGCTCGACGATGTTCTTCTTTTCGACATCACGAATCACCGGAACCAGCAGCCCGCGGTCAGTATCGGCCGCAACTCCAATGTTGATGTACTGCTTGTAAACGATCTCTTCTTTTTCGATGTCGATGCTGGCGTTGAATTGGGGGAACACTTTCAAAGCCGCCGCGCACACCTTGAGAGCGATGGCGGTCACGGTCATCTTGCCGCCGGCTTCTTCGGCCTTAGGAGCGAACCGAGCACGCAGCTGCTCGAGCTCCGTGATGTCCGCACGATCATGCTGCGTGACATGAGGAATGGTGTTCCACGCTTCGGCAAGGTGCTCTGCGGTTTTGCGGCGCACTCCCCGCATCGACACCCGCTCGATCTTGCCCCACTTGCCAAAGTCCGGAAGCTGCGGCTGGCGGAAATGCCCCGCCTGCGGCGTAGCCTGAGCGCTTGCAGCCGCTACCAGCGCTTTCGCATGAGCTTTGACATCGTCTTCACTGATGCGTCCGCCGGGGCCGCTGCCCTTCACTTCGTAAATGTCGACGCCAATTTCTCGCGCCAGTCTGCGGACGTGGGGTGCCGCTGGAACGGCCTGGCGATGCTCGGTCCCCGCCACTTTTCCCAGCTGTGCCGGCATGCTGAATGCTGCCACGGACTGCTGCGGCTGATCCGGCGGCAGCGCTTGCTCTTCCGTTTTACCCTCTGCGCGGATCGCCGCCTGGAATGCCAGTCGCGCCCCGTGCTGCCCCGAAACGTGCTCGACCGGCCCAGTTCGCGGACGCGCCGGTTCGACTCCAGCAACTCCGCCTTCCAGCGTAAAGATCACCTGCCCGACTTTGACCTTCTCGCCTTCCTTCACCTTGAGTTCTTTCACCACACCACTGACCGAGGACGGAACTTCTACCACAGCCTTGTCCGTCTCCAGTTCCATCACTGGCTGGCCTTCGGAGACCTTTGTCCCGGGCGACACCATGAGCCGCACAAGATCGCCCTGCGAAATGTTCTCCCCAAGTTCCGGCAGCTTGAATTCGCTCGCTCCCGGAGCCGGTGCGGGCGCAGGCTGCGTCACGGGCGCCTTCGGTGCCGATGCTGCGGGCGCGACAGGTACTTCCTTTGCAGGTGGAGGCGCTGCAGCAGTTTGCGCCGGGCCAGCAGACGTAGATTTAGCCTCAGCTCCATCCACCGTAAAAATGACCTGGCCGACCTTGATCTTGTCCCCTTGCTTCACGCGAATTTCTTGCACTGTCCCACTCACGGATGAAGGCACTTCCACCACGGCCTTGTCGGTCTCGAGTTCCATCACCGACTGCCCGGCATCCACCTTTGCGCCTGGTTCAACCATCAGGCGCACGAGATCACCCTGCGAAATGTTCTCTCCCAACTCCGGAAGCTTGAATTCAATCACTGCGTCCATTCCTTTATGTGTTCCCAATTGTAGTGCGTGGCAAAGCGCCGGAAGCCCCAATTGTCGGCAATGCGCAAATCACGTTGCAGAGACGTTGCTAGCAACGTCTCTGCCTGCAGCGCCGGAAGTCTCAGTCTCTACCAGACTGTTAACTGATCGCGGGATTTGCCTTCTCAGGATTAATCCCCAACTCCTGAACCGCCCGCTTCACTACATCCGTGTCAATCTTCTTCTCGCGAGCCAACGCCCCGAGCGTTGCCAGCACAATGTGCTTGGCATCCACTTCGAAGAAGTCGCGGAGCGCGACGCGGCTCTCGCTGCGTCCAAATCCATCCGTGCCCAACGAGACGAGTTGTCTCGGCACCCACTTGCCAAGACTTTCCGGCAACACCTTCATGTAGTCAGATGCCGCAATAAACGGTCCCTGCGCATCCTTCAGCATGTGCGTTACATACGGGACCTTCGCGTTCTCTCCCGGATGCAGCATGTTCCAGCGCTCGCAATCATTCGCATCGCGGTACAGCTCTTTGTAGCTCGTAACGCTCCACACATCGGCGCCGACTCCATACTTCTCTTCCAGAATCTGCTGCGCCTTCAGCACTTCGAACATGATCGTGCCACTGCCCAGCAACTGCGCCCGCAGTTTGGCATCGGTCTTGGTCGAAGCCTTGAATCGATACAGGCCCTTCAGCACGCCCTCGCGGACGTTTCCTTCCGCAGGTATTTCCGGCATCGGCAACGGCTCATTCGTGACGGTCAGGTAATAAAAGATCGATTCCTGATCGATATACATCCGCTTGATGCCATCTTGAATGATGATCGCAATCTCGTAAGCGAAAGCCGGATCATAGGCATGCAGGTTCGGCACCGGCAGCGCCAGCACATGACTATGTCCGTCCTGATGCTGCAGCCCCTCACCGGCCAGGGTCGTGCGCCCGGCAGTACCCCCGATCAGGAATCCGCGACAGCGCATATCCGCTGCCGCCCAGATCAGATCCCCAATCCGCTGGAACCCGAACATCGAGTAATAAATGAAGAAGGGAATCGTGTTGATTCCGTGATTCGCGTACGCGCAGCCTGCCGCGATGAGCGAACACATCGATCCCGATTCTGTGATTCCTTCCTCCAGAATCTGTCCGTTCTTCGCCTCTTTGTAATACAGCAGCGTATCCATGTCGACCGGCTCATAGTTCTGGCCGACGCTCGAATAAATTCCGACCTGGCGGAACAGCGCTTCCATGCCGAAGGTCCGAGCTTCGTCCGGAACGATGGGGACGATGTACTTGCCCAGTTCCGGATCGCGCAACAGCTTCGCCAGAAGCCGGACGAACACCATCGTGGTCGAAACCTCGCGGCCATCGGTGCCCTTATGGAATTCCTCGAAGTTCGAATCCGGAAACGGCTTGAGCGGCGTTGCCCGGACTTTACGCGCGGGCATGTATCCGCCAAGCTGCTGCCGCCGGGCCTGCATGTACTTGATCTCTGCGCTGTCGTCTGCCGGGCGGTAGAACGGCGCCTCATGCAACTCGTCATCGGGAATCGGAATGCCGAAGCGCGAGCGGAACATCTCCAACTCGTCTTCGTTCAACTTCTTCTGCTGGTGAGTGATGTTCTTGCCTTCACCCGCCTCACCCAGTCCGTAGCCCTTGATCGTCTTGGCAAGAACAATCGTCGGCGACCCCGTATGATCCACCGCCGCTCGATACGCTGCGTGTACCTTGATCGGATCATGCCCGCCCAGCCGCATCCGCGCCAGCTGATCGTCGGACAGATGCTCCACCATCTTCAGCAGCCGCGGATCAGTCCCGAACAGGTTCTGGCGGAAATACGCTCCGCTCTCGACAAAATATTTCTGATACTGGCCGTCACTGACCTCGCCCAGGCGCTTCACCAGCAGCCCGTCGCGATCGTTTTGAATCAGGCTGTCCCAGTCCGAGCCCCATATGCACTTGATTACGTTCCAACCAGCGCCGCGGAAGATCGCTTCCAATTCCTGAATGATCTTTCCGTTGCCGCGCACCGGGCCATCCAGACGCTGCAGGTTGCAGTTGACGACGAAAATCAGGTTGTCAAGCTTCTCGCGCGACCCCAGCGTGATCGACCCCAGCGACTCCGGTTCGTCCATCTCGCCGTCGCCCAGGAATGCCCAAACCTTGCCCCCGGTGGACTGTTTCAGTCCGCGGTTTTCGAGATATTTGATGAACCGCGCGTGATAGATCGCCTGGATCGGTCCCAATCCCATCGAGACGGTCGGGAACTCCCAGAAATCCGGCATCAACCACGGGTGCGGATACGACGACAATCCGCCGCCCGGCTTCAGTTCGCGCCGGAAGTTCTGCAGCTTCTCTTTCGAAATGCGACCTTCAAGATAAGCGCGGGAATAAATTCCGGGTGCCGCATGCCCCTGGAAATAGACAATGTCCCGGTCGCCGGTCTCGGTTTGCGCCCGGAAGAAGTGATTGAAGGCGACTTCATACAAGGTGGCCGCCGAGGCAAAGGTCGAAATGTGGCCGCCAATCCCTTCCTGGATCTTGTTGGCGCGCACCACCATCGCCAGCGCATTCCAACGCACCAGGCTCTTAATGCGCCGTTCCATCTCCTGGCTGCCCGGAAACGGAGGCTGCTGCCGTACGGGAATCGTGTTTTGATACGGCGTGGTCGCCGTGAAAGGCAGGTTGATGCCGGCCTCGCGCCGCGCATGCAACGCCAGCTGCTGCAAAAGACGGCCAGCCCGG
>Ga0207008_10180_pt1 | contig 18810 bp, 13 predicted proteins | sample Alteio_BWMinCont_83_FD_153489 | JGI IMG/M metagenome (GOLD analysis project Ga0207008, IMG submission 153489) | Enriched cells from forest soil in Barre Woods Harvard Forest LTER site, Petersham, Massachusetts, United States -... | ecosystem: Environmental > Terrestrial > Soil > Temperate forest >... | reverse complement strand
CAGAGCATTCACCGAACTATCGAACGCGTGGCTCGCGAGTCCTACGGTCGCCTGGTGGCATACCTTTCCTCGCACACGCGCGACGTGGCGAGCGCCGAGGACGCGCTTAGCGACGCGTTAGTGAAGGCACTCACGACTTGGCCCCGAGACGGCGTGCCACAAAATCCAGAGGCGTGGCTGCTGACCACGGCGCGCCGATCTTTTATCGATCTTGTGCGTCATCGGCAAGTAGCCGAGGCCAGCGAGCCCACGCTCGCGCTCCTCAGAGAGGAGTCCATGGAGACCAACATGACTTTGTCGACCGATTTTCCAGATGACCGATTGAAGCTGCTGTTCGTGTGTGCCCATCCGGCAATCGATCCCGCGATGCACACGCCGCTGATGCTCCAGACTGTTCTCGGCCTTGATGCCGCGCGTATCGCCGGTGCCTTCCTGATTTCACCGGCGACGATGGGACAGCGCCTGGTGCGTGCCAAGACGAAGATTCGCGACGCCGGTATTCAATTTGAAATTCCGCAAGAGCGTGAACTGCCGCAGCGGCTCGAGGCCGTGCTTGAAGCAATTTATGCCGCCTTCGGAGTTGGGTGGGATGCCATGGCGGGCGCTGACCAGCGCGGGCGTGAACTGGCGGAAGAAGCGATCTGGCTCGCACGGGTTCTGCTGCAGTTGATGCCCGAGGAAGCGGAGGTCCACGGTTTGCTCGCTCTTATGCTCCACTGCGAAGCCCGCAGAGCAGCGCGCCGTGGACCGAACGGCCAGTACATTCCTCTCTCCGAGCAGGATGCGCAGCAATGGTCTCGGTCCTTAATCGAAGAGGCAGAACGCCATCTTGCGGAAGCGTCGAGTCGGGGCCGCACCGGACGATTCCAACTCGAGGCCGCGATTCAATCCGTGCACGCTGAGCGGGCGCGCAGCGGGCGTACCGAGTGGGCTGCGATCATGATGTTTTACGAGCAGCTGATCCGGATATCGCCGACGCTCGGCACGCGAACTGGATACGGCGCGGCCGCAGCCGAAGCCAAGGGACCTGAAGCGGGGTTGGCGGTGCTGGATGCGATCGCGCCAGAGGATGTCTCTGCGTATCAGCCCTACTGGGCCGTTCGTGCTCATCTGCTGCAGCGGCTGGGGAAAACACCTGAGGCCGCATATGCTTTCGATCGGGCGATCGGCCTGGCCGAGGACCCGGCAGTGAGACAGTTTCTGCTTCAAGGCCGCGGCTGATTTTTCTGTTTCTCGTGTCGAAATAACCCCACCCTCCCCGTCATTCATATAGAGGCGGCTTAACGGTCAGGTTAGCCGAGGAGGTAAATGATGTGTCCATTCTGTTTCGCAACCATGGGATTAGTCGTTGCCGGCGCGGTTTCTACCGGCGGGCTAGCAGCGTTGGCCGTGAAAGTTTCTCGCAAGAAGAACTGCGCAGAAGAAATCAGTTCGAATCTGAACAATAAGGAGAAATAGGAATGTCGACGAACAAGGAACCCGGAAAAGGGCATCCCGCAATGAAGACCCCTCCGATCGTGTCGCAGCAGGACTGGGAAGCTGCGCGACAGCAACTCCTCGTGAAGGAGAAGGCTTTCACCCGCTCCCGTGACGCGCTGGCTGCCGAACGCCGGCGGATGCCTTGGATGGCGGTGGAGAAGAAGTACGAGTTCGATGGACCCAAGGGCAAGGTCAGCCTGCTCGATTTGTTCGAGGGCCGTCGCCAGTTAGTCGTTTATCGCGCCTTCTTCGAGCCCGGTGTGTTTGGTTGGCCCGAGCATGCCTGCCGCGGCTGCTCCCTGGGGGCCGATCAGGTCGCGCACCTGGCCCAACTGAACGCTCGCGACACCACGCTCGTTTATGCCTCACGCGCGCCGCAGGCCGACATCGCGCGGCTCAAAGCGCGGATGGGCTGGGAGATGCCCTGGTACACCATGATCGACTCCTTCGACAAGGACTTCGGCGTCGATGAATGGCACGGCCACAACGTATTCTTCCGCGACGGCGAGCGGGTGTTCCGCACATACTTCATCAACAACCGCGGCGACGAGGCGATGGGAACTACCTGGAGCTACCTCGACATAACACCGCTCGGTCGTCAGGAAATATGGGAGGACTCACCAGAGGGTTACCCGCAGACCGCGACCTACAAGTGGTGGAACTGGCACGACAACTATGACGCCGAGGCCGCACCTGACCCGAAGTGGGTCAAGGTGTCCGACGCGGGAGAAGCCGCCTTCCGAAACCGCGACGAAGAAGCGAAAGCGAGCTAGGGAAGGGTGTTACTGCTTTGCAAGCGGCGCGGGCCCACATTGAGGGATATGGTTTCAGAGGTACGACTTGCTAAATAGGAAGAGGTTCGAATCCGTCTCGGAGTTGCGTCTGCCGCGCCGCAGCTCTGAGACAGTTCTTCCGCCGAACAGAACCCGCGTCGCGAACGTGCGGCGAATCATTCAGAACCCCCGTCGACTCTACGCTTCGCTCATCGTGTACCGGAATGCCGGTGGTCAGTGGGAGTCGCGAGCTACTCGTGAGCCACTGTGTCCCACGAGAAAATCAAGATCGGCTCCTAAATGTGCTTGCTGCACATGCTGGATGTAGAGCCGTTCCCAGCCGCGATCCGGAATGGCTGGAGGCTTCCACTGAGCACGTCGGACGGCCAACGTCGTGTCGTCGACCTCGAGTTGAACCGCGCGGCGACCGACATCTAACGTGATGATGTCGCCGGAACGGACTAGGGCGAGCGTTCCCCCCGCAGCCGCTTCGGGTGATGCGTGCAGCACGACTGTTCCATACGCGGTGCCGCTCATTCTGGCATCGGAGATTCGAACCATGTCCGTTATGCCCCTGCGCAATAGCTTTGGAGGCAGAGGCATATTGCCCACTTCGGCCATGCCGGGATAACCTCGAGGGCCGCAATTCTTGAGAACCAGCACGCAAGTCTCATCAACATCCAGGTTCTCGTCATTGATCCGAGTGTGAAACTCCTCGATCGATTCGAAGACCACGGCTCGCCCGCGATGCTGCAACAATTCGGGACTTGCCGCGGCTGGCTTGATGACCGCGCCGTCCGGTGCGAGATTTCCGTGGAGCACTGCGATTCCCGCGTTCGACTTGAACGGATTGGCAAAGGAGTGAATTACGTCGGGATTCCAGCAAGGTGCTTCCGCGACATTCTCGGCGATCGATTTTCCGTTGACGGTTAAAGCATCACGATGGAGTGCGCCCGCCTCGGCAAGCTCTCGAAGGACGCGAGGCAGTCCGCCGGCATAGTAAAAGTCTTCCATTAAGTATTTTCAGGAGGGTTGAATATTGACGAGGCACGGGAGGCTCGAGCCTAGCTTGTCAAAATCATCAAGTGCGAGAGGTACCCCGACACGGCCTGCGATGGCGGTCAAATGAATCACCGCGTTGGTGGATCCCCCGATCGCAGCGTTCGCGCGAATTGCGTTCTCGAAAGCCTGGCGCGTCAGGATTCTCGACATGAGCAGGTCTTCGCGCACCATTTCTACGATACGGCGTCCCGTTAACTGGGCGAGAGTATTGCGTCGAGCATCGACGGCAGGGATCGCGGCGTTGCCCGGAAGACTCATGCCGAGTGCCTCGACCATGCTGGCCATCGTCGAAGCAGTGCCCATCGTCATGCAATGTCCTTTCGAACGATGCATGCAGCTCTCGGCTTCGAAGAATTCCTTCACTGGCATGGTCCCGGCACGAACTTGTTCAGACATTTGCCATAGGCCGGTTCCTGAGCCCAGATCGCGACCGTGAAACTTGCCGGAGAGCATCGGGCCGCCTGAAAGACCGATCGTGGGCAAGTCGCACGAAGCCGCGCCCATCAGCAGGGAGGGCGTTGTCTTGTCACAGCCCATGAGCAGGACGACTCCGTCCATAGGATTACCGCGAATGGACTCTTCCACATCCATGCTGGCAAGGTTGCGAAAGAACATCGCTGTGGGCCGAAGCTGTGTTTCGCCCAGCGACATGACCGGAAACTCGAGAGGAAAGCCGCCCCGCCTCCCAGACTCCGCGCTTCACGAATTCGGCGAGCTCGCGAAAATGGGAATTGCAAGGTGTGAGTTCCGACCATGTGTTACAAATACCGATCACGGGCCGGCCATCGAAGAGATCGTGCGGCCAGCCTTGATTCTTCATCCAACTGCGGTACATGAAGCCTTCACGGTCTTGTCGTCCGTACCATGATTGGCTGCGTAATTTGGTCATCGAGTGATCCTACGGGTTGGGTTCCAAGTTGTGGCGCGAAAACAAAACGATGATATCGTACACGTCGGAGTAAACGTAATCTCGGAACCGAAATTGATTGATGCTGAAGAGGAAGCCGGCTCGTCTCACGAACCGCGATTGAGCAAAGCTTTCGAGGAGCGTGGTTATGATTCGCACAAGGTCTCGCGCATTCCGCATGGTGTTTACGGGTCTTTGTCTTGCATTCTCCGTCGTGTCGGCGGCACAATCTGCCGACAAAAGCGCGCTACAGATATTCTTTGTCGACGTCGAAGGTGGACAGGCGACCCTCTTTGTCACGCCCGAGAAGCAGTCTCTTCTAATCGATACAGGATGGACAGGAAACAACGGCCGTGATGCGGACCGCATTGTCGCGGCGGCGAAGAAGGCAGGCATCGGCAAGATCGACTATGTCCTTATCACTCATTTTCATGAGGACCATGTTGGCGGAGCGCCTCAGCTTGCAGCGCGGATCCCGATCGGAACATTTGTCGATCACGGCGAACTTCGAGAAACCACCGACAAACCCACGATGCAAGTATGGCAGGCATACCAGCATCTCCTAAGCACAGGAAAATCGAAACACAGGGTGGTTAAACCCGGCGACACGCTGCCGGTCCGCGGAATGAAGGCAACGGTCGTAAGTTCAGACGGTGCCGTCATTGATGGTCCGCTGGCGGGCGCGGGGGAAGAGAACTCCGTTTGCCGCACTGCAGAGCAGGTTCCCGCTGATCAAACGGAAAATCAACGATCGCTTGGGACATTTATTGAATTTGGAAAGCTCAGAATTCTGGACTTGGGCGATCTGACCAAGGACAAGGAGATGCAGTTGATGTGTCCCAAGAACAAACTTGGGAAGATTGACATTTATATTGTTTCGCATCACGGGTGGTCTCAGAGCAGCAGCCCAGCGCTGGTGTACGGAATCGCACCTCGCGTCGCCGTCATGGATAACGGAGCCAAGAAGGGCGGTACTCCTTCGGTCTGGGACATCATCGAAAAATCTCCGGGGCTCGAGGACCTGTGGCAACTCCATCATTCCGAAGAAGGCGGAACGGGACACAACGTCGCTGCAGAGTTCATCGCGAATCCTGATGGGCCGGATGCCGGAAACTATCTTGAATTGACGGCCCATGCAGACGGGAGTTTCGAAGTATTCAATTCCCGAACCCAGAAAACGAAACACTATCCCGTGAAGTGAGGGGCTGAGCCAATCTCCGCGTGGATCCCGATTTCGTTGTGGGAAACGAGTAAACGATTACTCAAATGGCGCTATAATTTTGAAAAACGCACCCACCGTTCTTGGAGGAACCCGCATGAATCAGAAAAGGGAAGTGTCTCGCCGCCAATTTGTGGCCTCAGCGGCGGCCATAGCTGCTGTCTCGTCCTTTCCCGCAACGAAGGTGATTGCCTCGATCGCTCGAGAAGGGGCTACCGGCGCGCCACAAAGTGAGGTTGCCCTCACGGACAAACCCGGCTGGAGAGACCAGGGGATTGAGAACCTGGCAAAGTCGCCTCACGCGAAGCTTCGAGATATACCAGTGCATGCCGTGACGATCGAGAATGGCTTCTGGGGAGCCCGGCGCGAGATCAACGTTAACGCAAGTATCCCGACGATGCGCGACCTGCTGGAATCGAATGGCCGTATGAACAATTTCCTTCGACTTGTGGGCAAAAGCGATGCCGCACAGCACGGCCCCGTCTATTCGGATTCCGATGTCTACAAGTGGACGGAAGCGGTGGGCTTTGTGCTGCAATCCGGCGATCGTCCCAAGCTTCGGGCAAGCGCGGAAAAGCTGATTGACGAGGTCGTGGCCGTCCAGGAGCCCAGCGGCTACCTGAACACGTACTACGTGGACGATCGCAAGTCTCTTCGGATGCAGCCGCAGACGCAAACCACTGGCCACGAGCTTTACAACATCGGACACATGCTGCAAGGTGCAATTGCCTACTACCGCGCGACCGGCGATCGCAAGTTGCTAGACGCCGGCATTCGCTTCGTCGACGACTTCCTCATTCCGAACTATGGTCCTGCCCCCAAGAACCCCATCGTTTCTGGTCATCCTGAAATCGAGATGGGGTTGATCGAGCTGTATCGAATCACAGGTGACAAGCGACAACTGGATCTTGCCGGCTACATCCTGCAGGGAGACAAGCGGATCGACCTTCCAGAGCGCAGAACGATCTACATGTTTTCAGGGACGCCCTTTACCGAGCGGACGAAGCTCGAAGGCCACGCTGTTCGCGCCATGTATGCGGGTTGTGGAGCTACGGACTACTACATGGAGACGGGCGATGACTCCTACTGGAATACGCTGAATAAACTCTGGACCGACATGACCACCACCAAGATGTACGTCACCGGAGGAGTTGGCTCCCGGGCCGATGGAGAAGCCTTTGGAGATGCCTACGAACTCCCGAACTTTCGCGCGTATGGAGAGAGTTGCGCTGCCATCGGCAACATGATGTGGAACTGGCGCATGCTGGCGGCGACCGGAGATGCGAAGTTCACGGATGTGATCGAACGCGCTCTTTACAACGGTATTAATTCGGGTATGTCACTCGACGGAGTCATGTACTGCTATCGCAACCCGCTGGCGTTCGATCCGTCTGGCGGAGACAAGATCCGCAACCCGTGGTACGACACCACTTGTTGTCCCCCGAATCTTGAGCGCACCTTCGGTTCACTCCCCGGCTATTTCTACAGCACCAGTAGTGACGGGGTCTATGTCCACCTCTACGATAATTCGGTGCTGGACTGGCATCTGGAAAATGGCACGGGTCTGAAGCTCACACAGAAGACGAATTATCCGTGGGATGGAAACGTAGAGATGACAGTGAGCCCGTCGGAGTCCGCCGAATTTGTGCTCTATCTTAGAGTTCCCGGGTGGGTCGAGAGCGCCGAGGCATCCGTGAACGGCACACCACTGGCGGGCGTGAAGCTGGGGGAATATCTCCCCATACGTCGGCGCTGGTCCGCGGGAGATCGTGTCCGTCTGCAGATGGCAATGTCACCGCAGGTACTCGAGGCGAACCCACGAGTGGCCGATGACACAGGACGAGTCGCGGTGCAGCGAGGGCCACTTATCTACTGTCTCGAGCAACTCGACCAGTCGAATGGAGTGACACTGAGCGACGTGGCGTTGGCATTGGGAAAGCGGCCGGACTCCGAGTTTCAGACTGAGATGAGAAGCGACCTGCTTGGTGGAGTGCTCGTGCTGCAGCACACGGGCGTCACCTATGACAGAAGCGCATCCGCCAATGCTCTGTACCCGAGATATACCGGCGCGGCCGAGAGAACCAAAAAAGTTCCGCTGACGTTTATTCCGTACTACGCGTGGGCGAATCGGCAGGCCACTTCCATGCAAGTCTGGACGCAGGTCGCCAGATCTTGACCAGCCCGAAGAGGGCAATGGAATCGTAAAACGCATATCAGACCAAATTGCGGACCAGTTTCGACGGAGGAGCGAGCTCTTGTTGCGGTGGAGAATTGCTGTTCTGGTGAGCGCGGCGATCGCAATCAGCTACCTGGACCGTCAGACGCTTCCGGTTGCGGTCAATGCGATCGGAAAGGAAATCCCACTATCGAACCAGCAATTTTCGACATTGCAGTCCGCATTTCTGTTTTCCTACGCCTTCATGTATGCGGGTGGAGGGAAGTTGGCCGATGCATTGGGAACGCGCCGCGGTTTCACTGTGATCATGATCTTTTGGTCTTTGGCGTGCGCCAGTCACGCGCTTGCCTTGAGTTTCGCGATGCTAGCGGTGAGCCGGTTCCTGCTTGGGGCGGGAGAAGGAGGCGGGTTTCCCGTGGCCACAAGAGCGGTTGCGGAATGGTTCCCAACGGATGAACGCGCCAGCGCGATGGGCATTATCAACGCGGGAACGGCTGTGGGAGCGGTCATTGCTCCGCCTTTGATAGCACTGGTACTGAGTTTCCTGAGCTGGCGATGGATATTTGCGATCTCCGGCGCGCTTGGTTTGGTGTGGACTTTATGGTGGCGACTGTCATATTTCTCGCCCGTGAAAGATCCAGAGGGAAATTCGCTGGATGCCGAGCTCGCAACAACGCTGCGCTGGATTGATCTGCTGCGCATTCGCGAAGTATGGGGAATGGTGGCGGCGAAATTCCTGAGCGATGCGGCGTGGTACTTCTATCTTTTCTGGTTGCCAAAATATTTGTATGACGCTCGCGGATTCGACATCAAGGCGGTGGGCGCGTTTGCATGGATTCCGTACGCCGCGGCCGGCATCGGGTGCCTCGTGGGAGGATGGTTTTCAAGTTACCTGGTGCGCCGGGAGTTTTCACTGAGTACGTCAAGAAAGCTGGCGCTGGGGTTGAGTGCGGCCGTGATGCCACTTGTTATTTTTATTCCATATGTCGCGGTGTCGTGGGCAATCGCGATGTTTAGCGTGGCATATTTCGGGCAGCAGTCCTGGTCGACACTGGTGATGGTCCTGCCCACTGATCTTCTGCCGCGCCGTGTCGTGGGATCGGTGGCCGGACTGGTTGGTTTCGGTGGCGCGATGGGCGGCATTGCGTTTGGTCAACTGGTTGGCTATTTGCTGGATCACGGTGTTGGGTACGGCGTTGTTCTCACCATGGCCGGAACGTTTCATGTCATCGCTTTCATTGTCATTCTGGTGATGATTCCACTGTTCCAGCCTGAGGCGATTGAGCGGAGATTGGCGTATCAAGGAATGCGATGAAGATCAAAGAGATTCGAACGCGAGTGTTTCGCTGGCGCGGCAAGACGACGCCGTTGCCACCACATTTCTGCACGAATCCGATGGACCTGCTTCAGTTGCCGCAAGCGTCCATGGGCACGTTCACTTTTCACGGATGGCTCGTCGTCGAGATATTTACAGATGATGGACTCGTAGGCATCGGTAACGCCGCCCTCGCGCCGCAAGTCACAAAACAGACGATTGATCTTTACTTGAAACCGTTGTTGATAGGCCAGAATCCGTGGGACATAGAGTTCCTTTGGCAGCACATGTATCGCAAGACGATGGCATTTGGCCGCAAAGGGATCGGAATGGTAGCCATCAGCGCCGTCGACATTGCACTGTGGGATCTTTTGGGCAAGTCCGCTAAGCAACCTGTGTACCATCTGCTGGGAGGCAGGACCAAGCCGCGCATTCCTGTTTACGCCAGCCGTCTGTACGCGAGCGATTCTGCTGCGCTGGCCGCCGAGGCGACCCGTTATAAGAATGAAGGCTACAAGGCAATGAAGTTCCGGTTTGGATGGGGGCCAGTGGATGGTGCCGAAGGAATGCGGCGCAATCTGGAATTGGTTCGTACCATACGCGAGGCCGTGGGTAATGACATCGATGTGATGGCCGAGGCTTACATGGGGTGGACGCTCGACTACGCCAAGCGAATGCTTCCGCTGCTGGAACCCTTTCAGCTTCGCTGGCTCGAAGAGCCTGTGATTCCTGACGACATTCAGGGTTATGCCGAGTTGAAGTCCTACGGGCGAATCCCGATTGCCGGGGGCGAGCACGAATTTACTCTGTATGGATTTCGCGACTTACTGCAGGCACGCGCGGTTGACTACATTCAGTTCGACACGAATCGCGTGGGCGGTATCACGCAGGCGCGAAAAATTGCCGCCCTGGCCGAGGCTCACTCAGTTCCCGTGATCCCTCATGCCGGGCAGATGCACAACTACCACATCGTGATGGCAAGTCTCAATTCTCCGATGGCAGAACATTTCCCGATGGTCGACGTCGAAGTGGGGAATGAACTCTTCTGGTATCTCTTCACGGGTGAGCCGAAGGCGAAAGACGGCTTCATCAATCTTGATGATGATCTGCCGGGCCTCGGTCTGAGCATCGAGGAGACAAAGCTGCAGGACTTCGAAGTTGTCGAATAGGAGCGCGAAGGGGCGAGTCCGATTTCTATGACGCGATTGGTTCAGATTAAGAAGGGTATCGTCCGGCGCGTGGCGCTGGTTGAGGAGCCGCACCTTCGTGTGCTCGACTGCAACTCTGTCTACGAACTGGCGCAAGCGGCCATCAAAGAGCGGGTGAAGCTCGTTGATGTTGCGCGGCGGAGGGTCACAAGCGAGCGTCTGGACTATGATCCCGTCTACAGTGGCCGGTCGGAATGGCGGCTATTGCCGCCGGTTGACCATCCTGACGAGTGTTCTCGATGCATGATTTCCGGAACTGGTCTCACTCATCTCGGCAGTGCGCGGGATCGCCAGTCGATGCATGCCGCCAACAGCAACGATATGACCGACAGCATGAAAATGTTCCACTGGGGAAAGGATGGAGGGCGTCCTGCGCCGGGAGCGATCGGGACTGCGCCGGAGTGGTTCTACAAGGGAACGGGCGCGATGTTGCGAGGGCACGGGCAACCTCTCGAGATTCCCGGCTATGCCGAAGATGGCGGCGAGGAGGCCGAGGTGGCCGGCATCTACATGATTGCCCCGGACGGATCGCCCTATCGCGTAGGGATGGCAGCTGGCAATGAATTCTCGGATCATCGATTCGAGAAGAAGAATTACTTAAACCTGGCCGGCTCGAAGCTTCGAACTTGTGCGCTCGGCCCGGAACTCGTCGTGGACCCTGATTTTTCCTCCGTAGCTGCAACGGTCAGGATCGAACGGGATGAGGCTGTGCTCTGGTCTGGCGGATTTCGGACTGGCGAAGCCGAAATGTGTCATAGCCTGCAAAATCTTGAGCATCATCATTTTAAGTTTGAGGCGCACCGCCGCCCGGGTGACCTGCACATTCACTTTTTCGGCACCGACTGCTTGAGTTTTGGTGCAGGCGTTCAACTCCAGGATGGGGATGTGATGGAAGTCGCATTTGAGGGCTTTGGTCGGCCGTTGCGCAATCCAGTTCACGTGGCGAAGGCGACGTCTACACCGGTTGAAGTCAGTTCTTTGGGTTGAGGGATATGTCAAAACCACGCGTCGCAATTCTAGGTCTCGGAATCATGGGCGGAGGGATGGCAACTCGTCTGCTCTCGCAGGGTTTCCCGCTATCGGTCTATAACCGAAATCGTGAAAAGGCATCGAAATTCGCGCAAGGTGGCGCCTTTGTGGCCTCCTCGCCGCGGGAGGCTGCGGCGCGAGCCGAAATCGTCATCAGCATGGTTGCCGATGATGCCGCCTCGCGGAGCCTCTGGCTCGGAGACGAAGGTGCATTAGCCGGCGCAGCTCCCGGTTCGCTGTTGCTGGAGTCGAGCACTCTGTCGGTTGATTGGGTACGGGAACTCGCCACTGTAGCGGCAGAAAGAGAATGCGAATTCCTCGATGCGCCGGTCACTGGGACCAAGCCGCACGCAGCAGCGGGCGAATTGTTTTTCATGGTAGGAGGCTCAACTGCGGGCTTCGAACGAGCACGAGAGATTCTTACAGTCTTGGGAAGGGAAGCGGTGCATCTTGGTCCGAACGGTAGTGGAGCGCTTTTGAAGTTGATCAATAACTTCGTCTGTGGAGTTCAAGCAGCGTCCTTTGCCGAGGCCTTGTCCCTGATTCATCGAGGCGGTCTTGATCCAGAAAAAAGTGTTTCGATTCTCGGCAGTGGTGCTCTTGCAAGTCCCCTGATCAAGAGGATGCTGACAGCGATGGCTGCCAATGACTTCACTCCAAATTTTCCGCTCAAGCTGATGGCGAAAGACATTGGGTACGCCATCAAGGAAGGGACGAAGTGTGGATCTCCGCTGCTAACGGCAGCTCCAGCGCTGGAAGTGTTCAAGAGGGCCGTTGGGCAGGGTCTGGGCGATGAGGACTTTTCCGCTGTTCTGAAATCGGTGGAGAAGGCCTGAGGTTCCGCCGGATTCTCACCATGTGAGCCGCACGAGCGAGAGACCTTGCCGCGGAAGCACAAACAGCACATGCACGGATCTCTTTGCGATCGATATCGGTTCGGGAGAACCAAGCAGTTGCAACTGGCCTTCCTTCTGCAGTTGATCGAGTTGCTGTGAAGTGGGTGACCCCGGCGATCCCATCTCCTTCCATGCGGTAAATGCGTTGCTGTGAGTTGCATCGATACGAAAGTGCTCGAGGATTCCTTGAGTCAATTCTGCCGGCAGGTCGTTGACTTCCAGATCGATCGGAGCGGGTAGAGCGGCGAGGTCGTCGTCGTGATAGTTCCAGACCAAGACGTCCACTTCATGTTTCTTTCGCGCTGCAATCACATTGACGTCGGGCTGGCCTCGCACTCCGTTGCGCACTACATCATCCGTCTTCAAAGCTGCCGTGCTAGTCGCCTTAATGCGCTCGCTTCCCAGCAGGCCAAACATTCGGAAGGCATTCAAAACAGGTTTGTCGACGCCGTTCGTGGCCAATTCCCGGAAGCCTTCAAATGGTGGCTGATCTTCGAATTCGAAGGCCCACGTCACCGCGCCAAGGAAATTGACGTGTTTGTCTTCGGCCAACGCATAAATCCTGTCGAGCACTTCTGCGGTGTAAACCGCATATAACGGACCATTGCGATATAAGTTCTGGGGATTCGACTGAGCCGAACAGGCAGCGCAGCCCTCCGGATCGGATTCGCCGAGCACCACGGGCGTATTGCGCCATTCAGGAAAAGACTCGATGATCCGGAAGCCCTCTTCGATCGCGAACAATTGATGGGCAATACCCATGCGGACGTGACCGCTCTCCCATTTCGGCGAACCCTTGGGATGGAACGATATGAAATCAAGTCGCGAACCGGTTTTTCCGTTAGCGAAATTCTTCTGATGGGCGCAGTGCTCGAGGAACAAGCGCAGGAATTCAGCGGATTTAGGGGATGCCGGACCTGTGCTGTCGGGACCGCCAATGCGCGCCCCGGGCAGCGCGCGCAAAACTGCATCCACTGAAAAGTCATACAGTTTGAAATATTCTTCCGGCGTTCCTTTCCAGTATCCAATGTCCGGCTCGTTCCATACTTCCCACAGCCAGGTCTTTACCTCGTCGTCGCCATAGCGCTCACGCAAATGGCAGACTAACTGGAAGACGAGTTCGGCCCATTTCTGGTAGTCCTTGGGTGGATACGCCCATCCGGTAAAGAGCTCGCCCTTAGGAAAATTGTGGCGATAGGGTTCGGGATGGGTTGAAAGACCCTCTGGCATGAATCCGATTTCTACAAGTGGCTTCACACCAGCAGCGCGAAATGTGTCGAAAATTCGATCGAGGATGGTCCAGCTATAGACAGGCCGTCCCGCAGCATCCTCGGTATAAACGTTCGTCGAGCCCCACTTGAGAGATGACGATCCGTCGCCGGTCGTGAGGAGATTGTGCACGCGCACGTAGACAGGTGCGGGACTGAGGGCTGATAGTTCCGCAAGAAGTTTCTTCCCGTTCGGAGCGTAGGTGTAGTTCGGTTCGTCGTATCCGAAGAAGCTCCAAATCGGGGTCATTGTTCCAGTGACTTGATCAGCTTGAACTCGAATCTTGACGGTGTCTGGAGCCTCTTGTGTCCGTGACAATGTAGCGGCAGTCAATACGAGAAGGATGATCAACAGTATGGATGGCGAACCCGGCGTGCGACGCTTGGGGAGACCGCGATCATCGAGCGTTCCGGCTGAAATGAATTGCGCGAGCATTTGATAGAAACAGCTCCGGATAAGATTATTATGCGTGTCAACTCTGCCTGAAGTATAAAGGCGGGAGACATGAATCTAAGGCTGACGCATCTAAATCGATGATGTCCGTGTTTACCTGGAAGAAGTTCAGTCTGCCCATCGCATTCGTGATGCTCATTTCCCCTGTGTTTGGGCAGGCGGCAAATGACCGCGTCAGCGCAATAACCTCCGCGCTGCGTAGTGGGGAATTCGAGAAAGCGCTGCAGTTGATTCAGCCGGCGCTACAGGAGTCTCCGAAAAACCCGCAACTATGGATGCTGCAGGGTCTGGCTCACTCCGGAAAAGGCAATCAGAAGGCGGCGCTGTCGTCTTACCAGAACGCATTGAAGATCGCGCCCGATTACCTTCCCGCGCTGGAGGGGGCGGCGCAATTAGAGTACGAAGCGGGCAGCCCGTCGGCCATCCCTTTGCTTCAGCACGTGTTGCAGTTACGTCCGGACGACGCGACGAGTCATGCGATGCTCGCTGTCCTCGCCTATGAAAAGCGCGATTGTGCGACAGCAGTCCGGCACTTTGAGCACAGTGGTTCTCTGCTCGACTCACAGCCGGGAGCACTGCAGGAGTATGGCGCTTGTCTCATGGAACTCACGCAGACGGAGAAGGCAGTTCCGATCTTTCAGCGGATATTGGCGGGTCATCCCGACGATCCACGTGCGCGGCGCGGACTGGCAGTGGTTCAACTTGCGGACAAACAGCCGGAAGCTGCGCGGGCCACATTGCAGCCACTTCTCGCCACGGGTGATCCGGATGTGAGCACGATGCAGTTGGCCGCCGCTGTTGATGAAGCCAATAAAGACACACCCAGCGCCGTAAAGATACTCCACGATGCGATTGTCAAGGATCCGCACAATGTTGCTCTCTATGTGGATTTCGCGAACATTGCCATGACCCACCAGTCTTTTCAGGCTGGCATCGACTTGATGAACGCCGGGCTCAATCTTGAACCCAAAGCTGCGGATCTTTACCTGGCACGAGGTGTTCTCTACGTGCAAATGGCGAATTATGAAAAGGCGGAAGCAGATTTTGAAAGAGCTGAGGAATTGGACCCACAGCAAAATTTAAGTGCCGCGGCACAGGGAATGATCGCTGAGGAGCAGAACCAAAACGATCCGGATCGCGCCCTGGCAACGGTACGATCAAAGCTGGCGAAGAAACCAGTCGATGCATTTCTCTGGTACCTGCAGGCGGCCATCCTTTCACAAAAGGCGCCCGCGCCCGGCAGCGCAGAGTTCCAACAAGCTGTGCAATCAGCCAAAAAGGCGATCATGCTGCAGCCAGGGCTCTCAGCGGCCCATAACATTTTGGGCAAGCTTTACTTGCAGGCAGGGCAAAATACGCTCGCAATCAAAGAGTGCCGTTTCGCTCTGCAAGGGAATCCCGCAGATCAGACGGCCCTGTATCACCTGATCGTTGCCCTGCGAAAGACCAACGATCAAGCGGAGATCCCGGATCTACTGAAGCGACTCGCAAAGGCCCGGCAGGACGCGACCAAAGAAGAAGCCGATCACAACCGTTACAAATTGGTTGTCCAGGCCGACAAGAAGTCCGACTAGGCCAGTAAACCTTTACTCGGATGTCCGTTGCCCGCGATAATAGGGCTTTAGCAATACATCTCAATCATGGCTATTACCCGTCGTTCGTTCGTTCTGTTTTCACTCTGTGCCTCGGCCCACCAGGTACTCGGACAGCAGCAGGGAATTGCGACCCGCGACATCAAGGCGCAAGCCAAACCTGCCCCTTCGGGTCGACCGTTTAACGCCCACTTCACCGACGTCGCGAAGGAGGCGGGCTTGCACATGCCTGTCATCTACGGCGGAGTGGACTCCAAGAAATACATTCTGGAGGCCAATGGGTGTGGTTGCGCTTTCATTGATTACGACAACGACGGCTGGATGGACATCTTTTTGCTGAGCGGTACGCGCCTGGAGGGTGATCCGCCGGAAGCGACGAATCGGCTCTACAAGAACAACCGCGACGGAACCTTTACGGATGTTACCGAAAAGGCCGGACTCCACGCGGCGGGTTGGGCGAACGGCGTATGCGTTGCTGACTACAACAACGACGGCTTCGACGACATCTTCTGCACCTACTACGGCCAGAATCGCCTCTACCGCAACAACGGCGACGGCACGTTTACGGATATGACCAAGCAAGCAGGACTTCTAGAGTCTGGCCCGGCGCGATGGGGAGCAGGATGTGCTTTTGTGGACTACAACCGCGACGGGCATCTAGACCTTTTCGTTTCCAACTACATTCGATTTTCGTTCGAGCACGCTCCGACACCGGGAGAAAACTCAACCTGCAATTGGAAGGGCATCCCGGTCAACTGTGGTCCGCGCGGACTGCCAACGGGCAGGCATTCTCTTTATCGCAACAACGGAGACGGGACGTTCACCGACGTCACAAAACAGGCGGGCATTGCTGCCGCAACCGAGAGCTACGGGATGACAGTGGTTACCGCAGATTTCGACGAAGATGGATGGCCGGACATCTTTGTCGCCTGCGACTCCACTCCCAGCCTGCTGTTTATGAACAATCATGACGGTACTTTCCGCGAAGAGGGCGTAATGCGCGGGGTTGCGTTAAGTGACGACGGCATGGAGCAAGCGGGGATGGGTGTCGGGATTGGTGATTACAACCTCGATGGACATCTGGACTTGTTCAAGACACATTTCATCGGCGACACCAGCGGCTTCTACCGCAATGATGGCAAGGGAAACTTCGACGAGGTAACCCGGCTGGCCAAGGTGGGAGTTGAAACGCGATTTACCAGCTGGGGCACGGGAATTTGTGACCTCGACAATGATGGTTATCCCGACGTCCTATTTGTAACCGGTAGTGTGTACCCGGAAGTCGAGCGCAAGCTGCCTCAATATCCTTACAAGACTCCGCGAGTGTTGTTCCGCAACCTGGGGAACGGGACCTTTGAAGAGCTGGAGACACAGGCTGGCGAAGGAATTACCACGCCGCACAGCAGTCGTGGATGCGCTTTCGGAGACTTCGATAACGATGGCGACATGGATGTCCTGATCGTCAATATGAATGAGCCGCCCTCACTTCTGCGAAACGATATGAAGGTCAAGCAGAACTGGTTGAAGGTGAAACTCGAGGGTGTGAAATCGAATCGCAGCGCGATTGGGGCGCGAGTGCTGGTCCACTACGGAAACAGGGTACAAGTGCAAACAGTGCTGAGCCAATCTAGTTACTATTCTTGCAACGATCCGCGGCTGCATTTTGGCCTTGGCGAATCGGTCGTGGCTGATATCGAAGTTTATTGGCCCAACGGCCTGCATGAACAACACAAGAAGATTTCCGCAAACCAGCTCATAACATTACGGGAAGGCATTGGTTCTGTGAGTAGCAAGGGCTGGAGCGCCTCGTAGATCTCCTCGTGGATCGGTTCTGCCCGCAATAGGGCGCAGGCTGCAAGCAATAACCCGTCGCAAAATATCCGTTCAGGGTGCGCGTCCAAAAAAGTTCTTGACAGGGCCTAGCGGTAATATTTATACATTAGCCGTCGCAAGTAAACGTTTTCTCGCATTCCTAGAGCTTCGTTTTTCGCAATGACCTGTGGAGGGAATCCATGCCGAGAAGCATGATATCTCGCTATTCGATCTGGCTGTTCGCAGTTCTCGCATTCACCGCTAGTTCAGCGTTGGCTCAGTTCACGGCCAGTATCCAGGGCGAAGTCAAAGACCAAAGCGGCGCGGGCGTCGCTAAAGCCACGGTGAACTTAGTCAATACGGCGACCGGGACGACTTCGGTGGCGACCAGCGATGACGGCGGCAACTACCGCTTCGTTAGCCTCGCTCCGGGTAGCTACAAGATCACCGTCGAAGCTGCCGGCTTTGCAAAGTCGGAGGCGGACGTCACCCTGCTCACCGCACGGAATCTCGACTTGCCGATATCTCTCAAGGTGGGCGCGGTCACCGAGTCGGTAGTCGTCAGTACAGAAGCTCCGGTGGTTGATACCGCAGATAGCCGTACCCAGTTGACCATCGAGAATCGCGCAGTGGCGCAGTTGCCCATCATCGGGCGCAACCTGGTCACGCTGGTGACATTGGCGCCAGGAGTATCCGGATTGGGGACAAGCACGTCCGGAAGTCCTGCATCCGGTGTCGACAACTACTCTACGGAAGAGCAAGTGGATGCCAGCGCCAACGGCCAGGGCCAGAACAACAATCAATACGTTGTGGATGGCCTTGATGTCACTAGCGGCATCCGCCAAGGCGTCTTGAATCTGACCCCGCAACCAGATGCGATCCAGGAAACCAGTGTTCAGGTCAATACGTTCTCCAGTGAATACAGCCGGGCAGCCGGACTACAAACGGTGTTTACAACCAGATCGGGCACCGACCAGTTCCACGGCTCAGCTTCAGACTGGTTCAACTATCAAGGGATGTATGCGAACCAGCACTTCGTGAGCTCGTCGGAGAGCAAATACAAGCCTTTCCACTCAAACAACATGGATTTTGCGATTGGCGGGCCGATCATTCCGCACCACAACAGCTTCTTTTACTTTGCGGTCGAACCGCTACGGTCATCCGCGAGTGCTGGCGGCTCGGTAACGTTCGCCGATCCGCAGTTCATCTCCTTTGCCCAAACGAATTATCCGAATACGGTCGGAACTCATGTGCTCAATACGTATCTGCCTTCCGGCGTTGGCGGCACCACGGTGCAGCAAACGGCTCAGGACGTTTTTGGCTCCGCTGCGGGTGGCTGCGGAACCACGGCCGGGCAAAACGGCGTGCCCTGCACCCTGCCCGTGATCGATCAAGGATCATTTGGCGCAACCCAAATTCGAAACGGCACGCAGTATTTCGCTCGCATCGATCAAGGCTTCAAGAGAGACCGTATTTACGTCAGCTTGTTCCGGACTCTCCTGCTGACTGGCGCGGCTTCGCCCATGCCGCAATTCTCGGCGCTTAACAACACCTGGCAAGTGGCTGGACAGGCCAGTTGGACGCACACTTTTTCGCCGAACACGCTGAACGACTTCACGG
>Ga0207008_10077_pt1 | contig 18832 bp, 22 predicted proteins | sample Alteio_BWMinCont_83_FD_153489 | JGI IMG/M metagenome (GOLD analysis project Ga0207008, IMG submission 153489) | Enriched cells from forest soil in Barre Woods Harvard Forest LTER site, Petersham, Massachusetts, United States -... | ecosystem: Environmental > Terrestrial > Soil > Temperate forest >... | reverse complement strand
ATTTAACTGATTCTGAGCCGGATTTGGATAAGCAATAATTCCGATATCTGATTTTAAACTACTCATTATTCCGGCATTGTGAGGTTGCGATTTGAGTTGCAGGTCATCAAGGTATAAGGTGCTATATTTTTTATTGCCCCAACTTGATGATAATAAATCTATTCTAATGGAATCAAAACCTGAAAAAGGCATTTCAAAATATTTCCAGGATGCAGAAGAATCCAAGAAAATACTCCAGACCGGGTGAGAACTTAATCCATTATTTACGGATCTAATTCTAATTTCCGCGCTATCAGATACTGGAGTAATATATTTATAATATCCTGTTAAAGTATCATGAAAACCTTTTGTATCAAATGGTAAACCACCAAATATTCCATTCTGACCATATTTGCCAGTAGTCAAAGCTAAATTCGTTAATTTTAAAGAATAATTGCCGGAGATATGATCAGACGATCTGGTTGCAAAATTATTTTTATTATAATAAACAGGGTAGGGAAAGACTTGCCATCCTACAGGAATTTCAACCTGCCGTAAAAACCAGGAATCAAAACCGCCATTTTGAATTGATATGCTGCTTCCATTGATACTTGAAAGCGATAAATTATCAAATTCTATCCAGGTATTAACACTCGCAGGGCTTGAACCATAGTAATCCCTTGACCATATATAGATGTCAATCGAATCAATTATTCCTGAAAAATTAAAAGGGAAATTGAATTTAGTAAAGGTATCTATTGAACCTTTAAATAGGTATGAAGTGTCAGATTTATAAATTCCATTTTGATAAAAGGCAATGCCTAAAGTTGTTTGATCAGTTCCAACCGTATTGCATCTGTAATATCCTGAAATTCCAGTTACAGATTGCTTAAGAGGAAACATAGCCTGCACTTCGCTCTGAATGGTATCAGCGCCTATAGCAAAAGTCTGAAGACGCATCGCGGAGCCGAATTTCCCAGGAACTTTTGTAATACCAGCTATTCTAAAATCACTGAAATTTACTCCATTAGTAGAATTCCATGGTGAATCCAAATCATAAAAAGTTGTTGAATCCCAGTTCTCGAAGTCACCGTTTGGGATGGCTTTTAAAATTTGAGCTTCGCCGATGCCTGATAATAAAACAATTGAAACAAAGACAAGAAATACCTGCTTCATAATGATAATTTTAGCACAACTAAGGTACTAAAATTTATCGAATACTGATCATAATTCTCAGAATTGTTTTGAAAGGAAGAATTCCCAGGAGTCAAATTCCTGATTTATTTTTATAACTAAGCCTATTAATTGCCCTTAACGAACTTATTTCGTAACACAGATCCATTTGATGGTATTTCATAAAAATACAAACCTGAGCTTAATTGCGAAACAGGCAAGGTAACCGTAGAATTTCCAGACTGGTAATTATTCTCTATCATTAATTTTCCTTCAGCATTAAAAACCTTGATTCCGAATTCGGAGGGAATATTGCCGGAAAAGTGTATTGTCAACTGGTTTTGTACCGGGTTGGGGAAAGTGGTGATGCCAAAATCGGGTGTCAGGTCAACCGGTATTCCGGAATTGTGCAGTCGCTGCGATTTCAGCTGCAAATCATCAAGATATAAAGTACTGCCTCCTGAACCCATAAAATTGGTAGAAGAAATCACATCAAGTCGCATAGTATCAGGAATAGCACTTAATTTAAAAGGCATTTCGAAATATTTCCAGGAGGTTGATTCTGAAAAAATGACACCCGTGTCAAGCAGAACGAACCCACTGTTTTGGCAAACCATTTCAATGCCCCCTGTATCCGAACCCGCAGGAAAATATTTATAGTAACCAATGAGTGTGTCAATTTCCAGATTAAATGGACGACCGCCGGAAACGGTACCAAAAGAGTCAATATTCCCCGTAGATATTTGAGAACCAAACTGAAATTGCTGGGCAGTAAGTTTTACGGAAAAATTACCCGTATAATGATCAGTTGATTTACTCACACCATTGCTATTGCCTGGACCAGTACTTGGTGAAACCGACCAGCCGATAGGAATATCTTTACTATGTATGGACCATGAATCAAAATCACCGCCGGGTATTGGTTGTGTAATGCCTGTCCCTGTAAATTTAAGCTGGTCCATTTCTACCCAACTGCCACCCGTGATTCCCACATTATTGATAAAGTTGCTTGAGGTGATGCCAATAGCCATTGAATCTGAATTTCCGTTTCCTGAAAATGAAAAATTAAACTGTTTAAAAGTACTTTGAGATCCAAGTATTGGAAATTTGAGAAGATTGCCCGCATTTCCCTGACTAAAAAATTCAACAACCAGCCATGCTGTATCATGCCCTAAAACATCGCATTTGTAATACCCTGAAATACCGGTTGGAGATTGGGAATATGAGATTGGTCCAACAAAGGCAGCGCTTTCGAGTGGCCCTTGCTTTCCAAGATACGTTTGAAGCCGGATTGCGGAACCAAGTACTCCTGACACCTGGGTCACCGTAGGGAAACCAAGTAAAGGTACATTTGTGCTGTTTGTAGTTACCCAGGGTGAATCAAGATCCGCGAAAGATGTTGAATTCCAGTTTTCAAAATCACCGTTAGGAATGGTTTGAGCCTTATTAACGTCTGGCAATAACAATATTACTAAGAAAAGAACAAATAGTTTCATGATGACTTTTGTTTACAAACAAACGAATATATCAAATTTTATTGATACCCGGGAATGTTTTGTCGACAAAGCATTGCCCTGTATGTGCAAACCTGAATTTAATTCTTTACAAATTTATTTCGCACTACAGATCCATTGGCCGTTATCTCATAAAAATACAATCCTGCATTTAATTGAGAAACAGGCAAGCTAACTGTAGAACTGCCTGACTGATAATTGTTATCAATCATTAATTTGCCTTCGGCATTATAAACTTTAATCCCGAATTCAGAAGGGATGGTTCCGGAGAAGTGGATATTTAACTGATTCTGAGCCGGATTTGGATAAGCAATAATTCCGATATCTGATTTTAAACTACTCATTATTCCGGCATTGTGAGGTTGCGATTTGAGTTGCAAATCATCTATAATTAAAGTACTGCCTCCAGTTCCAGAAAAATTTGTCGTTGAATACAAATCAATGCGCATGGTATCGGGGGTTGATAAAACAGAAATAGGTATATTGAATGCGGTCCACTTTGCAGTAGGTTGAAGGATGCTTCCGGATTGATTGATAAAATTTCCGCTGTTTGAAAATAAGGCCACTATTGCCCCTGAATCACCACTTGTTGTAAAATACTTATAGTACCCGGTTAATGTATCAGATGTCAGGGCATAAGGCATACCACCAGAAGCATTTCCATTAACATCAAAATTGCCGCTGGTTAATTGAGGACCGAATAAAAATTGGGATGCACTTAATGAAATTGCATATTGACCTGAGTAAGAATTACTCACCCTGTTCACACCAGAGGAAGAGCCGGGATTTGCAGGTACTTCCTGCCAACCAACAGGAAGATCAATAGAGGCATTTCCCCAATTTTCAAAACTGCCATCTGGAATTTGTTGTGTAATTCCTGTTCCTGTAAATGCCAGTTGGTCAAGCTCAAGCCAGCTACCCGGCATAATATCTACATAATTGATTTCATTGCTGGATACAGCACCAACAAAAACAGAATCAGGCGCTCCGGGCAATGCATTTGCAAATGTGAAATGGAATGCAGTAAAGGTTGTTGTGTCTGAGTTGGAAAATGGAAATACTTCAAAGTCGATGGCATTTCCACCCTGGAAAAATTCAGCGGCGAGAAAAGCAGTATCCTTGCCTACGGAATGACATTTATAGTATCCGCTTATACCAGATGGCATTTGTGAGTAGGGTGTCCCTTCGATAAGGACGGTACCAACAATGGTATCTTTTCCTTTTACATAGGTCTGCAAACGCACCGCAGATCCAAATTTACCCGCGACTTTAGTAACAGCAGCTATTCCATCATGGGCAATATTAATATCATTTTCTGTGATCCAGGGTAGGTTTAGATCCGTATAAGCCGTTGAATCCCAGCTTTCAAAGTCGCCATTGATGATGGTTTTTGCTTTTTGAGCCTTGCTGATTCCTGATATTAACAGGATTGCAAATAATACGAGTGCTAATTTTTTCATAAGGTTTGTTTTTGGCCAGAACGCTAATTATGTGTTTTTATTCTTTTTGTATTAAAATTAAGACTCAAAATGGTTTGGAATTAAAGGAATTTAGCTTTTTTGATCAGATAAACCAATTTTTAAATTTCCAAATTCACAAATTTCCAAATAGCTTTTTCACCTATTTCAAGTACTTATCCAACCAGTCATAAAAAGCCCTGTGCCATAAAAGACTGTTTTGTGGTTTCAATACCCAGTGGTTTTCATCAGGAAAGGTAAGTAGTCTGCTGGGGATACCCATTTCCTGGGCTGCAGTAAATGCTTCAAGGCCTTGTGTGAAAGGAACTCTATAGTCCAGTTCGTTAGATACGATCATAATTGGGGTGTTCCAGTTCTCGATAAATTGATGAGGCGAAAATTTCTTATAATCGTTGTCTTCCCTGTTTTTCCAATATGGTCCTTTCATATCATGGTTGATAAACCACATTTCTTCGGTACTTCCATACATGCTGGTAAAATCAAAAATCCCGTCATGTGCAATAAATACCTTGAATTTCTTGTCAAGATTATGTCCTGCAAGATAATACACCGAATATCCACCGAAACTTGCGCCCACGCAGCCAATTTTATTTCGATCTACATAAGGTTCCTGTGCCACCGCGTCAATGGCACTGTTATAGTCACGCATGCACTGTCCGCCGTAATCGCCTGCTATTTCATCATTCCATTCCTGTCCGAAACTTGGCAACCCCCTACGGTTCGGCGCCACAACAATATAACCATGGGCTGCCATAAGTGCAAAATTCCAGCGGATGGAAAAGAACTGGCTCACGGCATCCTGTGGGCCACCCTGGCAATACAGCAGAATAGGATATTTTTTTGTAGAATCGAAATTTGGAGGAAATATAACCCATGTCAAAATATTTTTACCGTCGGATGCTTTCACCCAGCGTTTTTGTACACGACTGGTATTAATACTGTCGAGAAGATATTTGTTGGCAAAATCAAGCTGTGTTTCTTTTTTGGAAGATGCGTCAATGGTGTATAATTCAGCAGGATGGGTCATTGTTGTTTGTGATCCGACAATAACGTTTTTGTCGCCATCTTTACCGACTGCAAGTTCATTGTAATCCTGTTGTCCATTAGTAATTTGCTCAATTTCATGTCCGGCGCCTGCCCCTATATGATATGTATAAAGTTGCTTTGTAGCATTGGTTTCACTTATAAAATAGATGGTTTTGTTATCTGAACCCCATGTAGCCATATCAGTTACCTGGTCAAAGCCAGCTGAAAGGTCCGTGATCTGTTTTGAATTCATATCCATCAACATGAGCCTGTTCTTATCTGATTCATAACCATCATGTTCCATGCTCAGCCAAGTCATATATTTACCATCTGGAGAAAAAGCCGGGCTTTGATCATATCCTTTATTGGCTTCGGTAAGATCCTGCTCTTGGCCAGTTTGTATATTATGCAGATATATATCAGAATTTGTACTGTTCATGTATTGGGTACCGCGCATTTTTTTGCAGGTATATGCTATGGAACTACCATCCGGCGTCCAGGATATCTGTTCTGAACCTCCAAAAGGTTTCAAAGGTGAATCAAATGGTTCATTTTTAAGAATATCGGTTGCATCTTTTTCATTAATACCATCAGCAGTATAATTCACAAAAAAGAGATGCGTGTATTTGCCTTCGTTCCAGGTATCCCAATGACGTATGTTAAGTTCATCATATATTCTGCCTTTTGATTTTTCACAGGGAAGGTCCGGGTACCGTTGCTCGTTGGTAGGATCGACCTGGACATCAGCGGCATACAGTATATGCTTCATGTCCGGAGCATATTCAAACAGATCAATCCCTTCTTCCAAATGTGTCATTTGTCTTTTATGCGTACCGTCAGTATTCATTTCCCAGAATTGCATTTCACCTCCTTTGGAACTCATGTAGCCTATTTTTTGTCGGTCAGGCCTCCAGACTGCACTGTTTGCATTGTCGAGACTATCAGTAATAGCAACAGGAGTCCCGCCACTGATCTCCATCTTATATATAATATTGTGTGTCTTGTTCGCAGCTATATTAGCGGTTTTAACACCAAAAAGAACCCATTTCCCATCAGGTGAAATCCTCGGATCGGATACACGGCCTAATTTCCATAATACCGCTGCAGACAGATTTTGCCTGTGGGGGAGTGGCGTATTAGAAAAAGGATTCTTTTTTTTAAGACAGCTTTGCGCTAATAATGACAGACATAAGACTGCTAAAAGATATTTCTTCATTTTATTTTAATTGACTGTTAATATTCACCAAAACTAATTAAAAGATGTGGTGATTTGAAATTTGTGATTTGAAATTTGGGTTGCTAACCCTTAAGATTTTTAAAACCTTACAGACTCAACGGCAGGATACCTGTTTTTTCTAACCAGGTTTTTATAATATTTACATGCTCCTTCGGAACTGAAATAATAATCCTGCATTCAGAAGATAAATCCTGTTCCACAATCCTGATATTCTGTTCCTTAATAAAATCCATCAGGTCGCCCAGCTTTGCATAATCAATTTTTACTGTGATTGTTTCCCTCTCTACCTCTTCAATAATTACTGCATTTTGAAGGGCAGCATGTGCCGCGTCTTTATAAGCGGCTGTCAATCCGCTCACCCCCAGCTTCGTTCCGCCAAAATACCGGACTACGGCCACGAGAATATTTGTCAGGTCAAAACTTTTTACCTGGCCAAAAATCGGGAATCCTGCAGAATTGTGGGGTTCTCCGTCATCCGAATATTTATAGTTTGATTTATCTGCACCAAGCCTGTAAGCATAGCAAATATGCCTTGCTTTGGGATGCTCTTTTTTAAGAACTGTAAGAATTTCTTTGATTTCTTCTTCTGTACTTACCGGATAGGCTATTGCAATAAACCGACTGCCTTTTTCTTTGTAAATGCCTTCAGATGATGATGATATGGTTTGGAAACTTGAAATTGGAAATTTGAAATTTGGTTTTGAATCAGCTTAAATTTTATTGATCATTGATCATTAACGGATTGATCATTTCTAAATGTACACAATCCTGTAAACCAATTCTTTCATAAGCTCAGAAGAATCGGTTCCGGTATCATTTACCCCTTTGGAACGAAGATCGAATTCCTGAATCAGTTTCGAAATAGCTATTAATTTCCTGCCATAAGTTTGGACAGCTTTTTGAAAATCCCTCGAAAGCCATTCCATGATTCCAAGGCTTTTTAGAGTTTCCTTATCGTTTTTGCCGGTAATATACAATGCCGTTGCTTTGGAAAAGAAATTATAAAGCACCACGATCATCACCTGGATGGGGAACTCTTTAGGGTTATCATTAATATAATTCACCAGCCGGGTTACTTTCGCAATGTCTTTATTCACAATGGCTCCTGATAATTCAAAAGCATTGTAATCCTTGCTGATACCAACATTGGCTTTTATATCGCCTTCATCTATAATACTGCCTTTATCGAGTGCGCTGGTAATTTTTACAAGTGCATTGGTAAGATTTTCCAGGTTACTTCCTACATATTCGGTAAGCAGGTATCTGGCCTGGTTGGTGCTTTTGTATCCGGCAGCATCCAGGTATTTTTCAATCCAGTCGGGCACTTTGGCTTCAGGGATAGGTTTTGATTCAAAGAGAACAGCTTTTTGTTCAAGGACCTTAGTTACTTTCAGCCTTTTATCGAGCGATTTGTATTTGTGGCACATCACTAGGATGGTGGATGGAACAGGCTTTTCGAAATAATTTTCCAATGCCGCCAGGTTCTTGAAATCCTGGGCTTCCTTGACGATAACAACCTGGTATTGCGCCATCATCGGGTAGCGGGTTACAGCATTCAGGAGGGTATTGGAGTCCGTATCCTTGCCATAAAATACTACCTGGTTGAAACTTTTTTCACTTTCATTAAGGGCATGATCCTCAATATAATCGGAGATATAATCAATAAAATAGGGCTCTGGTCCATGAAGATAATACACAGGCTGAAATTTCTTTTCCTGTAGTGATTGAAGTAGTTTGTCGTATGTGATGGATGCCATAATGAATTCTCATGCAAAGAACGTGAAAATTGTCTGAACAGGGATTTATTAGATTTTGGGGATTAAAGGATTTTTATCACAAGTTTCTCCAAAATCCATTTAACCCCATAAATTCCCGTTCAGACTATTTTCTCTAATATTGCCAATGCTTGAACTAAATCTCCCTTCTTACGAATACAAACTCAAAAAAAGAGATGGGAAGCTTTTGATATGGGACCGTATCCGGAAGAAATATATTGTCCTTCAACCTGAAGAATGGGTGCGGCAGCATTTTGTCAATTATCTTATTGAAATCAAAAATATCCCGGTTTCTCATATTTCTTTAGAACAAGGGCACCAATACAACAGCCTTGCCAAACGGACAGATATTCTGGTATATGATAATGAATTAAAGCCCTTGTTACTGGTAGAATGTAAAGCCAGCCATATCGAAATCAATGACGATGTTTTATTCCAGGCTATAACTTATCAATCCCAAATACAGGTTAAATACATTTGCCTTACCAACGGATTGGTGCATCATTATTTTGAAAAAAGAGAAAATGGGTTTGCCAGGATTGAGGAATTACCTGGATACAATGTGTTAATATGACAATACAGTAATGAGCTAATTCAAAATCATGCGTCAGCCAATTTGCACATTTGCATATTAGCACATCAGCATATTGATCCTATCCTCTCTTCTTGATCTCGTCCCTGATCTTGGCGGCGTGGACATAGTTTTCAAGCTCCAGGGCTTCTTCGAGCATTTTTTCCAGCTCTTCGGTTTTATATCCTGATAGATCTGCTTTGGAACGTGGCTTTTTTTCTTCCTCGGTTTCTGATATCGGGCGCATTTCACCTTCCAGTTCGTTCAAGATAATACCTGCTTCAAGCATAATGTTTTCATAGGTATAAATAGGGCATTTGAACCGCAAAGCGATCGCGATAGCATCGGAAGTACGTGCATCAATATGCTGCACATCTCCATTGCCTGAGCAAATGATGCTGGCATAAAAAACGCCTTCCTGCAGTTTATGAATCAGGACTTCTTTGATCGTGATATGAAAAGTATCCGCAAAGGCTTTGATGAGGTCGTGGGTCATTGGCCGTACCGGAACAATCTTTTCGATTTCAATGGCAATAGCCTGAGCTTCAAAGGCCCCTATAATCACCGGCAGCTTCCTCTGGCCGTTCATTTCTTCCAGGATAAGGGTATATGAGGTCGAAGTATGCCCTGAGGATATTCCTAATATCTGGAGTTGAATTTTATCCATCTGTGATTTACTTGTTGAGGGATAAATAATTACACATAGTTTCTTTTTCCGCCTCATTCAAATTTCTCCCGAGGGAGAAAAGTAAAGTTGTATATGTGTAATTATTTATCATTTTATAATTCACAATATTATTGAACAGACTTAATACGTTTTGCAGCTTCAATTAGTTTCGGTAATGCTTCAAAAGCGTCGCCGACGATTCCATAGTCAGCCGCTTTGAAGAATGGTGCTTCCGGGTCTTTATTAATCACAACAATAACCTTGCTGGAACTTACACCTGCAAGATGCTGAATGGCGCCGCTGATACCAATGGCAATATAGAGGTTCGGGCCGATAGCAAGACCTGTCTGGCCTACGTGTTCGCTATGAGGCCTCCAACCGACATCAGCTACCGGTTTGGAACAGGCCGTGGCGGCACCCAGTATATTGGCAAGTTCTTCGATCATGCCCCAGTTTTCCGGGCCTTTCATACCACGTCCGCCAGATACTACAACTTCAGCTTCGGTAAGTGAAATCTTGCCTTTCTGGCGGATATCTTCCAAAACCGTTACCGGGAAATCTGAATCAGATAATTGAGGCGTAAATGCTTCGATCTGAGCCTGAACCGGGTTTTCTGTAATATGATAAGCGTTAATATTTATTGTAATAATTTTTACAGCAGTCTTGATATTAAATTCTCCAAAACCTTTTCCGGAATAAACCGATTTCCGAACCACAAAACCATTTTCTGTTTTCGGCAGGTCATTTACCTGGGTTATAAGCCCGGCTTTCATTTTTGCAGACAAGCGGGGTGCCAATGCTTTCACATTAAAACTGCCACTCATAATGATGACATCTGCATTTATTTTTTCGGCAGCCTGCTTGCAAATACTTGTATAAGCTGTACTGTTAAAGTCTTTCAGGCGTGTATCAGAAGCTTTGAGGATATGCGCGACACCATATTTAGAGAGTTTTGATATTTCATCATCTGCTGCATCTCCTATGGTTAGAGCGGTTACTGTGGTATTCAGCATCTTTGCCACATCTGCGGCATAGGTCAAAACCTCAAAGGCAGGCTTGTGAAATTTTCCTTCTATATTTTCAGCAAAAACTAAAACTGGCATGTTTGTATTATTCTGGTTTGGTTTTATATTAGTTTTTCTTTTTCGTGCAGGATATCCATCAGTTTCCCGGCTTCTGCAATATCAATAAGAACAACACCTGATTTTTTTACAGGTGGTTCCAGTTCAACAAGTTCTGTAAGATGATCTATGGCAGCGGGTTCAAGGGTTTTTATGGTCTTAGCACGTGACTGCATAATGCCGCGCATATTGGCGATACGTGGTTCGGCAAGCTCCTTGGTAGCCGTAATCACCAATGGAAGATTAACCTTTAAATTTTCCATACCGCCATCAATAAAACGATTCAGTGTAGCAGTATTGCCATCAATTACAATGCCACCGACATAAGCGACTGAGGGAATGCCCAGCGCTTCACCCAGCATGTCTCCAACTTCGTTACCGTTAAAATCAATGGATTCGCGGCCACAGATGACCAGGTCGAAATTTTCATTTCGCACGGCTTCGGCAATCTGCATGGCTACATAATAGGCATCGGTAGGAGGGGTGTTAACAAGGATAGCTTCATCAGCTCCGATCGCAAGACAACGCCTCAATATCGGCTCGACTGACATATCGCCTACATGGATCACTGTCAGTTGAGCATTGTGTTTTTCTTTGAGGTCCATAGCCCCTGCGAGGCCATGATCATCATTTGGGTTGAGGATAAACTGAACACCTGTATTGTCGAGGGACTTTTTATCGGCAGTAAAGTTTATTTTTGTGGTTGTATCAGGGGTTTTGCTGGCGCAAAGTAAAATCTTCATTCTGGCTCTCGAATTATAGTGCAAAATTACAAAAATTTATATGCCAAACAGTCGCCTCGATAAATTGCTGGAAATGTTGGGAAAACAACCCGATGATCCCTTCCTGATCTATGCCGTGGGTATTGAATATGAAGCTATTGGCGAAGTGGAACGGGCCATGGATTATTATACAACGGTATTGGACAGGCATCCCGACTACCTGCCGGTCTATTACCAGGCGGGGTTGCTGAGTTCCAAAATGGGGGATAATGAAAATGCAAATGCCCTTTTAGAAAAAGGAATCAGCCTCGCCCAAACCCAGAAAGACCGGAAAACGGAGAATGAGTTAAAGATGGCGCTGGAGGATTTGGAGGATTGAACTATTTGGGAATTTGAAAATTTGAAAATGGGCTGGCGCAAATAACCAAGACCATTGATTGCCGTCATTGCAGCAAAGAATTCGAGGAACGAGAAGACTGCAAGCCGCAATCTCATATTGTGCCCTCGTTGGTGTTCCGCCCGTGAACCCTCATCAACCAAAAACCGCCCTTGTTTGGTGTTGTCACCAACAAGTCTAAGCGTGCGCAAACACTCATCATCAAAATTCATCTCTTTAGTAAAACTGAGGGTAGTTATTCAAGGCTGTAATAGACATGGCGTATCAAAGGTAGTGAAAAAACTTGTTGGTCACAAGACCAACAAGGGCTGGAAATACAAAAAGCGGCGGAACGCCGGGGATACAGCCACTCGCAAGATGCGAGCGGTGGCGTGGCGGACATTATCAAAAAAGTAAAACATTTTTGAAAATATTTTCGCTTGTAATGTATTGAAATGATTCAAGTTAAAAAATATTTTTTCAAAACATCCACCCACTTGGGCACTTCGCTATATATGTATATAAAAGGCGGAGGCTAATTACGAATTATGAACCCGAAGGCTCAGCTGAGCTAATTACAAATTACGAATTGACTGGCGCAAGAAAATTATGAAATCATTTAATCAAAAAAATCAGGCTTGTCCCGACTCATTTGGAAGTTTAGACAATTTTTCAGGTGCAAATTGGAAATGCGCAGTGACCCGACTTCGCAAATGCTTCGGCGGGCAAAGAAAGATAAACCGGCCTTTTTACCCATTCTGGCCTGTATTTTCCCTGATAATCCCTGATACTTGTCAACAAGTTACGTGTAAGAAACTAAATATCAATATGTTAAAAAATGAAAAAATGAATTTCCCTGTTATATCAGGGAAAAGAGGCCAGAACGTTGGAAAGGGTACTTTGTCGACAATCGTACCAAATCCCAATAAAAGGGGGAATCCCTATTTTGACTTTGGTTCGGCAATGAAGAAAACCGCATTTTTGACTATTTTGGATTGTTCTTTTATTGTTAACTATTGATACTTGTCAATGAGTTAGCTATTAAATATAAGATTGTCAATTAATTATAAGACTCAAAAAATAAATTATCAATAAAAACAATCCCGAGCACTCGGGATCAATAGGAATAGGTAAAAAAGCTGTTTTCTGTCCCAGGTCGGCGTCCCCGCCGACCTGTTGCGGTTTTCTATGCAGTAAATTAATTGAAATTCCAATTAGTGGTCGGCGGGGACGCCGACCACGGACAATCAGGAAAATGTTGTCAAATAAATTATCATATCATCACATTATCATATCAACACATCGATTCCCTAACTTTGAAGTGAAATAGAAAAAACATAAAACCATGACCACATTAAAACCCGGAGATAAAGCCCCTGATTTTACCGCTGAAAACCAGGATGGCAAAACCGTAAAACTGAGTGATTTTAAAGGCAAAAAGGTCGTGTTGTACTTTTATCCGAAAGATGATACCAGTGGCTGTACAGCCGAAGCCTGTAACCTGAGGGACAACTACAGTGACCTAAGGGCCAAAGGATATGAAGTAGTTGGGGTGAGTATAGATCCGGTGAAAAGCCATGATAAGTTCGTGAAAAAATATGATCTGCCCTTTACACTTTTGGCAGACACAGAAAAGAAGATTGTAGAAGACTATGGCGTATGGGCAGAAAAAAGCATGTACGGCCGCAAGTATATGGGTACGGTGCGCACTACTTTCCTGATCGACGAAAAAGGCAAGATCGAAAAGATTATTGATAAGGTTGACACTAAGAATCACACTGAACAGATCATCTGAATAATTACGAATTATGAACCCGACGGCTCGCGATAGCAATTACGAATTACGATTTGAAATCGACCACAAAATCACCAATTCACTAACTCACCAATTTAAGATATGAACATCGCGGACCTTAGAAAAGAATATTCAACCCGGGAACTCTCAGAATCAGACGTAAATCCGGACCCAATCCTGCAATTTGAAGGATGGTTCAACGAGGCGTTGGATAGCGAGATCAATGAACCCAATGTCATGGCACTGGCAACAGTGGATGAAAAAGGGAAACCATCATGCAGGATTGTGTTATTGAAAGGATTTGATGCCGAGGGATTTGTGTTCTTTACCAATTATCTCAGCAAAAAAGGAGCTGATCTGGGGCAAAACCCGAATGCCGCCATTACCTTTTTCTGGCAAGGACTGGAACGCCAGGTGCGTATAGAAGGAAAGGTTGAGAAAATCCCTGAGCGTGACTCCGATCTGTATTTTGAACTCAGGCCTGAAGGTAGCAAAATTGGTGCGTGGTCATCGCCGCAGAGCCAGCCCATCTCTCAAAGAGAATTGTTGGACAACCAAAGAGAATTCGCGCAGAAATTTAACGGAACAACCGTGCCGAGACCATCATTCTGGGGCGGATATATCCTGAAACCAGACATAATAGAATTCTGGCAGGGTAGACCTAACCGGTTGCATGATAGGATTGTATATCAAAAATCCGGGGATAGCTGGGCTATTCAAAGAGTAGCCCCCTGATCAGGAAATAATCAGGCTTTCTTTACAGTCTCGCCTGCAGGTTTGTAAGCAGGCACATGATTTTTTGGTCTTGATTTGCCATGACTGCCTTGTTTGATTTTGCCTTTTTTTGTTTTTTTATCGCCTTTGCCCATTGTATTATAATATAAATTAGAGCTCAAAACTACAAAACTATTTCCATACCCGGGTCAACTGGCCGACCTTATCCTTAGTTTTGCAAAAATATCCTGAATGAACATCCAGCAAATCATATTAATTTCACCTGTAGCGTCTTTTATTTTTCTCGCATCGGTTATTAGTTCTTTGATTGCATTTCAAAGACAAGATCTCGCTGCCAAATGGATGTTGAACCCTTACAGTCTGGTTCACCAAAAAAAATATTTCCAGGTGATTAGCAGTGGTTTTATCCATGCAGATTGGATGCACCTGATATTTAATATGTTGAGCTTTTATTATTTTGCACTGGATGTAAGTGATGGTATTCCATTGGAATACCTGATGGTGAATTCAGTGGGACCGATCGGGCATCTTTATTTCGGGCTCATCTATTTTGCATCCATGGCATTGGGAGATATTTCAACCATTATTAAACAGAAAGACAATCCCAAATATAACTCTCTCGGAGCTTCGGGGGCAATAACCGGGGTGGTTTTTAGTTTTATTTTATTTGCTCCAGGCAGCAGGCTCAGCTTTTTCTTCATGCCAGGTATTCCTGCACCATTTTTCGCAATATTGTTTGTGATTTTCAGTGTATTGGCAGGCAAAAGCAGGCAAACCAATATCAATCACGATGCGCACCTCTGGGGCGGATTGGCAGGCTTTTTCTTCACAGTGATTTTATTTCCCGGTGTCTTTCATAATTTCCTGAAAGCGATACCGGGACTATTGCATATTTTCTAAAAAATGAAGCAATGCTTTGTTGAATTCTTCCGGGTTTTCAAGATTGGAAAGATGCCCGGCTTTTTTGATAATGACCAGTTCTGAACCATTTATGTTTTCGTGTAGAAATTCAGCTGCGATAGGTGGGGTAATCTTATCATGTTCACCAACTATTATTAAAGTAGGGATATTAATACCGGTCAATATTTCAGTTGAATCTGTCCGTGCTGCAAGCGCCATTAATGCAGCACACAGCGCATCAGGTGAGGTCTTTTCAATGATTGATTTAATCTGTACTATCTCGGGAATTTTACTCAGGATATTTTCTGACCAGAACAGGTTCTTCACCGAATCTTCAGCATATTTTTTAATATCACCGTTCCAGATGGTTTTGATTGCATGTGCTCTGTTTATTTTAGCAGTATTGCTATCGCCTTCGGCCCGGGTGTCGCACAATATCAATGCTTTAAATAAGCCGGGCCATTTTTCATATGCACGCAATGCAATATATCCGCCCATTGATAAACCACAAAGAATCGGTTGTTGCAGTTCAAGGTTTTCTATAAGGGCAAAAAGGTCGTCTACTAAAAATTCAAGACTATATGGGATATCGCCCACCTCACTTTGTCCATGTCCACGAACATCATATACCACTGGCCTGAAATTGGATGGAAGAGCCACTACCTGGTTTTCCCAGGTTGAAGAATCAAAAGGAAATCCATGGATAAATATTACCGGAATTCCATCCTCGTTTCCACGATCATTATAGAACTGGTTAAGGCCTGATGTTTTGTTCCACATGAAAATGAATTAATGAACGGGTTTTATGAATTAATTTAACACTAAATGGAAGATAATAAGCTATTTAAACCCAAGATCTATTTTAAGTTCTTCAAGTGAGGGGCATATACTCAAAAGGTATTTCTCAAGCCAGCGGATTAGTAATTTGCTCTCTTCGTATCCTTTACGTAGAGTATCCAGCCGGAATCCCGGGAATATTCCTTTAATCTCTTCATACTCAAAGGCTTCTTTTTTAGCAGCCAAAGCCCTTTTTTCACTCAGGTACATTTCCATAAGCACATTTAGATTCACATACTTTAAATACCTGTTATCCATCTGTTTAAAAATTATTTTTATTTAATGATAATTATCAGCTTCAAAGTTAAATTAAAATTGCGCCCAATGTGCCAGGCATTTGTTTTATTAACTATTATTATGAATAAAAGTTTGACCGATTCTTGTAGCTTTGGCCATTGAAACCAAGTTTAGAAATTATATGACCAAACTAAGTGTCAATATCAATAAAATAGCCCTGATCCGAAATGCCAGGGGGGCCAATAATCCTGATATCCTTAAAGTTGCAAAAGATTGCGAAAGATTTGGTGCTATGGGCATAACGGTGCACCCGCGTCCCGATCAGAGACACATCAAATACCAGGATGTTTTGGACCTTAAGGACGTAATAGCCACAGAGCTGAATGTTGAAGGCTACCCTGATGAAAAATTCCTCGAATTGATCCGTAAAGCAAAACCAGACCAGGTAACCTTAGTTCCGGATCCTCCGGATGCATTGACATCCAATACCGGATGGGACACTTTGAAAGAAAAGATATTTTTAACAGGTGTTGTAAGTGAAATCAAATCAATGGGATGCCGTGTTTCCATTTTCCTGAATGCAGAACCTTACCTTGTTGAGAATGCAGCTGCTACAGGTTGCGACAGGATTGAACTGTATACCGAACCTTATGCAACACATTACGATCACGATCGTGAAAAATATATCAAACCATATATTGAAACTGCTGTTGAAGCACAAAAATGTGGACTTGGTATTAATGCAGGTCATGATCTGAACCTGGATAACCTACATTATTTCAAGGCGCATGTTCCACATCTCTTAGAAGTATCTATTGGTCATGCGTTGGTTTGTGATGCCCTGTATTTCGGACTCGAGAACACAATTGGAATGTATTTGCGTCAGTTAAAATAAAGGAATAACGAAAGCCAATTGCCTGAATGGTAAATATTAATTAACCTACTAAAAAAGAATGTGTTAACCAGGGATTAATTTGAGAATAAAGTTTCGGTAAAGGACAAAAAAAAATCCCGCAGTGCGGGATTTTTTTTCAATGAGAATTGAAATTATTTTTTGCCTTTAGCTTTAGCTACCGGCTCACCATTTTTAGCGGCTTGTACGGTAAGGCGAATGTCTTGAGCAAGTGTTTTCAAATCTTGCATCCCTTTCCTGATTCTGGTACCTGCTGCTTTGTTGCTTTTGTCGTAAAATTTCTGGAAATCATCTTCCATTCCCAATACGAGGTCTCTAACTTCTGAAAATCTGTTCATAGCTGTTAAAATTTTTTAGTTTATATGTTTTTTGAGTTCACGCGATAAAATTACATTTTCTTTTTTGAACCAAACAAGCAATCTCCTGTTTTTTTTTGTTTTAAAGGGTTGGCATGCTGACTAATTCGTATTTTTTGTCTTTTAATTTGACTGATATATTAGAAAATGCACTGAGTGTTTCTTCTACATCGGCAAGTGAGTGTGCTGCCGTAGGAATAAGTCTTATCATGATAACATCCTTAGGAACAACAGGATACACAACAACTGAGCAAAAGATGTCAAAGTTTTCTCTTAGATCGATAATCAGGTTTGCTGCCTCGTTTGTACTTCCACCTAAAAATACAGGAGTCACCATGGTGGATGTTTCACCAATATTGAATCCTCTTTGTCTCAGGCCACCCTGCAAAGCGTCTACAATTGTCCATAGGTCCTCACGCATTTTTGGTGTGTTGCGAAGAAGTTCCAGTCTCTTAAGGTCACCAAGTACCAATGGCATTGGCAATGACTTTGCAAAAATCTGTGAACGCATGTTATATTTAAGAAATTCGATAACCTGCTTGTCGCCTGAAATAAAGGCACCAATGCTAGCCATACTTTTGGCAAAAGTTGAGAAGTACAGGTCAATACCATCCTGTGCACCCTGGGCTTCGCCGGTACCTGCACCGGTTGGTCCCATACTGCCAAATCCATGTGCATCATCAACAAGAAGCCTGAAATCGTATTTTTTCTTAAGTTCTGCTATTTCTGCAAGTTTTCCCTGCGTACCTCTCATGCCAAATACACCTTCGGTAATAACCAGCAAACCACCCACTTTAGGGTCGATAAGATTTTGAGCTCTTTTGAGCTGTTTTTCAAGATCATTAATATCATTATGATGATAGGTGTATCTCTTTCCCTGGTGGAGTCTCACACCGTCAATAATACATGCATGCGATTCAGAATCATAGATAACAATATCATGCCTTGTAAGAAGGGCATCAATGATTGATACCATTCCCTGGTAACCATAGTTTAATAAATAGGTATCTTCTTTATGGGTAAATTCAGAAAGCTCGGCTTCAAGTTGTTCATGGTAATCGCTGTTGCCACTCATCATACGTGCACCCATTGGTGCAGCGAGTCCAAATCTGGCAGCAGCCTCAGCATCTACTCTTCTTACTTCAGGGTGATTGGCAAGACCCAGATAATTGTTAAGGCTCCATACCAGTTTTTCTTTGCCTCTGAATTTCATTCTGGCTCCGATTTCACCTTCCAGTTTTGGAAATGTAAAATAACCATGAACCTGCTTTGCATGTTGACCCAATGGGCCTCTATTCATTAATATTTTTTCAAATATATCCATCCTTGTTAGTTGTTTTAGTACAGAAACGTCGCAAAACTAAGGCAAATCCTTCGTATTTTCAAAATTTTGGCATTAAGATTATATTTCACTTGCCAA
>Ga0207008_10177_pt1 | contig 18952 bp, 7 predicted proteins | sample Alteio_BWMinCont_83_FD_153489 | JGI IMG/M metagenome (GOLD analysis project Ga0207008, IMG submission 153489) | Enriched cells from forest soil in Barre Woods Harvard Forest LTER site, Petersham, Massachusetts, United States -... | ecosystem: Environmental > Terrestrial > Soil > Temperate forest >... | reverse complement strand
CCATGGAACAACAATAATAGGCCGCCATCCATGACCAGAGTTCAAGTTGTCGTGGACCTATAACGGGTTTTTCGTCAAGGATTTCCAGGAGAAATTTGGCTTTATATTCTTTTGGAGGTGTTTCATGAATTGCGGCAATGATTGCAGTATAAATTTTCTTTTTGCCAAATTGTACTGCCGCCCGCTGCCCGGTTTGTACAGTATCTACATATGCAGATGGTACCCGATATGTATATAGTTGCCCGGTTGATAGGGGTAAAATAACATCTGCGAAAACGACTTTATAGCCGGAATCGTCATTTTCTTCATCAAAATTACCGAAAACTAATTGTGTGGCCATTGGCAATGCGAGACAAACTTAACTAAACATATTTTTAATTGCTAATGTTGTGTATTTTTGGAAATCATTTTATAATTGAACATGATCTGGCGTAAATTTCTTTCATACATCAACATTTTTGGCAAAGGTCAGCCAAACACCAAAGGTAATATTAACCTGAAATTGATGCATGGTATCAACCGTATTTCCATTCTCGTATTTATCATCGCGATAATAATTCTCATTATCAGGCATCTGAGATAAATCAGGATTTAGATTTCCTAACGCCAAACCCTATCACCTTACCCCCGATTACTCATACATCGATATATTGCCTCTGAACCGTGTAATTTTCCCGTTATAATCCTGTACGGCAATGTAATAGATATATACCCCTTGTTGTACAAATTGCCCGTGGAAAGTTCCGTCCCATGGCTGTCCCGAATTTGTATTGTAAATCTCTTCGCCCCAACGGTCATAGATTTTCATCGTATAGTTTTTAACATATAACCCTACCGGACCGAACTTATCATTGATCCCGTCCTGGTTGTATGGGCTGAACGAATTGGGGATGAACATCGTAGCGTCCTGGTGTACACATTCTACCGTAGAGCGGGTGAGCTGGTTGTATTTCCCCGGATTTTCCACCGCTTCCACCTGGTAGCAGAAATCAATCGTGGAATCGCTCAGGTTGGCATCACTGTATTCATGCACATTGCCGCTGGTAGTAGTCCCGATCAGGCGCCAGCCCTGGTTGTCATCTTTTTTATAGACATTATAGCTTTGTACCCCGTCAAACCAGGTCTGGTAGCCATTCCATTTCAGGTCGTTGGAACTTTGCCCGGTGGCTGAGCCTGCTGAAGCTTTCGCACTCAGGATCATGATGCAGCCGGGATTGCTGCCTTCGCTGCGGTTGCTACAGTGGTCATTGGCAAATACATAATAGCAGTCCGGCTGGGTTATTTCGGTGGAACTGTCGGCAAAAATAGTATCAGTTGTGATACCTACCAGGTGCATGCTGCCGTCAATGGAAAATTTGCGGTAGAGGTCATAGTTCATTACGTCCCATGAAGTTGATGGTGCCCAGCTGATTGTTACCGCCCTGTTGGGTTTTAGAACAGATACCGCTTTAATGTAAACCTTAGCCGGGGCCACATGGTCAAAAGCCCTGGCACTGTCGGTGTTGGAGAATGAGATGATGGTACTGTCCAGGCTATCAATACCCACTACCTTGTATTGGTATTCAATACCGCAATACACGAGGGTATCGTTAAAATGGAAGCTGTCTTTTGCAGTTGATCCAAAGATTTTTCCATCCCTGTAAATGATATATTTTTCCACCCGCCATCCCTGGTATCCATTCCAGTTCAGCTGGTTATAGCTGTTCTGGGCCTGTACTTTCAACCGGATGCTTTCGTGGACAAGGCTGTAGTTTCCCAGGTTGCCGCAACTGTCAAAAGGCTGTATTTTATAATAATAAGACTGTCCATAAGTGTTCAGTCCCGAATCCACCATGGTCGTATCGCCATATACCTCTTTGATCAAAAACCAGCTGAACCCGTCGTTGCTCCGGAAGATATTATATCCCTTGAGGTTGACATCTTTGGCAGGGTTCCAACTTACGGATATATTGCCTGTTAAACTGCCTGTCCTGGTGACCGAGACAGACTTAATGGGCCTGGTTTTGGGTCTGACCGTATCGTAAACTTTGATCGTGATCGAATCAGAAAACGTAATTTCATTATTGGCCAGCAATGCCTGTACCTGGTAGGTATACTTGTGCCCGCAATAGATATTGCTGTCGGCCAGTACCGAATCGGTTCCGGTCGTTTTCAACAGATAAGGCAGTCCGCCGTCTTCGGATTTATAAACGACATAGCTTTTTACCGGGACACCCAGGTAATTTTTCCAGGTCAGCTGTGCATTCAAATCGTTGTTTTTTACTGACAGCAAAATCGGGCGGTGGATGCGGGAGTTGATCCCCAGGTCGCAGACATTATAGATCACGATATAATATTTATAGGCATACTCGATGGTATTGAGGGCCGTATCAATATAGGTGGTATCGCCCAGGTTGGTGCGGTTTTCCACAAGGGTATACTGGCCATTGACCGGGTTCATCGCATAAATAAAATAACCTCTGGCATTGGTATCATTGGGGCTGTCCTGTCGCCATTTTACCATGATCGCTCCCTTTTTCTCATCACTTTTGACGACGGTGGCATAGACCAGTTGTGCCGAATCCGCCAGGGGAACGACACTGGGCACGATCCCCAGTGTATCTGAAAAACTGCTGTCACCGGCCGCGGTAATAGCCAGTATCGTATAATAATACTGCAACCCGAGGCTTACCGAATTATCATTGAACGCATGCTGTTGGGGTGAAACAGTTCCGATGCCGGTGAACGTTTTTCCGTCTTTTGACCTGAAGATATGATAGCTGCTCACATCAGGCCCGGTATAAGCGGTCCACTGCAGGCCGACCTCGGGGGTGCAGAAGACCGACCTGATCTTGAGGAACATCAACGTATCAGAATTGGATGGTCTGGACCGGTTGGCTTTATTGCAGGAATCTATCGCTATGATATAATAGGCGTAGCGGTTGTCATGCGGCCGGGCGCTGGTATCTGTATATGAAGAATCATAAATGACCGTGTCAATCAGAACCGGTATGCCTTTGTTTTTGCTGCGCCAGATCTCGAAGAATTTGACATCGCTTTTCGGGTCCCATTGCCATGTTATTTTCACCGATTGGGAAGGCAATACCGTGGCATAATTTAAAACCGGTGGTTTTGGTTTGATGGTATCAAATGGGGTTACGCTCACCGTATCCGACTGGCTCAGGTAAGCGCCTGTATTGTCCAATGCTTTAATGCGATAGGCCTGAGGAACATTGCAGGGCAGGGTTTTAGATGTATAAGTAATTATATTGCCCGGTACTGAATCCAGTACCTTCCACCTGGAAGAAATCAGCTGGTAGATATAATATTCTTTCACGGATGCAAAACCCTCATAAGGCTTCCAGTTCAGACGAACCGTATCATCGAGCGCGGTACCACTGATCTTGACCGGGGAATGGAAAGCGCTGGAGGTACTGCGGTTGGCCGCACAGGAATCGATGGCTACAATGCGGAACGCATACACAGAATCATAAGTCGTCAACCCGCTGAAGATAAATGAAGTATCAACCTTCACGGTATTGGCTACCTGCCAGTTGCCATTGGCTCTTTTGATGCTGAGTTCATAGAGTTTTACCTTGGGGATGGATTTGTGCCAGAACAGTTGAATATGGCTGCGGTCTAGAACCGTGGCATACTTAATCACAGGTGCAGGCGGTTTGATGGTATCATAAGGGGTAAGCTGTACCGTATCGGAATAACTCAGGTATTGACCGGTATTGTCCAGTGCTGCAATCTTATAGGCCTGTAACACATCGCAAGGCAAAGGTTTATGAAGATAACTCAATGTCGTGCCACTGACGGAATCGATCTTCACATAAATACCGGTAGTCTTATTGAGCTGGTAGATATAGTATTTTGATACACTATTCCAGCCTTCGTATTTTTTCCAGGTCAGCAAGTTAGAAAGGTTTTGGTCCTGTCCGCCGAGTTGCACCGGGGAATGATAAAGCGATGGCTGGCTCCGGTTGGCCGCACAACTATCGATGGCAACGATCCGAAAATCATAGACCGAATCAGGGGTGTTCAAGCCATTGAAGATAAACGAGGTATCGATCCTCACCGTATCGGCTATTTTCCAGTTGCCTTTCCCGGTTTTGATACTCAGTTCATAGATCTTTACTTTGGGGATGGATTTGTGCCAGAACAGTTCTACCTGGTTGTCATTGAGCACTGTGGCATACTTGATAACCACTTCCGGTGGCTTGATGGTATCATAAGGGGTGAGTTGTACCGTATCGGAATAACTCAGGTACTGACCCGTATTGTCCAGTGCTACGACCTGGTAAGCCTGCATCACATCGCAGGGCAAAGGTTTATGCAGATAACTTAAAGTCGTTCCGCTTACCGAATCGATCTTCACATAAATACCGGTGTTTTTATTGAGCTGGTAGATATAATATTTTGATACACTTGTCCAGCCTTCGTATTTTTTCCAGGTGAGTAAATTAGATAGGTTCTGGTCCTTTCCCCCGAGTTGCACCGGGGAATGATAAAGCGATGGCTGGCTTCGGTTGGCGGCACAGCTGTCGATGGCCACAATCCTAAAATCATAGATCGAATCAGGCGTATTCAATCCATTGAAGATAAATGAGGTATCAACCTTTACCGTATCTGCAACCTTCCAGTTGCCTTTTCCGGTTTTGATGCTCAGTTCGTATATCTTTACTTTGGGAATGGATTTATGCCAGAACAGTTCTACCTGGTTGGCATTGAGCACCGTGGCATACTTGATAACCACTTCCGGAGGCTTAATGGTATCGTAAGGGGTGAGTTGCACCGTATCGGAATAACTCAGGTATTGACCGGTATTGTCCAGCGCTACGACTTGATAAGCCTGCATCACATCGCAGGGCAAAGGCTTATGAAGGTAATTTAGTGTCGTACCGCTTACAGAATCGATCTTTGTCCAGATAGAAGTAACCTTATTAAGCTGGTAGATATAATATTTTGATACACTATTCCAGCCTTCGTATTTTTTCCAGGTCAGTAAATTGGATAGGTTCTGATCCTGTCCGCCGAGCTGCACCGGGGAATGATAAAGCGATGGCTGGCTTCGGTTAGCAGCACAACTGTCGATGGCCACAATCCTAAAATCATACACCGAATCAGGCGTATTCAATCCATTGAAGATAAATGAGGTATCAACCTTTACCGTATCTGCAACCTTCCAGTTGCCTTTCCCGGTTTTGATGCTCAGCTCATAAAGTTTTACTTTGGATATTGACTTGTGCCAGGACAATTGTATATGGCTGTCATCCAATACCGTTGCCAGTTTGATCACCGGTCCCGGAGGCTTGATGGTATCGAACGGCGTTAATGTAATCGAATCCGACATCGTTACAAAAGTTCCCCCGTTTTGGAAGCCTTCTATTTTATAGATATGGCTCACATCGCAGGGCAGGGGTTTATCTGTGTAATGGAAAATATCATTATTCACTTTGGCAAGGGTATCCCATGTGGGTGTGCCGTTGTAACGGAGTACCGCATAGTCTTTTAACCCATAACCCCGGAAAGATGTCCAGTTCAGGCTATCTCCCAGGTTCTGAGAATCTCCCTTTAACCGGATGACACAGAAAGTATCAGAAGGGGTGGCATTGAGGCAGGAATCTCTTGCGATAATGGTATAGCAGAGCTGGTGGTTGATCGTATTCACGGCTTTATCGAGATAGCTCAGGGCTTTGCCGGGCGTAGTGAACAGGATATGTCCCGCAGTGGCCCAGTTCCCATCGGTAGCACGTTGAATGACAAAATCATAGGTATCCAAAGAATCTGAACCGATGAAATCTATCCTGGTAGTTGTGCCATTAACCACCGTTGCATTTTTGAACTGCGGCGCATCGGATGGGACAGTATCTATGGCCTGCCTGCCCATGGTATCAGACCAGGACAGTTCACCGGGCGCATAGCCTTCGGCAGCAATGCGATATCTTTCTACCGAATTGCATGGCGCCGGGAAATACCTGGATGCCGTATCGTTATCAGCAACACTGTCGATGGTTTTAAAATTACCGTTGATCAACTTCTGGATATAGTATTTTTTTACCTTGAATCCTTGATAATGTGTCCAGTTCAGAATATGCAGAAGTTCACCCACACTCACGGTGAGGGTCATGTTTTTGTGAAAGACCGAACTGTCTGATTTTGTACCGCATGAATCCACGCTTACCAGATAATAATGCTGGTCGGCGCTCTGGGTATTTAATCCTGTGTGGGCAAAACTATCAATGGTTGGAGCGATGTTATCTTTGAGCAGATTGTAGTTTGTTCCATCAGCAGAATAATACAGCGTATTGTATGCCAGGTGGGGGGTGTTGATACTTTTCCAGCGGATAACGACCGTTCCGTTGGTGGTGGAAGTAACTGTTTTGGTGACCGTTATGATCTGCGGGGTATCCACAAAAAAGGTCTGGTTGCAGCTCTGGTTGCTCCAGGAAACATTGGCGCTGCTGTTATCATAGGCTAAAATCCGGTAGCAGTATTTACTATGGTAATCCAGCAGGGAATCTTTAAAAGTTGTGGCACTTGCTGTTAAGCTGGTTAACAGGCTTTCTGTTCCGCCATTAACCGTACGGTAGATCTCGTATTTTTTGACCGTAGCCCAGCCGGAATATTTGTTCCAGGAAAGATAAATGGATTTTTCACAACCTTTAACTTCTGTATTTAAGGCAACAGAACAATGTGGTGGTGATGGCCCGCTCAGGTTGCCCGCGCAACTGTCCTGGGCTTCAACCGCATAACAATAAGAATTAGATGTATTTAAACCTGTATCTGTATAAGTCGTCAGATTGCCTAACGACGCTATTTTAACGCCGTTTCTGTATACATTATAGTTTTTAACATCGTTGGCAGTTGTTTTTACCCAGTTGACCTGTATGGACTTGCTGCTGAGTGCCGTAACATAAGTTATGGCCGGTTTTGCAGGACGAATGGTATCGAATGGAACGATGGCAATGCTATCGGAATAAACAGTGGCATTGGTACCACCATTTTCGATGGCTGCGATGCGGTAATAAAAAGTGTCGTTGCAGGACCCCGGGGCGATAAAGGTTGTCGTTGAGGGCAATATACTGGTATAGGTATCTGTCCAGGAGGTCTTTTTTGTCCGTGTCTGAACGGTATAATTTTTAATATTAAAACCTTCATATGGCGACCAGGATAAATAACTGGAATCATCCAATGCCTTACCGTTCAGCTGGATGGCGCGATGCATCTGTGTTGTTTTTGAAGTGTTGCCGCAGGAATCAAAAGCATAAACTTCATAACTGAAAGTATCGGTCAGGGTATTGATATTATCGGTAAAAGTAATCGGAGAATTTTTAGGCCGGCTTATGGTTCCAACTTTAGCAAATACCCCATTGTTTTTACTTCTGTAAACATTATAACCAATGACATCCGGGGCAGTTACTTTATTAAAGATTAAACTGATATGTGAGCCATCTGTAACGGAAGCACTGATGATGGAATCCCTTGAAGGAGAAATAGTATCATAAGGCATAACCATCACGCTGTCAGAATAGACAATAGCATTGGTGCCTCCATTTTCAATAGCCTTGATGCGGTAATAAAAGGAGTCGTTGCAGGATCCGGGTGCAATATATGTTGTGGTTGAAGAGGAAATCCCGGTATATGTGTCCACCCAGTTAGTATTTTTCTTCCGGGTTTGAATGGTATAATTATTAATATTAAACCCTTCATATGGCGACCATGACAGCAGGCTTGAATCATCCAGGGCTTTGCCGTTGAGCTGGATGGCGCGATGCGTTTGTGCAGAAAGGGAAACATTACCGCAATTATCTAATGCATATATTTTATAACTGAAAGTATCGGTCAGCGTATTTACATTATCAATAAAATGTATTGGGCTTGAAGCCGGATTTTTTACCGTATCTATATCAATAAAGGCCCCATGATTTTTACTTCGGTAAATAATATAGCCATATGCATCTTTATCAGGTACAGGATTGAATGTCACATTTATATGTGATCCATCCACAACAGAAGCACTGAGTATGGAATCGCGGGAAGGAGGTATGGTATCAAATGGAATGATCTGAACAGAATCTGAATAAGTATTATTGTTTCCAGTACCGGAAACAAAGATTACGCTTATTCTGTAATTGAAAGTATCGTTGCAGTTTGCCGGCAATTTAATTGTGGTACTCGTACGAGGTATGTAATAAATATTTTCCCACCCTTGAGTTCTCGACCATGTTTGTAAATAATAGTTATAGACATAAGCGCCTAAATATGGCGACCAGTTCAATTTTATTGAATCATCAAGCGCAGATCCGTCTAAATGTACAGTCCTTAATATGTCTGATTTTTTTGAAGCATTTCCACATGAATCAACAGCAAAAACCTCAAATGAAAAAGTATCTTTTATGGTGTTTACATTATAATTATATACGACTCCAAATGTTTTATTATCTTTAGGAATTAATGAATCAATTAAAACAAATGGGTCACTATTTTTCCTTTCGTAGATCAAATACTTATGTGTATTCTTTTTAACAACATAAGGAACTCCTGCAATACCGAATGAAATATCATTTTTTGATTTTACCGAAGCATTGGAGATTACAACGGTAGGAGACGAAACGGTATCGAATGGTGTCAATGAAATAGTATCCGAAAGGCTCGTCTGGCCAGTGCCATAGGATTCAATGCGGTAGAAAAGCGGAACACCGCATTTCATGTATGAACTGTCTGTATAACTGGTAGTTGTTGGTTTCGGCCTGGCAATGGTTATCCACGAACTGCTACCTTTCACAAGTCTTTGTATTACAATGGAATCAACTTTATACCCGATATAATTTTTCCACTTTATGGCATTGCGAAGTTGGCCAGCTGTACCCTGAAGTAAAACCGGTGTATGTTTTACAGAACTATCACTGTTGTTGCCGCAGGAATCTGTTGCAATTACGACATAGGTAAATTGATGTTTTGTTGTTGCAAGTGAACTGGCAGTTAGGGTAATGTTTTTTGCCGGGGCGGATGCTGCAACTTTCGTAAAACTACCTCCGTCAACTGAAACATAAGTCGTTACAGAGGTTACTCTCACAAGGCTGGATAATGAAATGGTTAATTGGATATCGGCATTGTCAGTAACAGTGCTGTTTACAATTACCGGTGTTACTGGTTTTGCAGGGAAAACGGAAATGAATACAGAATCATGCAACGTGCAACCTCCATTGGTTATGGCAGTTAGCTTATATTGGGTATTGGTTGTTGGGAAAGCATATGTATTTGCTGAAGTTGGGTTTTTTACGGTTCCTGATGGCGTCCAGGTAAATGATTTGAGACCATTGACTGATGCACTTAATTTTATGGAATCTCCATAGCAGATGGATTGGCTTGTTGTTATTATTTTAGAAAAAGGAGTTGCAATGGCGCTTTCAGGAATTGCAGGAAGTTTGGAAAGTACTAACCCGCTTCTGCCAGAATCTGCCCCATAATTTGACAGGTAGTTTGATGAGGATTTGTCCACAATTATTCCGGATAGTCCGGGACTAACATTTGTTGTCAAATAGGAAGGTAAAGATGAGGAATACCATATTAAACCACCACCACCACCACCGCCAGGTCCTAATGAAACATCTCCATAAAAGCCATTATCACCCGGGTTGTTATTATTCCCATTTCCTCCTTTTGCTGAAAAAACAGAATGGCCCTTAAAATCACCAACAAGTAGAGCAATTGTCCCACCGGCGCCACCACCGCCAGAACCATCTGCAATTGAGGCATTTGGATTAGTCAAACCGTCTGAGCTTATTTGATATCCGCCACCAATTATTCTGTTTGCAGAAATAATCGTAATTCCGCCACCATTAGAACCGGCAGTGCCACCGCTGTTGTTCTCATGTCCGGCGCCACCACCGCCTCCAAAGTACATCTTATCAATCGTTTTACTATTTGTAAGTGCGTAACCACCTTGAGCTGTATTTGGTTGATGACATGAAGAATTATTCCAGGTATTACCGCCAACTCCTCCTTTACCCGCATTGCCACCACCTGCGCCACCACCGTTGTGTTCACCGCCGCCGCCGCCGCCATTCGCCTGGGCTGCTTTGGCAGCATCTTTACCTGAAATAGTTGTGGCAATTCCTTCTCCTTTTTTACCCCCAACATCCGTTGATGTAGATGATACATACCATGATGAATCGAATTCGCAAACATGACCTGAATTAACCAGACCACCACCCCTGAAGCCTTTGCCGGATGTGTTGATATTTGCTGCAACTATAACAGTTCCAGAGGCCTCAAAAATGAGGACTCCACCTTTTTTTCCATTCCAGGGCTGTGCCGTCAGAGTTTTATTGATCATAACAGTGCCGTTATACTGGGGTACTGTTACTAATTGCAATCCTCCTTTTGTGTCATATGAGCGCAAAGGAACATTTTTCAAATAAATCGTGCTACCAGAAATAGAGTCAACCGTAACATACTCAAAATTACCTGAGTTAGCATAATTAGTTATTAGTCCGAATTTTGAAGTTTGTGTGCCATTTATACTTGCCCCTTGTGATTCAATGAGCAAAGCTTTAGAACCTTTTTTGAAAAAGGAAGAGCTATCAACTACCAGAAAATTCTGGCATGAGTCATAAGCAGATACGGAAGCATATTGATTAATAACACCACCAATAGTTGTCGCCTTAGAACATTTGGATGAAGTATCAATTTTAACGATGAAAGTATCATTATTTGAACAACCGTTCGAATTGGTAACTGTTGCAACAAATGTTGTATTCTGATAAGGATAAGCCCAAACTGTAGAATCAGTTGAATCATTCAGTAAACTACCTTGCGACCACGAAAAAGATTTTCCCCCTGTACCTGAAGCGCTAAAATTTAAACTATCCCCTATACAAAAGGTTGTAGTACTGGTTTTTATTTGTGTGGGAGATGGTTTTACAGTAATAATTTTGGAAATTGAATCTGCATCATTCCCATTTCCGGAAATGAGTTTAACAGTATATTTCCCGGCCTTTGCATATGTATGGGTTGGATTCTGCAGGTCAGAAGTATTAGATGAAGAAGTTGGATCTCCAAAATTCCACTGCCAGGATGTAGGTTTGTAATAAGAGGAATCCAGGAATTGGGTAGGCTGACCAGAACAAGGGATTTGCCAATTGAAAGCAGTAACCAAAGGGTCGCAAGCCAATGTATCTTTAACATTTGCATTTGAAGATTTCATCCCGGTGTTTACAGAAGGATTAACACTTGTTGTGCTAAATGTGTATGTATAGTTACTTATATATGATGTAAAATCAAATGGTGTGAGCGAATATGGAGTTATGTTGCAGGAATCAGAATTTGAGCCGTTTTTGTCAACCTTCGCAAAAAAATAATCCCATCCTCCGGCTCCGAAATCATTTGTTGAATATGCGAGGGCAAACCCACCGGAAGGCAATTGTAAAATGTCACGCCCAATTCCGCCCGTGTATGCACCAGAGCCCGTAGCGGGACCGTAGTTTTTTAAAAATACATATTTCCCCGCGAGGTCAGTTCTTAAAATACCAAACCTGTTTAGCTTAGATATCCAGATAAGGCTGTTAAGAACTTTGCTTACACTGTCATAGGTGGTGCCAAAAAAAGAGGAATGCTGGGCTTTATCATATATATATGACCAGGCAAGGTTTCCTGATTTATCATATTTAGAAAGTAAGGCAACTGTATTTGCAGAGTTGAAAATATTATATGTGAATCCCGCTGTATAAATACTGGAGTCAGGCAGATCTAAAATCGCTGTGGCAGCATCATAATTTGAAGTACCATAAACCTTATTGAACAAAAGTTTACCGTTATCGTCAATTTTCATCAACATTTCATCATAATATGTACTGGATGAACTATAAGAATATCCACAAATCAAAAAATTTCCATCTCTCGAATTTCTGATCTTCCAAGCAGCTTCTTCATTACTTGAACCTCCATAAGCCTTAGCCCATAGTACCTTACCACTAGTATCTGTTTTAATTACAAAAACATCTCCACTCCCGGCACCATAGCTAAAAGTCTCTCCTGCCAATAGGAAACCTCCTTTGGGATCATTAATTACGCTAAAGCCATAATCATTGGAAGTGCCTCCATATGTTTTAGTCCATTTTACATTTCCATTCAGATCAATCTTAAAAAAATAAACATCATTGCCACCCGCACCATAACTCGCAGTGGTGGAGCACACCACTATGTTAGAATCGGGTGTCATTATAAAATCAACGCCCGCGGAAAACACATAATTGGTCGCTCCTTCAGCGCTGCTACCTCCAAAGGTTTTTGCCCAGATTTTTTTACCGAGACTATCTGTTCTTATCAGAAAAATATCAGTTCCCCCTGCTCCAAAACTAGTAGTGGTACCACCTATAATAAATCCTTTATCGGGAAGTGAAATCACAGAGCAACCAATTTCATCGGAGCTTCCTCCCAAAGCTTTCTGAAAAGTAACATCACTTTGATAACCGTTTCTCATTGAAGCGCCAATAATGGCCGTGGCATCTTTGGCTGCATATTTGCGGGCTCGAACCCAATCAAATGAAGCCGCTCCAGTAGAATTCCAATCAAGTCCAAAAGTTACTTGTACTCTACTGCTTAGTGTAAGACCTGATACTGACGCTGAAAAAGAACCTCCTGGCCAAAAGCCTGTTATTAAACTCGTTGATGGCCAAACTGATTGCCACATACCAGTTAAAGTTCCGGGACTTGTATTTGTTGTAATAAAATTTGTTGCAAAAGCTCCCAGATGGCTATAGCTTAGACCCGTATGCATTCCTGCATTGGACCCGGCACTCGGACCGCCGTAAAAAAGAGTGTAACCAGTCCAGGTTCCTGAATCAAGAGTACCTAAATGTGTATAATATCCTGATATAGATGTTATATCTCCCTCAACAATTATAGGCGAAGCAAAGGCTTGGTTTGTAACAAATATTCTCGCTCCAACAGCAGAAGAATTTCCAGCACTTATATTTATTTTGCTGTTGGTAATTGAATATGAAGAATTCGAACCAAAACTTGACCATTTTGTAGTATTCAATGATGACCCAGGGAAATCATCAAAAAAAACAAATGTGCTGTCACCATTACTGACTGCAGGTGCTGAAGAATTACCGTAGTACATTTTAATTGTTCTAAAGGCACTTGAAGGAAGTACCGGCATCTTTATCCAGATCGTTGTAGTGGTTGTATTTATACCACTTTCAATCCAATAAGGCATTGGTTTACAGGATCCACTGTCCAGGAATCTGATATCGTCTCCTGTGCTGATCATTTTCCCCGCACTTATAAGTGAAGATGTATTCACCACTACCTTTACCTGATAGTCTGTGAGGTTTGAAGTTGTATTGTTTTCAATAACAATAGGTAAATAATATTTCCAACTGTTTAGACATTGCGCCCGGGAGGAAATAGGAAGGTTCAATAAAATTATGTAAAAAAATAACTTTAATAAAAATGATTTATCGGTTATTTTTAAAAATGTCAGCATTTTTAAGTTGGAGTGGAACTAGATTTTAAAAAAATCGAAATATTTTTACCTTGAGGAAAATAGAACCTTTCCAAATGTAGGTAAAATTTAATTAAATTTACATGGATAAATTAAAAAATCTTACCTCATCAGGGTCAGAAATCGGGTAATATTCTTTTAGATATTGAAGATTTGATCATTGTTGATCTACAATAAATTTCTTTATGTAAACAGCCTTTAGTTCATTAATTTTTAGGAAATAGATTCCATTTCGTAGTCCTTTTAATGGGATTTCAATATTATTAATCAAACCATAGGCATTAATTCTTTGAAGAATTCGACCATTGATATCCAGTATATAAATTGATTCTATTTCATTCATATTATTGGCCTGGGAAATATAAATCTTGTCTGTTGCCGGATTGGGGTATACTTTGATGTCACTATATTCTGTTTCTGTTTCTATGCCGGCATTATGGTTATGAACTTCTGTTCCCATTTGTATTGTGGGTTCGCTTGCAGCATATTCCCTTGCTCTTACCCAATCAAAACTTACTGAAGCAATACTAGTCCAGTCTAGCCCAAATGTTAATTGTACTGTACTATTTAAGTTGAATCCTGAAACCGTATTTGAAAAAGCACCACCCGGCCAACTTCCAGAAAGTGAACTTGTAGACGACCATGTAGTTGACCATATTCCTTTCACTGTCCCAGGATTGGAATTAGAGGAGATAAAATTAGTTGAAAAACTGGGTCCGTTGCTATAACTCTGTCCAGTATGCATGCCAGCATTTGAGCCGGCAGAATTATCAGCATAAAATAGAGTATAACCTGAAAAACCAGAAGCATTTAATGTTCCAAGATGGGTGTAATAACCATTTATAGATGTAATATTTGCTTCAACGATAATTGGTGAATTCAATGTTTTTGACGAAACAAAAATTCTTGATCCAATATTTGAATTTGCGCCTGCAACCAAAGTGAGAATCCCATTTGAAGTAGAATAGGTTGAATTGGTTCCATAAGTATTCCATTTTGTAGAATCCAATTTTGAGCCACTGAAATTGTCAAATATCAGGAATGTACTGTCTCCATTGCTTGCTGCGGCAGCTGAACTGTTGCCATAGAGCATTTTAATAACTTTCGATGAACTGGCCGGTAATACTGGTAATTTTATCCAGATTACAGTTGAAGAAGTGTTTATTCCGCTTTCTATCCAGTATGGAATATTTGTACATGTTGCAGAATCCGCAAAACGAATATCATCGCCCGTACTGCTCATTTTTCCTGCACTTATGGCGCTGGAGGTATTTACAGTTAATTTTACCTGGTAATCATTAAGTTTTGCAAAAGTTGTATTTGTAATAATTATCGGGATTTCATATTTCCATGCCGTCATGCAATATTGTGCGTAAATAACAGGTTTGCAAGTTATTAAGATTATAAAAAGCAGGAAAAATTTTAATGTAAATGATTTGCGCATGCGGCTGATTATTATTGGAACAGTGAATAATGAGGATTTAATACAAAACAAACTTATTCTTTTTTGATTAAAATCCAGTAATAATTTTAATAACAAATTAGATTTAATCTAATTAAAAATAAAACCCGGGAAAAATATTACTATAGGGGTAAAAGTGTAAGTTATTAAACACATTAAAAAGATAAAAAAACTTCGAGAATTATTCTTGAGAAGCAATAATACCGCCTTGTATGATTATTTAACACCTAATTTTTCAATAGCTTCTTTGGCGGCCATCTGTTCTGCTTTTCGTTTTTTGTTTGCGGTACCCTTGCCGCAAAGTTCACCATCAATCGTGACTTCAATTGTGAATTGAAGTTTATTGCCAATACGTTCCATATGCGTGAGGTTGTAAGAAACTTTTTTGAGATTTTTCTGTCCCCATTCCAATAACCTGCTTTTATAATTCTGGTCAGATGCCTGAATATCATCAATATTGAGATGATATACGAGGACAGTGTTTTCAAAGAAATGACGGGCGGCTTCATAGCCTTTGTCAATAAAGATAGCACCTACAAGGGCCTCAAAAGTATTGCCAAGCATGGATGAGGATTCCTCAAATTCAACTTTGCTAGGCGATACTTCCTGCATCCAGTTTTGCAGCTCCATTTTGTAACCCAGCTCGTTGAAGAGTTCCCTGTTTACCACACGGCTGCGCATCTGGCTCAGGAAACCTTCGTCCTCATCAGGATGTTCATTATAAAGATATGCCCCGATAACAAGACTTAGTACAGCATCGCCTAAAAACTCAAGTCTTTCATTTGATTCAATGCGGGCCAAGGAATGTGGAATAGCAGATTTATGTGTAAAAGCCTGACGATATAGTGCCAGGTTAGAGGGTGCGTAACCAATGGCTTGCTTCAGCCTCTTTTTAAATGACCTCTTTGCAAAGTACCTGCGTAAAATGACCCAAAAATTTTAGTCCGATGTAAATTTAGAAAAAATAATGGATACATTATGGCCACCAAAGCCAAAAGTATTGCTGATTGCGATATTGACATCGCGTTTTTGAGATTTGTTGAAAGTCAGGTTCAGTTTTGAATCTATTTCCGGATCATCTTCAAAATGATTGATCGTTGGTGGAATAATCCCTGACTGAATGGCTAAAATTGCTGCAATGGCCTCAATGGCCCCGGCAGCACCGAGTAAATGACCGGTCATTGATTTGGTAGAGCTGATACTTAATTTATAGGCATCATCCCCAAATACTTTTTGAATGGCTATAAGTTCGCTAACATCCCCAAGCGGCGTTGAAGTACCATGAACATTGATATAATCAACCTGATCTGGTTTTATTCCAGAATCACTAAGGGCATTGTTCATCACGAGCTGAACGCCAAGTCCTTCAGGGTGTGGGGCAGTGATATGGTAAGCATCAGCTGACATACCTGTACCAAGTATTTCAGCATAGATCTTCGCGCCTCTTTTCTGTGCGTGTTCCAATTCTTCTAAAACGAGGGCACCTGCACCTTCTCCAAGAACAAATCCGTCGCGGTTTTTATCAAAAGGTCTTGATGCTGTTTTAGGATCATCATTTCTTTCAGACATGGCACGCATGGCCGTAAAACCACCAATTCCAGCCTCATTAATAGCGGCTTCAGAACCACCGGTAATCATCATATCCATCTTTCCATACCGGATATAGTTAAAAGCCTCCGCAATGGCATTTGACGCAGAAGCACAGGCTGATACAGTGGAATAATTAACTCCACGGAACCCGTATTTGATTGAAATATGGCCTGCCGAAAGGTCAATTATCATTTTAGTAATGAAAAATGGATTGAATCTGGGCGTTCCATCACCCTTGGCGAAGTTGGATACTTCTTCGAAAAATGTTGTTAAACCCCCGATTCCTGATCCCCAGATCACACCACAGCGTGCTGTATCAAGCTTTGTAAGGTCAACTTTACTATCGAGGATCGCCTCATCAGCACTTACCAGCGCATACTGAGTAAAAGGATCCAGTTTGCGGGCTTCTTTTTTTTCCATGAAGGCTTCAGGATTAAATCCTTTCAGCTCACAAGCAAATTTTGTTCTGAATTTTTCAGCATCAAAACGAGTAATATAATCCGCTCCGCTTACGCCACTAAGCAATCCCTGCCAATATGCTTCAACATTATTGCCAATAGGTGTCAAAGCACCGATGCCGGTAACGACTACTCTTCTCAGATTCATTAAAAAGAAGGGAATAAAAAATTATTTCTTGCCAACCTGATCTTCCAGGTAACTTATAGCCTGACCAACTGTTGTAATGTTTTCGGCCTGTTCGTCAGGGATTGATACGTTGAACTCTTTTTCAAGTTCCATAATCAATTCTACGGTATCTAAAGAATCTGCTCCAAGGTCATTGGTGAAACTTGCTTCCGGGGTAACTTCACTTTCATCAACACCGAGTTTTTCTACGATGATTCCTTTTACTTTGCTTGCGATATCAGACATTTTGCTTTGTTTTAAAATTTCGTGCAAATTAACAACCTTTTGCGTACAAGTACCAAATTTATCTATTTGTTTTTTTCTGATAGGCTATTTTTGTTGTTTTGAGTGCTATTCGTGCTAAGCCATAATAAATTTCAAATAAGAATATGACTCAATTCCGAATGATTTCAGGCCAGGCAATTATCTTTATTTATCACATGACTTGGCAAATAAAAGAATTTTTTGGTGGGAAAATTATCTTAAAGTAAGACTTGCCAGAAACTGATTTTTATATGTCTTTAATATCTGAGAATTAAATCCATTTTCAGTGGCGATGTTGACAAGGGTTTTCCTGTCAATGAATAGCCATGGATAAACATCGCCAGTTTTCCCTTTATATTGAAGTTGATAATAAGCTGTCCCATAATATTCTGGAATAGGCGTGCGGAGGCTTGAAATGGCTCTGTCGAAAGAAGAAACATAGCCGATATCAGTAGAATCAAATAATATCTGTCCGCCAGGGTTTAACAATTTTTTAAAATGTTGTAATAACCTCGCTAGTCCTTGTAAATCACCGGCAACGCCAATTCCATTCATCATCAAAAGTATAGTATCATAGGTTTCTGTATCATACTCAAAGATGTCTATGCAAAAGGTTTTTTTAAGCCCTCTTTTTTGCATCACTTCTACTGCTTTATCGCTGATGTCAATGGCAGTTGTATCAAATCTTTCTTTTTGAAGATATAAAGCATGTGGCCCGGATCCGGCACCGACATCCAGGATTTTTCCGTTACAATACCTGAATGCATACCTTTCAATTTTTGGAAAGTTTTCATTTTCCCGGAAAAAAGCTTCCAGGGATACCACCCGGTCTCCTTCAATACTGCTTTTGATATATATAGTTGTTGCCATATTACCATGATAATAATCCATCATGGCATCACCAAGAGGCTCCCAGGGTTTTACATTCATCAGTTAACAGTTAGCAGATTTCAGTAATCAATTAACAACCATCAATTCAAATTGCAAAGATAATTCAAATAGGACAATGATATAAGTTGGTTCAAAAAGGAAGAAATTTAAAATATTTTTGTTAACTGCTCCTTGTAATTTGCTGACTGATCTCATTCAATCCGTTTTAATCCAGCATAGGCTTTCTGGTCAAATGAATCTTTGTAGACATAATCTTTATAAGATAAACAGTTCAGGTAATAGGCTTTAGCCTTAGAAATATTATTGTTTTTTTCCCAGATCATGCCTGCATATAAGGATGATGCCGGTGCAAAATAAAGTTTCTGGGGAGGATTGCCATCTGTTATGTAATTGTATTTTTCAATAACAATCTGGTAAAAGTTCAGAGCCTGTTTGTCGTCACCTTTCGAATCAAGAATCCGGGCATACCGGTAATAATATTCTGATTTTTGACGATCATTTGAGAGTGATGACGGATTTATTTTTTGAATTTCGATCTTCGCTTTATCAAGATAGCCACCGTCAAAATACAATCGGGCCCTCAGAATGCCCGGCACGAGATTAGTGCTTGCATTGGCTTCTCT
>Ga0207008_10175_pt1 | contig 19012 bp, 15 predicted proteins | sample Alteio_BWMinCont_83_FD_153489 | JGI IMG/M metagenome (GOLD analysis project Ga0207008, IMG submission 153489) | Enriched cells from forest soil in Barre Woods Harvard Forest LTER site, Petersham, Massachusetts, United States -... | ecosystem: Environmental > Terrestrial > Soil > Temperate forest >... | reverse complement strand
CAGCATTCGCATTGCTTCGCCGCGACAAGTCGGCTTGGCCTACAGACAGAAGAAAGGCGGCCGGGAGGATGCCGGCGAGGATCGGGTAAAACCGCTGCATCGGCCAATAGAGCGTGATGCGCTCGATTTGCTCGGGCAAATGGAACCAGAGGCCGCGGGTAAGAACAGGGACCGGAAGAAGCAGCAAAGAAAGCAACGCACTGAATCCAACAAGCGCCCCGAGAGGGCACGTAGGCTTGCGCATAAAAGCGATCGTGGTGGTTGCAAACACGATCCAGAGACCATAACCGAGTTGAAGGTCACTAAGCCTCCCGGCGCTTTGGCTGAGCGGCAGCAGAATGCCCGGAAAGACGCCGAGGACGTTCTTTAAGATGTCTTCGGGAGTGAGAAGGGATGCGGCGACTGGAGAGGCGATGGCGCTCGAGTGAATCGAGGTCAAAGATACAATCAGGTATTGCGTTAGAACGGCGAAAATCGCCGCCCCGATCGCCGCGCGGAGGTAGGACTCGAGGCTGCGGTGAACAAAGAAGAGTCGAGCCAGCTGACTCGCCGCAGCCAAAATGCTCACCCACATTGCGATCGGCGTGTGAGCCATCCATAGCGCAGCGAGAGGTGCAACCAGCCAGAATTGGGATCGGAGATCGTCATGCCGGAAGGTTCGAACGATCCCGTAAACCGCGAGCGGGACAAAGGGCACGGTCATCCAGGTCATGTAAAGGTCCTGGGTGTATATTGTGCCGAGAACGCCCGGGCAGCTTAGGTACAGGATCGCAAGGCTGCAGGCGTGCCAGCGGCGGGCGGGAGCGATCGCGCAGAGAGTGAAGTACGAGCTGAAGATGCCGCCTACTCCGCAGACGATCACGCAGAGGTGTTGGATTGTGGAGAATCCGAGGTGCTGTAAGGTGAGGAGGTCGAGCAGCCCGGCGAGATGTTGATAGAATGGGCAGACCCGTAGTGGGAAAACCGCACCGTTGAATGCGAATTCAGTCTGGCCGACAAAAATAGGAAAAATGCCGTGGCGGAGCTGGGTGACAAAGTCAGCCAGCATATTCGCGTACCATAGGGCGTCGCCCGAGCCGATCAGACGGCTGGTCGCGAAGGGGTGAAGGAGCCAGGCGGCGACGGCGGCGAGGAGGAGGAGGCGGGCAGCTTCCGATTTCTTACGAAATCGGCTACTTTCGGGAGCGATTCGGCCACTTTCCCAATTCTTACGAATTGGGCTACGCGGACTTTCCATAGAAAGAGCGGTACCACTCGACGAATCGGGCGAGTCCGGTTTCGATCGAGGTCGAGGGTGCAAAGCCGAAGTCGTGGGATAGGTCGGACACGTCGGCAAAGGTCGCGGGGACTTCGCCGGGTTGGGCGGAGAGCAGGCGGAGGGAGGCTTTCTTGCCGAGGGCCTTCTCGAGGAGATCGATGACGTGGCGGGTCTCGATCGGGGAATGGTTGCCGATGTTGTAGAGCCGGTAAGGGGCGGCGCTTGTGGCGGGATCAGGAGCTTCGCTGTTCCAAGAGGAGTTCGGAGATGCGGGACGCGGGATCAGGCGGACGATGCCTTCGATGATATCGTCGATATAGGTGAAATCCCGCTTGGCTCGGCCTTGGTCGTAGAGGTCGATCGCTTTGTCTTCGAGGATCGCTTTCGTGAAGAGATAGACGGCCATGTCCGGGCGGCCCCAAGGGCCATAGACCGTGAAGAAACGGAGTCCGGTAGTGGGAATGCCGAAAAGGTGGCTGTAGCTGTGAGCCATCGCTTCATTGGCCTTCTTGGTCGCGCCATAGATGCTGATGGGGTGGTCCGTCGGCTGGTGGGTCGAGAGCGGCATCGCGGAGTTGAGGCCGTAGACCGAGCTCGAGGAGGCGAAGACGAGGTGCTGGACCGGGTGGTGGCGGCAGCCTTCGAGGATGTTCAGGAAGCCCGAGACGTTGCTTTCGACGTAAGCGCGGGGATTTACGAGGGAGTGCCGGACGCCGGGCTGGGCCGCGAGGTGGACGACGAATTTTGGCCGGTGGGCGGCGAAGGCGGCTTGGACCTCTGCGGGGTTCGAGATGTCGGAACGGTCGAAAGAGAATTGTGCCTGGGTCCGGAGGAGCTTCAGGCGGGCCTCTTTGAGGGAGACGTCGTAGTAGTCGTTGAGATTGTCGAGGCCGTGAACCGCTTGGCCGTCACGGAGCAGGCGCTGAGACAGGTGGAAACCGATGAAGCCGGCGGCGCCGGTTACGAGGATCATGGAGTAAAGCTGGAGGCGGACCTTGCCAGCGGGTTTTGCCGGAGTCCACACTTTCGCCAAATTGCGAATGGACACAGCTTTTGCCAAGATTCCGTTGAGTGTCGTGATGATCACGATGAACGAGGAGGCGGCGGTTGAGCGGGTGATTGGGGAGATTAGGGGGGTGGCGCCGCAGGCGGAGATACTTTTGGTCGATTCCAGCAAGGACCGGACGGCGGAAAAGGCGGAGGCGCTGGGCGCGAGGGTGATCAAGCAGTTTCCGCCTAAGGGGTACGGACCGGCGATGGACCTCGCGCTGAGGAGCGGACGGGGAGAGGTGATCGTGACGATGGACTGCGACGGGTCCTACCCGGCGGCGATGGTCCCGGTCCTGGCAAGGTTGGTGGCGGAAGAGGGCTACGATTTGGTCGATGGGGCGCGGCTCAAGGGGAAGCCCGAGGCGATGCCCTGGATAAACTATTTGGCGAATGCGGGGTTTGGGCTGGTCGCGTCGGTAATGTTTTTTCGGTGGCTGCCGGACCTGCACAGCGGGATGCGGGCGTATCGGAGGGACCTGATCCACGGGCTGAAGTATGATCCGAAGGGAGCGGCCCTGCCGGTCGAGCTATTGACCCGGCCGATCAGGGAGGGGAAGAGGGTCAAGGTGGTCCATATCGACTATCACGAGCGGATCGGGAAGAGCACGATGCGGCCATTGGAGTCGGCGTGGTGGACGTTCAAGCGATTGCTAAGGGCCAGATTTTTGTGACTGAATAGCCGTTCGATGGCTATCCAGCGTTCGGGCAAACGAATCGGTATTTTGGGCGCGGGACCTTCGGGGTTGTGCATGGCGCAGTTCCTGAGGGCCGATTGCGAGATCGTGGAACGAAACCATGGGGTCGGGGGGCACGCGGGATCGTTCTTCAAGGAGGGCTACACCTTCGACTACGGACCGCACATCATGTTTTCCAAGAACAAGGCGGTGCTGGATTTCATGGTGGGGTCCTTGGGGACAAACGTCATGCAGTGCCGGAGAAATAACAGGATTTCATTCAAGGGGAGATTGGTCCGGTACCCGTTCGAGAACGATTTGGGCGCGCTCGGCCCTGAGGACAATTTCCGGTGCACTTGGGATTTTCTGAACAACCCCTATCGAACCCAGTTCAAGAAGCCGAAGAACTTGGAGGAATGGCTACTTTCGGTTTTCGGCAAAGGGATCTGTGAGGCGTACCTTTTTCCGTACAACCTGAAGGTCTGGAATCTTCCGGTGGACCGGCTCTCGATGCTCTGGGCGGACCGGATTCCGAGGCCGACGCCGGAGACGATCCTTAGGGCGGCGTTGGGATTCAAGACGGAGGGCTACCTCCACCAGCTTTTCTACCACTATCCCAAACGCGGGGGTTACCAGGCGATTTCCCAGGCGTTTGCGGAGAAGGTGAAGCCGGTGCGCTTCGGATACGAGGTGAAGAGCGTCAGGAGATTGGGAGGCGGAAAGTGGGAGATAACCGACGGAAAGGCGCCGATGGCGTTCGACGAGCTGGTGTCGACGATTCCGGTGCACGAGCTATTGAAGGTGGCGAAGTTCGAGGTGCCGAAGCGTGTTCGGGAGGCGGTGCGGGGATTAATCGTGAACCCGATGTACGTCGTTTCGCTGGGTGTTCGGGGAGAGGACCGGGAGAAGATGACGGCGATCTATTTTCCGGAAGCGGAGTTTCTGGTGAACCGGGTGAGCTTTCCCGCGACGTTTTCGGGGGAGAATGCTCCCGCGGGACACCACAGCATCCAGGCCGAGATCACCTGCCGGGCGGGAAGCAAGGTGTGGAAGATGAGCGACGGGGATATCCTGGAGCACGTGATCGCGGGATTGGAGAAGCGCGGGCTGGTAAAGCGCGAGTCGATCGTATTGACGGATGTGAAACGCTCGAAGTACGCCTACGTGGTGTACGATTCGGACTACCAGAAGAACGCGCGGATTGTCCGGGAGTGGTTCTGGCGGCAGGGCATCCGTCTCGTGGGCCGGTTTTCTTACTTCGAGTACGTGAACGTGGACGGGGTGGTGGAGCGGGCGATGGAGATCGCGGGCAGGATGAACGGGTCGCCGGTCAAGCTATGATCCACCTTCACAAGAAACGGTACGAGTACCTGGAGGAGATCAATATCGGGGTGCTTAAGCAGGTGCCGGGCAACTCCGCGGGAGGGGAGCGTTCGGTCCTGGATGTCGGCTGCGGGTCCGGGGCGCTTTCGGGGGCTATTCGGAAGAAGGGCTATGTCGTCTGGGGAGTGGAGCAGAACGGGGAGGCGGCGGAAACGGCGGTGGGCCGGATCGACCGGATGATCACGGGCGATTTGCTCGCGTTTGACGCGATTCGATCGGAGCTGGGAACGAGGAAGTTCGACACTCTTATATTCGCGGACGTATTGGAGCACGTCTACGATCCCTATTCGGTGCTCCTGACCTATCTCGAATTCTTGAAGCCCGGTGGCAGGCTTATCGTGTCGCTCCCGAATGCGCTCGTCTGGACCAATCGGCTGAACTTTTTGCTTGGGAGATTCGAGTACGCGGATACCGGGGTGATGGACCGGACTCATATTCGTTTTTTTACCTTCGCTTCGGCGAAGCGGCTGGTGCGGGCGGTTGGGTGCAGCCTGGAAAGGACCGACTACAGGCCCTTTTTTGTCCGGGCGGTGCTGCCTCTGATGAAACGGCTGTACTGGAAGAAGGCCGAGGGGCGGCGGAAGATTATCGATTCGGGCCCCTATCGTGCCTACCTGAAATGGGTCTATCCGGTCGAATACGTCCTCGGCTGGTGGTGGAAGTCGCTCTTCGCGTTTCAGATCATTCTTGTGGGGATAAAGGAGGAAGGCGTGCGCAATGCCTGAGGGGAATTTTCAAAAGGTCTTCATATCAGGTGGAGCCGGATTCATCGGCAGCCACCTGGTGCGGAGGCTGCTCGGAATGAAGGAGGCGGGAGGGGTCGTCGTCTTCGACAATTTCTCGAGCGGGAGGGAGGGGTATCTGGCCGAGTTGCGCGGAGATTCACGGCTCAGCGTCGTGCGGGGGGATATCAAGGAAAAGGAGGCGGTCGCGAAGGCGATGAAAGGATGTTCGGTCGTGTTTCACCTGGCGGCCAATCCGGACATCGCAAAGGCGGTGACCCAGCCCGATATCGATTTTTGGGAGGGGACGTACCTTGTTCAAAATGTCCTTGAGGCGATGAGGACGACGGGGGCCCGGCGGATCCTGTACATGTCGGGGAGCGGGGTTTACGGGGAAAACGCACCGGTGGCGTTCGGAGAGGGCTACGGGCCGTGCTTTCCGATCTCGACCTACGGGGCGAGCAAGCTCGGATGCGAGGCGCTGGTGTCGGCGTACTGCCACATGTTCGATTTGCGGGGCAGGGCGTTTCGTTTCGCGAATGTCGTGGGCCCGCGGCAGACGCACGGGGTGGGGTACGATTTCGTGAGGAGACTGAAGGCCGACCCGAAGAGCCTCCGTATTTTAGGCGATGGTTCGCAGAGCAAGAGCTACATCTTTGTGGACGACATCCTCGAGGCGGTATTCCTCGCGGACCGGACCGGCGAGGCGAAATACGACGTGTTCAACGTGGCCACCGCGGACTATGTCACGGTCCGGGAGATCGCAGATATCGCGGTACAGGTGTGCGGGCTGGACGGGGCGAAGGTGAAGTACGAGTTCACGGGAGGGGACCGAGGATGGAAGGGCGACGTTCCAATCGTGCGCTTCGATTGCGCGAAGATCCGGGGGCTGGGCTGGATCAACAAGCGCACTTCCGCGGAGGCCGTGAGAGATTCGATGAAAGCGATGCTTGCGGAAGTAAGCGCTAGGTAGACATTTGTGTCTCAATCCAAGCGGCACCGCGACCATGGATAGTGGGCTCGGTCGGGTTGCTATGATAGCCATGAACCCAATTGACGGAGAGCAATCAACGGAGAAAACTTATGACCATGCAGCCTAGCACCCTCAAGATGCTCGAAGAGGCGAACTTTTCGACCTCTCAGGCGCTGGCGTTGAGCTACGCCATCGAGGAGGAGCTCAAGGGGCCTCAGTTTGTTACCGTGCCAATACTCGACGTCAAATTGGCGGAACTGAAACTGCAGATTTCTGAGGTGGAGAGCCGGATGACCAACAAGATGATGGCGCTGGGCCTGAGTGCGACCGGCATCATCATCACCGCCACGTTTTTCATGGTACTCAACCTCAGGCGGTGACGGTCTCGAGCGAGCAGCCGTCGGAAAGGGAGGGAGATTCGCAGTTGGGGCGGGCGATCACGCCCGGGTAAGGCTCAAGCGAAAAGGGGCGAGTGGGCTCGGAGAGAAGGTGGCGGTCGCAGGCGGCGAAGAGTTCGGATTCGGATGTGACGCGGCGGACGTCGTGGAGGAAGGCGCCAGCGGGGTCAACGCTCTGGCCGACGAAGTTCAGGTACTTCTTCATCTTGTTCACGTGAGCGTGCTCTGGAAACTCGGCGTTTTGAGTAGCGCGGTAGAGGAGGTCGATGTAGCCGCGGACGTCGGCAAGGGTCACGGGAGTGATGGGAAGGTTGGCGAAGCGCTCGCGGCACTGGCGGAAAATCCAGGGATTGCGGATCGCGTGGCGGCCTAGCATGACGCCGGCGGCGCCGGTTTGGGAGAGGACCGAGGCGGCTTTCTCGGCGGAGGTGATATTGCCGTTTGCGAGGACGGGGCAGCGGACCCGGGAGACCGCGCGGGCGATGAATTCGTAGCGGACCTCGCTCCGGTAGCCGTCTTTGACCGTCCGGCCGTGGACGCTCAGGAGATCGACCCGGTGGGCGTTGACGGAGTCAAGGATCCGGTCGAAGTGCTCGGTATCGTCGAAGCCCAGGCGCATCTTGACGGTGAACTGGCCGGTAATCGCGGACCGGAGGGCGGAGAGAATGGCATCGACCTTTTCCGGTTCGCGGAGGAGACCGCCTCCGACGTTCTTCTTGTAGACCTTGGGCGCGGGGCAGCCGAGATTGAGATCGATTCCGGCGATCTTGTGCCGGAGGAGTTCGGAGACCGTGCGGGCGAGGTGCCCGATATCCTCGCCGATCAATTGGGCGTACACGGGCCGGCCGGTGTCATTCTCGTCGATCGAGCGGAGGATGTGCCGCTCCGGGCGGGACTGGGCGTGGACGCGGAAGAACTCGGTGAAGAAATAGTCCGGAGCGCCGTAATGCGCGATCGTGCGCATGAACGGCAGGTCCGTCACGTCCTGCATGGGCGCGAGGGCGGTGAGGGGAAGAGCAGGCTCGATGCCCAAGGGTAGGCTCCGCATTCTCACGAATGCGGCTACGGAGTTTCTTCGCCTTCGCCGCCGGGTTCCTCTTCCGACCCGCCTTCCGACTCCGTCTCCTCGGCCTGCTGCTTCAGAACGCGTTCGAGGATTTCCGACATGTCCTCGACGTTGTCGAAAACCGCCCGGGCGACGTAGATCGGGCGTTTTTGCTGGAGGGCAAGCACGATCGAATCGCTGGGGCGGGCGTCGATCTCGACGATCTTCTTGCCGAGCTCGTTGTCCATCCGGAGAAAGACTCTGGCAAAAAAGGTGCCGTCCTTGGCGTCGTTCACGACGACGTAGTCCAGGCGGGCGCCTAGGCCGAGGAGGATGCTTCCGATCAGGTCGTGGGTCAGGGGGCGCTCCTTCTTGACACCGTTCAAGGTCATCTGGATGGCGTTCCCGACGAAATGATCGACATAGATCACGAAGGTCTTCTCCTCGTTGCCGAGAAAAACGGCGCAGCCGTTCGCCGTGGGCATGACGCCCTTGATGACGGCTGTGACGATGTCCTTCTGCATGGCAGGGAGGATTCTGGCCCGCAGGCCGGAAAGAGCAAGCTGGCAGGGCCCGCCAACGGACCGAAGTCTTACGACTTCGGCTACTGGGAGAAACCGAGGAGGCTGATTCCCCACTCTTTCGCGAGCGAGAGAACCGAGGGCTTTTCGAGGATGATCACGCGGCCGGCTTCAAGCGCGGCGGCGCGGATCTGGACATCGCGCATGGTCTCGAGGGTCTTGCGACCGAAGCAGGGGACGTCGAAACGGAAGTCCTGGCGGGCCTTGACGGTCTTCACGATGAGCGTGTCGTCGGTCTTGAAACCGCCGGCGCGGCGGATCATTTCGTCGGTGCCTTCGAAAGCCTCGACGGCGAGGACCGTTCCGTGGCGGACCGCGCAGGCTTGGCCGATATCGAGCCGGGCGCACTCCCGGGCGATGGCGATTCCGTGGTCCAGGTATTCGCGGTCGATCGGAAAGGTCCCACCGGTCATGCAGCCCGGAGTCGCCAGCTCGCCGTCGAGAAAGGAGCGCGCATCGACGATCGCGACTCCCAGAGCCTCGATCTCGCGGGCGATGGCTCCGAAGATCGTTTCGGCGTTCCGCCGTTTGAGAGTCAGGAGGATTTGGGCGGCCTTGAGATCGGGGTGGAGGCCGTGGAAGAGCCGCCGAGGGGTGATTTGGCCTGCCATCAGGGCGTAGCCGGCCTTGAAGTCTTTCAGGGCCTTGAGGGACTTGCCGACCTGGCCGACGTTGATCACGCGGCGGTCCGATTCGGGGAAAGAGGAGACGAGTTCGGGCAGGGTTTCGCCTTCAAAAGCGATCAGCTTGAGCGAAACGCCGGCTTGTCGAGCCGCCTGGGCGGTCAGGGCGGGATAGACGCCCTGGCCCGCGATCAGGGCGAGTGGGCGGCTACGGTCGAAATCCGCGGGAAGGAAGGCGGAGGGCATTCCGGGGCGATGATGACCGAATTCTTACGAATTCGGCTACATTTATCTCCCACTAGGTCTGTGCCCCGTAATACTTCTTGTAGCTGCGGTAGTACCGGTAGTTCGAGTAGTACTCGATCCGGCGGGGCGAGAGGCCGTTGAGGACGATGCCGAGGACGGAGTTTTTGCCGGCGAGCAGGGCGCGGATATAGAGGCGGATGTGCTTCCGGTAGGCGCGGTTGAAGCGGCAGACGTAGACCACCTCGTCGACGCGTTCGGCGATCAGGAGGGCGTCGCTCACGGCACCCATCGGGGGCGAGTCGACGACAACGAGGTCGAATTGCTTCTTCAGGGCCTCGATCAGGTCGCCGAAGATCGGGTTCTCGAGCATCTGGGTCGGGCTCTTGGAGCGGCCGCCGGAACCGAGAAGCCAGAAGTGTTCGTCGAGCTTTGTGATGCCGAGGTGGGGATTGTTCTCCAGGTCGCCCTCGACGCTGCCGCTTTTCTCGAACCAGGTGATGATGCCCGTCGTGTTCTGCTGCTTGAAATGACGGTGGAGCATCGGGCGGCGCAGATCGCAATCAATGAGGAGCGTGCGCTTGCCGTGCCGGGCAAAGCAGGCGGCCAGATTCGCGGAGACGAGGGTTTTCCCCTCGGCGGGGATCGTGCTCGTGATGAGCAAGGCTTTCGGGAAATCGAGCTTCGAGTTGATCTTGATCGCGCTATAGACGCCGAGGAAGGCCTCGATCCCGGCGGTCTGCTTGTTCTCGAGCATGAGGGTGTGGCGTTCCTCGCCCTTGCTGCCGGGGAACTGGGGAATGATCCCGAGGAGGGTCGCGCCGATGAACGATTCGACGTCCCAGGCGCTCTTGATGCGGTCGTCGATGAAGCTCAGGCCGACGGCCACGCCGATAAAGGTCAGGATCCCGACGCCGATGCAGGTGCGCATGATCCTCGACATGTTCGGCTGGTAGGGCGCGTAGTTGGGAGTGGCCTTGTCGAGGGGGCGGATCGGAATTTTTTCGATGTTCTTGGTCGTGGTCGTCTGGGCCAGGCGGTCGATGATCGCCTGGTAGTTCGACTTCGCGACCTGGGATTGCTGCATGAGCGTGTTGTACTCGGGCGTGAGGGCCCGGAGTTTGATCTCGTCCGCCTCGCGCGCGGCGTATTCGGCTTCGAGCGTCTTGACCGTGGTCTCGTCGGCGGCGAGCCGCGTCATGATCATATCCACCGCATGGGCGACTTCGTGATCGAGCTGGTCCTGCACGACCTCGATATTCTGCTCGACCGCGATCATCTTCGGATGCTTGGGGCCGTAAACCTCGGATAGCGTGGCCTCCTGCTGATTCAGGTCGGCGAGCTGGCTGCGGAGCGTCGCCACGTTGCCGGACTTGGCAATCTCATCGATGTGGAGCAGGTCCTGGTGATTGGCCTTATAGTCGTCGATTTGGTGGATGACGTTCTGGATCGCGAGGAGGTTGAGCCGGGCCTGTTCGCGGGCCGCGTTTGCGGCCTGAAGGCGAGCCGTGACGAAATCGGTGTCCTTCTCGAGCGAAACGAGCTTCTTGTCCTCCATGTATTTTTCGAGGCGCACGTCCGCCGACTCGGAATCGTGCCGGAGCTCGTCGGCTCGCTTTTGAAGCCAGATGACCGCGTCCTCGTTCGTTCCGCCGACGTCGTCCATCAGTTGAAGCATGAACTGCTCGACGAACTTGTTCGCGACCAGCGCGGCCGCATCGGGATCGGGATGGGTCGCGGTCACGCTGATGATGTAGCTTTTCCCAACGTCGGCCGCGGACACGCCGCCTAGCATGCTCGCCGCGGAGGGCGGGGGCTCGCCGGGCTTGAGGTACTTCAGGGCGGGTTTGATCAGGACCTGTTGTTCGTCGGGGGTGAGCGAATTGACCACGCGCTGGCGCAGCCGCGAGCTGCTCGTGAGCACCTGAAGGTACGTGTTGAGGTCCGCGTCGCCGCGAATCGACGGGTCTACGACGCCCTGGGTTGTCACGACGGTCTCAGGCTTTTCGAACTGCATCGTCGCCGTGGACGTGTACATCGGGGTCACGCGGGCCTGCTCGTAGCCGAGGCTTATCGAGACGAGAAGCGCCAGGGGCAGGGCGACCCACACCCGTTCGCGAATGATGATGTAGTAATCGCGAAACGTCCTGCGCTGGACGATATCTTCCTCCTCGATGGAGGGCGCGGCGGCTGCGGCCGCCTGAACGCGTTTTGTAGGGGCTTCGGCCATGGTCAGATTATAGATTCAGGGACGAAGACGCGGTCTCCGGGCTGGAGTTGGATGTCGTTTGATTTCTTGCCCTTGATGATGGCTTTGACGTCTAGATTGATCTGCGTGTCCTTGCCCCCAGCTTCCTTGTGGGTGACGGTCACGTTGCTTCCGTTTGCGGTGTCCGTCCAGCCACCGGCCTTGTCCACAAGGTCCGCAACGCCGAAGGGAGTGCCGATCGGCAAAGTGTAGCGGCCGGGGCTCTTGACCTGGCCTTCGATCGACACCATCCGCTCCGCGTATTCGGTGATCGTGATCGTCGCCTGCGGATGCCTGAGAAACTCACCATTCTTGTAGGCGTTTTCGACCGCCTTTTGGGCCTCTTCGACCGTGAGTCCGGCCACGGCGACGTTCCCGACCAGGTTGAGATTGATATTCCCCTGCGCGTCGATCTTGGTCTCAGCGGCAAGGTCCGGCTGCTGGTAGATCTCGACGTGGATCCGGTCGTCCGTGACGAGGGTATACAGGATCTTTGGCTTGGGCGCCCCATCGTCAGCGCGGGCGAACGCGGCCATCGTCGCAAATCCGACGAGGACGAGAACGTTGCCAAGGAGCGATTTCATCGGGTTCTTCAAATCAGTAGGTGGCCGTTATCGCGAGGGTAAGCAGCTGGCGGGTGAAGTGACCGACGGCCAGGGTCGAATAGTTGACCATGTAGGCGTACTCGAGATTGACCCGGATGTGAGTCGTTAGCGCGGTCCCGACATTCACGAACACCTGATACAGCCGGTCGCGGCGCCCCTGGCTCAGGGGCCCAAGGAAAACCGTGCCGGTGTAGTTTCCACCGATGGAGGTCTTGAACCGTTGAAACAGGGCGAAATCCGAGGTGAGCCCCGCTTGGAGCGTGTTCGTCTTCACGTCGGTCGAGGAAATCGAGAAATCCTTATCGAGAGTGGCGGTCAGGCCGAAAGAGGTCTTGGGGCGCCAAGTGAGGCTGGTGGCCGAACGGAAGGAGGAGAAGGAGTCGGAGCGTTTTCCCGAGGCCCCCACCAAATTTCGGGCGTAGCTGTCGTTGCTGATTTCGTAGCCGAAGTTCGTCGTCCCGCTCAATTTCGACAGGATCGTGCCCACGCTTCCGAAGTTCAGGCCATAGCTCGTGGCCTTGATGTTCTTGGTTGTGCTGTACCCGAGATTCGAGGAAGCGTTGAGATCCAGCTTCGAATCGTACCGGTAATTGATCGCAAGGTTGTCGTTGTAGCTCTGCAGGTTGGAAAAGAGAATCTTGTTCGTGTAGTCGGTCGCGGAATACTCGGCGGTATCGGTGAGGAAGTAGCGGCTGTTCAGGAAGTAGCGCAGATCCAGAGTGCTCGAATAGAGCCACGATTCGGCTCGATTGTTGGCGATCGGGTCGGGCACGTCGGATTTTGTTCCCTGAAGCGACAGGGAGCCCGTGGTGCGGCCGGTTCCCTTGGTGAAAGCGAGGGAAAGGTTCGGATCGTAGAAATTCTGGCCGGAGACTCCGCTGAAAACGTTGTGACTCATCGAGGTCGCCGCGCTCACTCCGATGATCCCCGCCTTGCGGTTGTAAGTCAGCGAAACGGAATAAGCCTGGGAAACCGCTCCCTTCGCAACCCGTTGGGTGAAGATGTTCGTGTCGTACCCGAAACTGTAGGTTCCTTGAACCAAGATCTTGTCTTTGCCGTCGTTGAAGGTCAGCAGGGCGTAGCTTTCGGGCGTCGCCGCCGCGCCCAAAAACAATAGGCAGGCGTAGTGGCGGAGGCGGGGCATCGAATTGAAAATAGTGCGCGATTATCGGAGAACCGATTCGCTCGTCGTGAAATTGACCGGCAGATTGGAGGAAACCGTCGGCGTGACGGTGACGATCGTGGTACCGTTGGATGTGGTAGCGGTCGAGAAGGTGACCGTCGACTGGGCGGTCTGGGTCAAATCGAGGGTATTCGCGATGTTCTGCATCTGTCCTCCGTTCAATTGGGTGATGATCAGGGAGGTCGAGGGCAGATTGTTCGTTTGGTTCGCGGGCCCCTCGGTATTCGAGAAATTGCTCCCGAAATTCGTGGAAAGATTGCTTCCCGACGAGGACGTGACGGTGGACGCGACGGTATCGCCTTCATTGCCAGTCGAGTCGGTTATGACGATCGAAGTGGATTGGGTCGTCTTCAGGTTGGAGGCGAGCTTCGTGCCTGAATCTGCCGCCGCGGCCGCGATTCCCTGGGAGACGGCGTTCGTGATATCGGTCAACACCGCGGAGGCGTTCGACTTGGGCGCGTGCTGGATCACAACCTGCGCGACGCTGGAGGCGATGGTCGAGGCGGAGTCTGGGGCTGCGGATCCCGCTGCGCTGGCGATTGCCGCCGCATAGTCGGGTGCGACGTCGGTGGCGGCCGCAGCCAACTGCGCGGCCTGGTCCGGCACGGCTTTCACGGCGGCGATCACGATCGCCGTGATCGCGCCGCGCACGTTGGATTGAACGGCGGAGTTCGGCGTGATGGTCGAGCCGATCGATTCGCGGATGAATTTGACGGCTTCGGTGGGCGAGCCCGCACAGGCAGCGCCGACCGCTTGCGCGATCAGGTTGATCGCCGAATTGGTGGCGAGGTTTCCGACGTCGTCGCCGACAACGGTGGAAATTCCGCTGACCGCGGTTTCCGCCGCGGCGATCAGCTCATGGTGGCCGGCGATCGCCTGGGCGAGGGAAAGGGGAAGCGGAGCTGTTCCGTCGCGTGAACCGATAAGGGCGGCTCCCGCCTGGATCGGATAGTCCGCACCGGTTGAGGAGTGGTAGGAAACGTTGTCCGCGGTCGTTGCGACGAGCGACCGCTCGGGGGAAACCGTCGTGTTGAAACCGGTGCCGTGCGCCGTTGCGACTCCGTCCGGGGTGACGACCGCGTAGTCGTTGATGTTGCGCCCGCGCGGATCGATGAACGAATCGATCGAGCCATCCCGCAGGTTGAGCCGTGCGGATTGGTGAAGAACGGCTTTGCCGGCCGTCGCTATCCCCAGATCGTCGATGCGGACCACGCTATTGGGATGGATGACCGCGATCGCTCCTTCGAATGTCTTGAGGAAAATTTCCGAATCGGGACCGGTTCGGACGATCGTGCCCGGCGAGAGCTCGGCGCCTTTCTCGAGGGGAACCGGCGCCCGGTCGGGAAGCTGGGCCTCGGGGGCTCCGACGGTCCGCAGCACCTCGGCGGTTCCCGCTCGGGAGACGATATTGACCCCTTCGGCGATGATCGGCACCGGCGCGATGACGACGGTCGACGCGGCGCGGGCGGAGGTGATCGGATTGAAGGCGGCGGCGCCTCCCTTTTCCGGCTTCTTTTCGGGCTCGGCGGGCATCGTGTATTTGATGAATGCCTGCTGGCCGCCCTTGAGCGTTGGAAAGCTCATCGACCAATTCCCTTCAGCGTCCCGCGGCTGTACCGAGGCCTTGCCCTGAATCAATTGAAAATGCGTCTGCTTGGCGTCAACGTCGATGAAGGCCTGGCCCACCGTGGGCTGGTTGTTCAGGAAACTGATGGCCGAATGCGGAGTCTCGAAGACCAGGTGCGAGCCGACCTTCAGCATCGGGGCGGAGATTCCGAGCTGGCCCGAGCGCAGCGTGATGTGGGTCTGCGAGTTCGAGGGCTCCATGGCCGGGTCCGTGCTTGGGCTGAAAGCCGTCTGGTCGAATTGGTCAATCTTGAGCTCCGTCTTGGGCGCCAGCGCCAGACTGGTGCCGTTGGCGAGAACGAAGGTGGCGCCGCTCTTTTCTCCGGTCCGGACCGTGACTCCCGCCGCCGACCGATGGTCACCCTTCTTTGGCGCGGCTCCCGGACCTCCGAAGGACCACTCGACGGTTCCATCGACGCTTCCGACCGAGAGTTCTCCCAAGGCTCCGCGCGCCGCGGTCTCGGCCTTGCTCTTGACCTCGGCGCCGGAGGTCGTCTGAACCGCCGAACCGGCGTCGCTGCCGAGCACGGTTTTGACGATCGCCTGATGGTTCGTCTCCACGGGGCTGCCCAAGGACACGTAGGATCCGTCGCTCTGCCGCGGCTTTACGCTGACCTTTCCGGCAATCACCGCAACGTGGGTCTGCTTTTCGTTGACCTCGATGTAGGCCTTCTCGTTACCGCTTTGGACGTTGAGGACCGAGATCTGGGCGTGCGGAGTCTCAAAAATCAGATGGGTGCCGCTCAGGAGCTGGGGAGTGTTCAGGACGAGCTCTCCCTCGAAAAGATTGATCAGGGTCTCCGAGTTCGAGGGCTCGATTCCGAGATTGTTGTTGGGCGTAAACGGCTCCTGGTCGAAGCGCTTGATCCTGAGTTCGGTCTTCTCGTCGATGAACATGACGGTCTGATTTGAGAACATCACGGTGACGTTGGCATCCTTGTCGGTCTTGATCTTGGTGCCCCGTCCAAGGACCTGATCGCCCTTCTTGAGATCCCAAATCCGGCCGTCGGCGGTGCACTCGACCTTGCCGTTGACGGTTATGACGTAGAATATGCCCGAGACGCTGCTTCTGTCGTCAGCGAAAGCGCGGGGAACAAAGCCCACGATCAGACCGGCGACAAGCAGGTTGATGAGAGTTTTCATGGGCTGGAGTTTTCGGTTGGGGGACCCTTTCTGCCTTATTTAGATTACCTCCTTCTCAATCGGGAAAGTCAAACCCCGTACAGAGCCGGAACTAAGCGTACTATTACGTAGTTGCGTAGGGTTAAACCACTACGAGATTCAGCACTTTCCCGGGCACGTAGATCACCTTTTTCACCGTTTTTCCGGCCAGGTGCGGGGCGACCTTGGGATGCGCGTTGGCTAGCCGGAGCGCCTCGGTTTCGGGGAGCCCTACGGGGACGCTTTGGTCTCCGCGATGCCGGCCGTTGACCTGAAAGACGAGCGTCGCCGAAGTCGCGATCAACCGGGCCGGATCGAAGCTGGGCCAGGGAGATTCCTGGATCGAGGGACGTTCGCCGAGCCGCTCCCAAAGCTCCTCGGCAATATGGGGCGCGAACGGAGCAAGAAGCTGGAGAAAGCCCAGCACGCGGGCGCGGGGGACGAGCGGGACTTCCTGATACGCGTTCAACAGCATCATGAGTTGGGAGATCGCCGTGTTGAATCGAAGCGCCTCGATGTCCTCGCCGACTTTGCGCACGGTTTCGTGGTAGAGCCGCTCCGGTTCCGCGGGGAGCGAGGAGCCCGGCGCGGCGTCGAGACGAGGCGCCGGCCGGCCCTCCTCGTCGAGGCAGAACCGCCAAACCCGGTGAAGAAACCGGTGGACTCCCTCGATTCCCCGCGGATTCCAGGGCTTCATCGCCTCCAGGGGACCGAGGAACATGAGGTAGAGCCGAAGCGTGTCCGCGCCGTGGCTTGCCACGATCGAATCGGGGTTGACCACGTTGCCCCGGCTCTTGGACATCTTTTCGCCGTCTTCCCCGAGAATGATTCCTTGGTGGAAAAGCCTGCGAAACGGTTCGGGAAACGGAACCGCCCCGATATCGAAGAGCACCTTGTGCCAGAAACGGGCGTAAAGCAGGTGGAGCACCGCGTGCTCCGCGCCGCCAATGTAGAGGTCGGGGGCTCCCCAGTACCGGAGCGCCTCGGGAGAGGCGAAGGCGGCGGGATTGCGCGGGTCGGTGAATCGAAGGTAGTACCAGCACGAGCCCGCCCACTGCGGCATCGTGTTCGTCTCGCGGCGGGCGCGCAGCCAGGATTCGCCGGCGGGTTTGGGCCGGGAGGCGGAAACGGCGGCACCGGTCTTGAAATCGAACCAGATCTCCAGCCAGTCGGGGACGTTCGCGAGCGGGCTCTCGCCGGTTCCGCTCGGAAGGTAGGATTCCACGGCGGGCAATTCGAGCGGGAGCGCGGAGTCGGGCAGGGGAAGCGCGCAGCGCGTCCGGCCGTTTTCGGAAAAGGCGACGGGTTCCGGCGGCAGGTCGCTCCCGGGTGCGGAAGCGGCGCGTCGATAATCCGCCTCGTCCACCCAGACGATCGGAAACGGCTCGCCCCAATAGCGCTGGCGGGAGAAGAGCCAGTCGCGGAGCTTGTAGGTGACCGTGGCGCGCCCGGCGCCGTGGGCCGCGAGCCAGTCCGCCGCCAGCTTTCTCGCCTCGAGCGAGGGAGATCCGTCGAGGAATCCCGAATTGATCATCCGGCCTTCGAGAGCGAGCTGGATGCCGGCGCCTTCGGCTTTGCCGTCGATGACCTGGATCACCGGCAGGCCGTATTTCAGCGCGAATTCGTGGTCGCGAAAGTCGTGCGCAGGCACCGCCATGATCGCGCCTGTGCCGTAGCCCATGACGACGTAGTCGGCGACCCAGACGGGAACCCGAACTCCATTCACGGGATTGATCGCGAACGAACCCGTGGCCACTCCCGTCTTCTCCTTGGCGAGGTCGGTGCGCTCGAGGTCGCTTTTTGCGGCCGCCTTCCGCCGGTAGGCCTCGACCGCTTCCCCCTGAGCCGAAGTCGTCAGGGCATCGGCGAGCGGGTGCTCGGGCGCGACGACCATGTACGTGCAGCCGAAGAGCGTATCCGGCCGCGTTGTGAACACGGTGAGGGGGCCGAGCGAAGCGTTCTCGAGTTGAAAATGAACCTCGGCGCCCTCGCTGCGGCCGATCCAGGCCTCCTGCATCCGCTTAGTGGAATCGGGCCAGTCCAAATCCTTGAGGTCGGCGAGCAGCCGCTCGGCGTAGGCGGTGATGCGCAGGACCCACTGGCGCAGACGCCGCCTCTCGACCGGGAAGCCGCCGACTTCGCTCCGGCCGTCGACGACCTCCTCGTTGGCGAGGACTGTCCGCAACTCGGGGCACCACCAGACGGGGCGCTCGTCCACGTAAGCGAGGCCGCGGCGGAAGAGTTGGAGGAATATCCACTGCGTCCAGCGAAAGTAGCGCGGGTCGGTCGTGTCGATTTCCCGGTCCCAATCGTAGGAGAACCCGAGCGACTTGATCTGCCTGCGAAAATTCTCGACGTTCGCGCGGGTGTTGGCGGCGGGATGGGTGCCGGTTTTGACCGCGTGCTGCTCGGCAGGCAGCCCGAACGCGTCCCATCCCATCGGATGCAGAACGTTCGAACCGGCGGCGCGGCGGCGGCGCGCCACGATGTCGGTGGCGACGTAGCCCTCGGGATGGCCGACATGGAGCCCGGCGCCCGAAGGGTAGGGAAACATATCGAGCGCGTAGAATTTCGGGCGGGCTGAGCCCGTTTCCGCGCGGAATGAGCCGCTTCGCGCCCAGAAAGATTGCCAGTGGGGTTCAATCTCCTGAAACTGGTAGTCCTTGCATTTCGTCGCCATAACTTGAAACCGTCGACTGTGAGTTTTCCCGGGATGCGGTCAATCGCGCTCCCTCTGATGGTGCTGCTCGCGACGCCGCGAGCGGGCGCGGCGAACGTCTCGCGCGGATTCAACCAGCTTCTCGACGCCGTCGTGCGGATCGACGAGCGTTCGGTCGCCTACGGCGAGGGCACTCGCCGTTACGAGGCGAGCATCGGCTCCGGCGTCGTGCTTTCGCAGGACGGGCTCGTGCTCACGAACGCCCACGTCGCTAGTCCGCGCGCGGTCGAGATCAGCATCTGGAGCGGGTTGACGCAAAATTGATCGGATGGGACCATTGGACCGACCTCGCGCTCCTGCGCATCGACATGGATGAGGTGCATCGCCGCCAGCTCAAATTTGCCCATGCGGAATTCGGGGACAGCGAGAAACTGTATCCCGGTGAGACCGTCTACGCCGTGGGGACGCCCTACGGCCTGGAGCGGACCGTGACCCGCGGTATCATTTCAAACAAGAACTGCTACTTCGAGCCGGACCACGGAGTCGACGGCTACGAGACCGGGAATTTCAATACCTGGCT
>Ga0207008_10174_pt2 | contig 19017 bp, 16 predicted proteins | sample Alteio_BWMinCont_83_FD_153489 | JGI IMG/M metagenome (GOLD analysis project Ga0207008, IMG submission 153489) | Enriched cells from forest soil in Barre Woods Harvard Forest LTER site, Petersham, Massachusetts, United States -... | ecosystem: Environmental > Terrestrial > Soil > Temperate forest >... | reverse complement strand
ATCTAAATTACTTAATACGAGTATTGAAATGTGGATTAATATTCAAGCTCAATATGATACCTGGAAAATTAGTCGACTCTCTCACAAAATCAAAGTGAAACCTTTGAAAGCGGCATAATTGAGAATGTTCATTCAACTGTGTCTAGCAGATCAGTCGTGTGTAGCCTGGTTGGAGCGCAGCGACAACCAGGCTACTGGCACTTTGCCATTAATCCATCATAATCACAGATCGAAATCTAGCTTTATTAGCCATCATATCATCAAAAGCATTTTCTGCTTGATCAAGCGAATATTCTTGAATCATAGGACGAATTCCCGTGAGAGCACAGAATTTTAACGCATCCTCGCTATCAATCGCAGTGCCGGATGGCCAACCTTTTATAGAACGAGTACGACTAATCAGTTGCATTGCATTTACTGCTATAGGATCATTAGAAGCACCTACGATAACAAGCTCACCTTTATTACCAAGCGCATCAATTAAAGGGGTAATCGATTTACCACTGGGTGCCGTTGCTAAAATAACACGTGCCCCACCCAATTTTTGTAATTCAGTTTGAATATTTTGTGTTTCACTATTTAAATAAATATGTGCGCCTAATTTTTTTGCTAAAGCCTCTTTATCATTACCTTTTGAGAGAGCTACTGTTTTAAATCCCATTTTGTTAGCGAATTGAATGGCTAAATGTCCAAGGCCACCAATTCCTTGGATAGCAACCACATCACCCGCACTTGCCCCACTGTGTCTTAGTGCATTAAACGTCGTGATTCCAGCACACATCAACGGTGCAGCATCAGCAAATGATAATTCATCAGGAATAGCTGCCAAGGCTTCGATTGGTGCAATCATATATTCTTGATAACCACCGTCATAATGTAATCCGGTAATTTGATGATTTTCACACAGAATAAAATCACCACGACGACACGCATAACATTGTCCACAACGACCGCCTGCCCAACCTACACCTACACGTTGACCTGGTTTCCATTTTGTTACGTTGGGTCCAACTTCATCAATCACGCCTGCAACTTCATGGCCAGGAATTCGAGGGAGCTGAATGTTGGGCCAAACTTTATTTTTTACGACAGCATCTGAATGACAAACGCCGCAAGCTGCAACTTTAATTCTTACTTGATTGGCTGCAGGTTTAATTAATTCCTTTTCGACATGTTCCCATTCACCTGATTGGTTAACTTGCACGGCTTTTATTTTTTTCATATTAACTCCTTATATTTCAGTATTGCTAAATATTTTTTTTATTTCACTGCCTTATTTATGGCATCTAAAAGATTTTCATATTCGAAAGACCCGTTATGGCGAATTTCATTAATAAAAAAAGTGGGTGTACCGTTCACTCCACTGCGCACACCGCCCATAAAATCATTTTGGATTTTTTCATTGTATATTTCATTTTCGATTGCATTTTTTAAATCTTTGTCTGATAAATTAAACTCTTTTGCATAAGCTAACAAATCAGAAATTTCTAAATTTTCCTGGTTTTCATACAACATATCGTGCATATCCCAGAATTTATTATGTGTAGCAGCAAATTCCGCAGTCATTGCCGCCATACCTGCATGGGGATGACTTTCTACTAAGGGAAAATTTCTGAATACGAATTGGAGACGCTCGCCAAAATATTCTTGTATGCGCTTAACAATTGGATATGCAGCTCCACAATAAGGACATTCATAATCGCCGTATTCAACTAATGTAATCAGTGCATTCTTATCACCTTGGATATGGTCTTTTGAAGAAACGGGAATGATTAATTTTGACATATTATTTCCTTATTTTGATAAGGCGTTTAATGCGTTAAGAATTCCATCAGCGCCTGGATTTTCTGCAACAGGAGAGAGATAACTCCAAGTGATTATTCCGTTTTTATCTATAACAAATAATGCGCGTTCGCATCCTCCATCTTTATCCCGATAAGCGCCATAATAGTTGACGCAAGCGAGATGATGATTCAGTTAAAGTTACGAATATGGCTACTATCCAATTTACTTGCATTGAAATATCCTCAAGGGTCACATCTCCACGTTACTGTTCAATTTCTGCAGCAATTTGCTGCAGAAATTCCATGGACACTAGCTTGACATTGTCCGATAGTAGGCACCCAAATCCAATCATTTTTAAATACCTAAAATAGTACCTTTAAGGAAAACACCTAATGGACAAAAAAGAATCTGAAAACAAAATACATATTCGCAACAGCACCTCTGAATTCTTAATTTTTACCCAGCAAGAAGGTGAAAAAGGTATAGAGGCGCGCTACGAGGAGGGGACTATTTGGTTGTCCCAAAAGCTGATGGCTGAGTTGTTTGGGGTTGATGTACGCACAGTAAATGAACATATTCAAAATATATTCGAATCAAAAGAGCTTGATCAAAATTCAGTTATCCGGAATTTCCGGATAACTGCAAGTGATGGAAAAAATTATAATACTCAGTTTTACCTATGGAAGATTGGGCTACGCGATTAGATAAATTTCTTGAATTTGATGAACGTGACATATTAACAAACCCAGGAAAAATCAGTGCAAAAATTGCTAAAGACCATGCAGAAAGTGAATTTGAAAAATATCGAATTGTTCAAGATAAGCTTTTTGAATCTGATTTTGATAGAGAAGTTAAAATACTTGTAAAACACAAAAATGATGCGGACAAAAAGAATAGGGAATAATTTTTTTGTAAGTAACCAACTAGTTAGCAATTGTGCAAGAACCACTTGCACTAATTTTGCAAAACAATTGTTGCATACTTGTTTAAGGAACTTTATTCCTCAATTTTAATTATTTATTTTTAATTCTATAAAACTTGCATTGAATACCTTTGGCCATGTCTGTCTTATAATAATCCATTCCGCATTTTTCCATTACACGAGTCGAGCCAACGTTACCTACATCTGCATAAGCAATAATATAGTCCACGGTAATATGCTCTTTTGCATAGATTAACATTGCCGATACTACTTCTGATGCAATACCCTTGCCCCAGAATTTTTTATGCAACACATATCCTACTTCAATTTCATTATCTTCTGTTATACCGAAGCCAACTCTACCTATAAATTCCCCTGATTCTAGATCAAATATCATAAAATTAGGTAGTCCTTTGTTTTCATAATTTGCAATAAATCTTTTGATCATGTCTTCAGTTTTACTACGATCACGCGGACCGTCAGGAAAATACTTCTTGACCTCAGAATCACTTTCTAACGCTTCTAAATACTTAATATCTGATTCTTGTAGATAACGAAGACCCAACCGTTTTGTTTCAATAAAATAATTTTGCATGCTTTTACCTCGTGGTCTTCATATCATCAGATTCAGACGCTTATATACTGATTATCACCCAAGATGTTAGAATAAAAATTATGATATTACCTTAACAGAAACTAGATGAAAACGATACCTGAGACGGAGTGCCGCATATGAAATTGACTAGAACGTTTACCTACTGTTTAACATTATTTTTTATTTCATCAATTGTTTATGCTGATAACGAAATGAATATTGGCCATTATGTAAAAATATCAGATGATGTAAATATGTTTTATCAAGAAAGCGGCGAAGGTAAAACCGTATTATTTATTCCTGGATGGACCATGTCATCGGATGTGTTTAAATCACAAATTGATTACTTCAGTAAAAAATATCGTGTCATTGTGATTGATCCGCGCAGTCAAGGACGTTCTAATATTACCTTAGAAAATAATAACTATGTGCAACACGGAATTGATTTAGCCAATTTTATCGACAAATTACATTTGAAAAATATTACGCTTATTGGTTGGTCATGGGGTTGTTATGATGCCTATGCGTATATACGCTTAAAAGGAACAGATAATATTAAAGCATTTGCATGCATAGATGTTTCGCCGAAATCAAGCGGCACAAAAAACGAATGGGCTTATGTTAATTATGATGAATGGGGCAAAAAATTTATTCAACCCACAATGTATCATCGATATGAATTTGCAAAAACGTGGGCTCAAGCTATGGTTGAACGCCCATTACAACCTAATGAAGTGGATTGGATAGTCAGTCAATCCATGCGTACACCGACTTATGCTGCATTAGAATTGGCATTAGATGCAATTTATTCTGATTACCGTCAAGAAGTCATTTTGCTTGATCAACATCATGTTCCTAACCTTAATTTTGTATCACAAATTGCTTATCCAAATGCAAAACTGTGGTTAGAAAAAAATGCACCGCATAGTGAGATTAAAACTATGGGAAAACACATGATGTTTTGGGAATATCCGGATCAATTCAATCATTTGCTTGATGAGTTTTTAAATAAACAAACCTCATCATCACGTTGATGAGGGTTTAATTTCTATTTATGTGGTGTCTGTTTATGATCATCATTAGGATTTTTAACCTGACCTTTGATTTTAACTTGTTCTTCGTTTCCATGCGTAAATATATTAAAATTTTCTATTTGAGATAAATTTACACCATATCTATTACTACGCTTTGTGGGTTGATTTGTATTACTGATAGGTTCAGATTTAACATTCTCCTCACTATCCTTAGAAGTTCCCCTTTTATGTGCGGCGATATTGGTATCTCCTGGAATATTTCGTGTCGCAAACGGTTGCGCAGAAATATTTTGTTGCGTAACGGGCTCTTTCAAAAAAGCTTGGCGTAGTTTTTCATCTTTAAAGATAGTGATCAACGAACCGATTTTGATAGGTTCATTTTTTGGATTTCTTGGATCAGATACAGAAGTAGTGAGAATTTGAACTGCAAATTTATTATTGTATTCATTAGGGGTTTTTATTCTCTTATCAAGTTCAGCTGATATAGTTGTTATAATACTAGTTAATTTTTTTTCGTCGCTGCCTGCTTTTATCAGCTGTGCTTGGTACGAATCTATCAGATGATTATCGCTTGCGTTTAATTTTAAATTATATCCATTGTAACTCACCGTACAATTGAGTTTATTATTTTTTTGTATTTCTTCTAACCTTTTATTTTCATCATCTAAATTATTTTCGTAACGATAAAATTTTTCTTCTTTCCTTAATGGCATCTTAGAATTCATCTCAATAAACTTTATAGCAGTTTTAACATCTTTAATATGGATAAATTCCTTAATTCTAGGCCCATTTTCATTTTTTAAAGCGCCAGTAGCTGAGAGTTCAGCTTGCTCTGCCTTGGCATTATGTTCTACTTTGAATTGAGAAATGTGATTTGGAGCAGCACCTTCTATACCTATTAACAGAGACCAAATTTCTACATCCTTACCATCAATTTTTTCAATATGTTTTTTAACGTTGAAGTATAAGTGTCCAAATGATCCATTAGCTGGTGCTGCCTCTTCATCTGCACATAATCCGAGATTAATACACCAGTGTTCCGGACTGATCAAAGCAGCATTGCTATGATCTATGATTTTATCAACCCCTTCTTTAAATTCCATTCTAGTCAAAGCATCCACTAAATCACTTTTTTTCGCCAATTTCACTTCTTGCAATTTTCCCGTTTTATCATCATCTTTAACACTATGTGTTGCTGCTATTCGGTTTTCACAACGCTTTAAAGGATCAATCGCAAACAATAAATCATGCATATCTTCGCAACTGATTCTAACCCTGCCTCCGTGACTGAGATCTTCAAAATTTAATCCAAGATAATCAAATAATGCTAGCCAGCGACGCATAATAAATTGTCTTTCTGCATAAGATTTATCTACAAATCCTGGTTCAGCATCGGGATCAAGAAAACTTTTCCATACTCGTAAATCATGTTGATATTGCTCTTCTTCCGAAGAAGCTAATAATTCTAGTTTCAATTCCGTTAATTTATTTATTCTCTCTTCAATTTTCAGAGATTTATTGTGCTGCATATATTCCTCGTTAATTTTATAAACTTATATATTAAGTATAGGAGGAATTTTGGCCGTCATGGTGTGTTTGTAACTATAGGATAATTAAAGTAAATCGTGGGGTTATCTAGCCGCAGAAGTCAGAAAATTACACTGAAACTACAAGGGATTTATCGAGAATGTTCATTTAACTGTGTGTCTGTCATGCCAGCGAAGGCTCACTAGCATCCGGTAAATCAGTAATAAAAAGTTGTCATGCCAGCCACTCCACCAGTGTTTTTTACTGGTGGAGTGAGGTGGCATCCAGAGATTTTTAATCCCTAAATTGAGACGATGTCAGCCTTAGCTGGCATGACAATGAGACTATTATCTGAACTGGATGCCACCTCACTCCACCAGTAAAAAACACTGGTGGAGTGGCTGGCATGACTACCGATTTACCGGATGCTAGTGAGCCTTCGCTGGCATGACAGACACACAGTTAAATGAACATTCTCGGTTTATCAAATTATTCACTTATATCAAAACGATTATTTCTTTTTTGAAAAATATTGATTTAATCCATAAACTAAACTAGCGAATGGCATATCAATGCCGCCATAAATATTGGCAGCAAGGGGATGGGCATTATCTTTTAATATTTCAACAACGACATTAGAATAACCCACTGGTTTAACCCCAGCCTGCGCCATACGCATCACTCCAAGTTCACCTTGCTTGATTGTGAAAGCACCTGAGGCATCAATGACTGCATAGACATCGTAACCCTTACCCACCGCGGTGATTGCGGGAAATGTCAAACAAACGTCTGTGGTAATACCCGTCATAATCAATTTCTTACGGTTTGTTTTGACAATGGCATCCGCAACCCGCTCGTCATCCCAAGCATTAACGGTTGTGCGTTCGATAATGGCATTATCTTTTAATATTTCTTTCAATTCTGGAATGATGGGTCCCCACATATTTTCTGTTGTGGTCGTAACAACAATTGGAATTTGAAAGACTTTAAGTGCTTTTACTAATCCAGTGATATTATGTTTTAATTCTTCTACCGAAATATCTCTTATGCCAGTATATAATCCTATTTGATGGTCAATGATGACAAGTGCAGAATTTTCTGAAGTGAGTGTTTCGAAATATTCCTTTCTTGTCATCGCGAGCTTCCTTGAATAGTTAACTATGCATAGTATAAATTAAATAGTATTACTTACCTTGTAACTTTTCAATTAAGTTGCATAATTCGCTTGGCATATACTCTTTACACTTCAAAATGCGAAGCTGTCATTTTTTGTCATGCCAGCGAAGGCTGGCATCCAGAGCTTTTTATTTAATCCTGGATGCCAGCCTTCGCTGGCATGACAAAAAATGACAGCTTCGCATCTTGAAGTACGAATGGTATATAACAATTCTTTCAGAAAAAAAGTTTTGTTTAAAAACACAATGGGCAAGCTTGATGTCTGCAAGATGCCCAAGATTTAAATTTCTTTAACATTTATTGATCATAAAAATTTCGCTGATAAGGAGGCTTAGGTATATAATCAGAATGCTTTATAATACTTTCATCTTTTTCTATTTTTTCTAATTCATCTAAAACAGCAAATTCTTTTGCAGCTTTGTTTGTCATCAATTGACTATTATCTTGTAAATAACTATTTATGGTTGTAGATAAATCATTATATCTCGCTTGATAGGTAATCATATCAGCAAGAGAATTTTCGCTATTCGTAAAAGAATGAGATTCAGTGATATAAGTACTGCTCCAGCTTTTTTCATCAAAGATCTCATTATAATCTTTATTCTTTCCGACCAAGAATTTTTCTAAATAATACTGCAAATCATCTTTCCGCTTAGTCAGCAAATCATGCAAAGTAGCAATTAAAACATTCATAAAAAAATATTTTAATTTGGGGCATAGGTTTTCTTTATTACTTTCCAAGTTAAGATCATACGTCTGCATTAACCTAACGACATTGTTTGCAATATTTGCATTGGTATTAACAAAAATGAGAAACTGACTTTTTGGATATTCTCGACAAACGTTTTTTAAGCCTTGCTCAAGGGAATTAGCAATATCATTAAGACTAGCGCTATCATTTAAATTTATATTTTTACTACTATTCATTATTGTAACTCCTCATTATATTTATAATATTAGGACTGATAATGCGGGTGCATTGATATTGATCAATTTTGCCCGCAAAGATTATACAATATTCATTTCATTTAAACAATTTCCGAGAATGTTCATTTAACTGTGTGTCTGTCATGCCAGCGAAGGCTCACTAGCATCCGGTAAATCGGTATAAAAAGTTGTCATGCCAGCCACTCCACCAGTGTTTTTTACTGGTGGAGTGGCTGGCATGACAGAGTGACACACAGTTAAATGAACATTCTCCAATTTCTAGATAAATTCAGCATGCAGGTACTTGATTATTAATATATTTTACTCTAACTGGACATTTTTTATACATGTGCTATACCTAGATACAGGTAGACCTCTCTACACTAGATTTGTTTTATCTTTTTCACGGTTTCATTCGATTTACAAATGAAATTTCAGATTCTATTAAAAATGAATATCGCGTTTCTCCTCCAAATTCTATTCTTTATGCCCATCTTAAAGAAATCCTTAACCTAACTAATTACAATCAAGAGGCAGAATTAAGTTATCGCCCAGGGATATAAATTTATACTATTTTTATTACATTGCCTTGTTACTCACTTTTATCTCAGTAACTTGTCATTTTTTTATTTTCCCAACTCTATTTTTAGTCTTGCCAGCAAAAGTCACCGGACTTTTATAATACGCAATAATTTTACTAGCTAACCATCCGCCATCATCCGAAGGAAAACTTCCTACGCTAGTTGTGTTACCGCCGCCCCATAAAATGGCAAAGACATGGCTATTAGCTGCTTGTTGTAAATTACTGTTTGTCCACGTGTAATTATTTGCATTGCCTGTTGTGTTCATACTTAAATAAGTCGTAATGCTGGTTGTCCCATAAATAGAAGGGGTTAATTGCACGTTGGTAATATAGGATTGCAAATTATTTAAAGGATTTGCAACATCCCCAAAAAAGAAATCAGGTTCAGTTGATGCATGATTAGTGCGTTGATCAACATCATTGATTTGCTGCAAATGACCGCCGGGTATTTACCATAACATGATAGGAATCGTTCCCAATGATTCACTGACATTTTTGGCATGCGCTAATATATTCGTCCAATCACGGGCATTAAATAAATAACCTGATGCTGTTGCATTAGGAATAGCATCCATTTCGTATTTATCAAATACCAGAAAATCAGGTATATAATTTCCGCTATAAGCTGTTGTCGCATTCAAACCTGTAACGGTTGGTGTTGAGATTTGTGATTGCAGCTGACTTGCCGTGTAATTTTGATGTACCCAATTGGATGTGCCGGTTGCCCATAAATTTTCTTGCCAGCCAAACGTAATGTTGGGAGCAAATTGACGAATAATCCAATTGGTTGATTGTACCCAGCCTGGAAAATCATTGGTAAACGCTGGAATAATGATATTGCCAGGAATAACGGGATTGGCAGTGCAATTATCAAAATATTGCATTTTAAATCCATCCCAGGTGCTCATCGCTGTCCAATTATCCGTTGTTTGTCCGCGAATGGCTTCGTAAAGCTGTTCATAATTCAAATTTGCGCCATACGAAGTGGTAATGGTGGATGTGATAAAACATACTGCGGTTTTTAAAGCGTTTTGCAATGAAATGCCGCTAATTGTAATGCTCAATTGCGCCAGTAAATCTTGTTGTTGTACTAGTCCAAATAAATCTGGATTTAAAATAATCGTACCAGGATAAGGATTTTGTACTGTTTTATACGATTGTAATTTTTGTGCTTCCATCATTAACGTAATATAGTGCATCACTAAATTGGTATAATCAAAATCACCAAAATTTACACCATTACTCATGAAGGCTGTATAAATCACCATGACAGGTTTTACAATATTAGTTATGCCATGTTGTTGGTAATAGGCTGTAATCGTTTTAGCTTGATCAGCGGTTTCCATATCGAATATAGGATAGATAATCTGACCGGTATCGCCATTTCCTCCAAAACCACCGTATTTGAAAATCGCATCGATAGGCCGTGTTTGCAGAGACGTTGCGTTTGTTGGACTATCATCGGTAACTGCGCCCATGGCCAAATAATTAGGCCAGCCGCTTACGTAATGAGACGATGCAGCCGTAAAGGGTAGGTTAATACTCGTCGTCGTATTAGCCTGTATCGTTAAATTCACCGGCGTTGAACTGTAACGAAGACCATTTGCAGTAACCGCTTGTGAGGTTAAATTATATTGATAGCCTGCTGGCAGTACATAACTATGCAAACCGTTTAACACATTATTGAATGTAATGGTTTGTGGAGTTGAGCCAACCGTATGCGTAAACATTAATGAAGTGGCTATTGTCGCTGGTAAACCCGTTACCGTGACATTCGCCGTACCCGTTGGCAGCGGCTTGCTTATCACACCCATAGTCGCATTATTTTGGCCAGCCTGAGCGATGAAGGAGCTGGGAGAGAAAGTGAATTGATATTGATTACTTTGGCCGTTAATCGCGTTTGCTGACAATGTGTAGCTGGTTCCAGCAATTAAACCGCTTACTGTTGCACTACTTTTCCAAGGAACATTGATTGGTTGAGTCACACCAGATGCATTGGTGAGATTAACAGTGACATTGGTCGTGCTGATATCATTGGGTTGTGCGATGGGTAAGGATACCGTCAAAGAAGCCGCTGTGGATTTATAATTTAAAGTCACAGGTAAAGTAGACGTGCTGGAATTTAATGTGACTTGGCTAGGTGTAACAGTGATAGAAACAGGTTGTCCGTTAACCGTACCGGTAGCAGTTAATTGGTAAGTCCCAAACGGAATATTACTGAGTGTTTGTTGATTTGCAAAAACAATACTGGTCGAAAATGGCGTATCAACGCCACTCACGCGTATGCTGGTATCTGCTGGCAACGTATCACTGCCTGTATTTTTTGAAAAGGTCAAGGTACCCGTCGTAGAGGTGCTGCCCACTGGGTATAATGCAAAGCTGGTGACTTTAACATTATTGCCAGTTGAATAAGAAAAATTTGACGTGGTATTAGCTGGTAACGTGACATTACTAATCTGAAAATTGAGCGGCAGAGTAACCGTATTCCCCGAAAGACTAAAGCTAGGATTTAATGGATAACGAGGAAGATTAATAAATCCCCAGACATTATTCAAATCAAGCAAACCGTTAGGATTATCAACCGTAAATTGTATCGTCGCCCCGTTTAAATTTATTGCTGTATCGCATTGATAAGAAATGGTTTGTGTCCAACCATTGACGACACTATAAGTGCAATTGGCGGGTGATGCTGATTTATTGGCGGCCCAAACAGGGGTGAGGGTTGTTACACAGAAAATGAATAAAGCCATTGCAAAGCGAATGAGTGTTGGCATGAAGCTTCCTTGATCATGCGGGATTAAGTTTAGATTATAAGTAGGATGATGGATGAATGTCAAAGTGCGTTCCCACTAACTACGTCGTCGTCCCGCGGCCATTACTTCACTACTAACTCGTCGTCCTGCGGCCACTACTAACTCGTCGTCCCGCGGCCATTACTTCACTACTAACTCGTCGTCCCGCGGCCATTACTTCACTACTAACTCGTCGTCCCGCGGCTTGTCCGCGGGATCCAGAAAAAATATTCATAGATCCCGCGGACAAGCCGCGGGACAACGAGTTAGTAGTGGCCGCAGGACGACGAGTTAGTAGTGGCCGCGGGGGGACGAGTTAGTAGTAGCCGCGGAGGGACGAGTTAGTAGTAGCCGCGGGACGACGAGTTAGTAAGAATACCTAAGCTTGTTACAAATTATTATGTATTCCATGAGTGTTTATTTCTTCATTATATTCATCTAGATTAGGATCAATTGGTTTTACTTTCAACATCCCAACTCTCGCTAATGAAACACCATTTTTAATAGCATAGATAGGTTCATTTTCTTTATACATCTTCCATGCCTTACCAAAAAATTTTTCTAATGTTTCATCTGACCCTAAATAATTGCTAGTAAAAACTTTTTCTAGTTTTTCCAAATCATTGATGTGAAGCTTAAAACCTTTTAAACGTGAAAGCTGTACTAAACAATCTTGTCCATGAATCATGATTTCTTTATAAGAATTGGTTTCGCCAAACCCAAACCCATGACGATTCAGTTTTATTATATTATCTTCTGAAATGGCAAGGCTATATAACTTGTTTAAGAGTTTATCAAAACGCGCTTCTGTTTTTATGTAATTATGATATCCATTCACTATCTTTGTTTTGAACTCTGCAACTTCGTCATCGTACCTTTCACCCATGCCTTTTTCGATGTTAAAACCGGATTTTTTTAATGTTTCAACATTGATAGTTATATTTATTAATGACGGTGACGGTATTGCTAAGATTTGATTTTTTGTTATGACTGCACCATTTAAATTAGACAAATTAAATCCATTTATCATTTTGTTAACCATGTCTAAAGGAATCTTAGTAAAATCAAATTTATTATTACTTCTAAATAAAATCAATGTTCGGAGCAATGCAGATATATCATTTAATTTTTGATCTCGTTCGGTGGATTCTTTAATTTCCTTGGCATCCTGTAAAGCATTTTGTAAATTTATAATATCTAATGGGACTTCAATCATTTCAAATTGATTATTTTGTTTGTTATAAATAGCTATTATATTGTCACCCAATAAAAATGTTTTACTTTTATCAAGTAAATTATTTTCTACTAATTCAATATAATCTTGCATTGAGATTTGCGCTAATGAATATTTACCAAGATGTAATAAAAAGAGTGAATTTTTATAAGCATCTTCAAATTCAAGACGTTCAATACCAGATCTCAGAATGATTAGCTCTATTAAAAGATAATCAACTTTAGCTCCCAAGGCTATTAATAGCTTAATATTCTTTTGATTTTGTTTGTCAGTAAAAGCATGTTCTAGAGGAACAGTTAGCTTATTCTCTGCACTTTCAGTATTGAATAACTGCAAACTATTCTCACTTTTTTTAGCGAATGCAAGGATAATTTTCATATTATCCGGTATGTATATCGCGTACGGAAGATAAAGCTGTAAATCTGAGCTTGGCAATTCACGAATGAGTGATTCAATAATCTGAATGTCGCGAGTAGAACTGGTATTCTTCAACGCTTTAATTAACGTTGATGGCAATTTATTTTGAACAAATTTGTTATCTTTTGTCATCATAAAGCATAATAAATAATGACTGATTTTATTATTGTTTTCTCCGCAACGAATAGAATGATCGAGTATCGATTGTTTTACTTTTTCGCCCACTTCATAGCTAATGTCAGCGCCTGACTCAATTAAAAATTCTACCATTTCGAATCGATTATGAGAGACTGCATAGTAAATAGCCGTCCACTGTGATGAATCATGTGTTGGCAAATTGATGCAATAACGAAGTATTTCCTTATCCAATGTTTTTAAGTAGTTAATATCGCCATTTCTTGCTGCTATACGGACTAATTGGATTAAATCATCAGATATATCTTCTCGTTGAGATAACATTTTTATTTTCTCTTGTTAAAGTTAGTTATTTTAGAATAAGAGTATTGTATACGCTTAAGGTTAAGACAATCTTAGTGCGATTGTCATCCTGAACCCCTTCGTTGCACTCAGGGTAAACTCCGTGAAGAATCTCTTAATATTTCAGCAACTTGTCGCAGAAATTTGTGTGAAAAGGCTGTCATCCTGAGCGTCAGCGAAGGATCTATTTATTTTATATTGAAATTCCAATAAGATCCTTCGCTAACGCTCAGGATGACAGCCTTTTCACTGAATAATTACAGAAATTTCCTGGTAATTTAACCATCTTGGATGGCAAGTCAAGGCAAGACAGAGCCTAGAACGTACACATGGAGTGATTGAACGATGAGATGACCTTGTTGAATTTAAAGAATGATGATAAGTTTAATATAAACAATTTTAAACTAATTAAAAATTAAAATATGTACAATCATAACTTAATATTAGCAACTGATCTCGATGGCACTTTTTTAGAGGGCGACCATCAAACAAAAGAATTTTTCTATAATCAAGTATTCAACTTACGAGAAACTATTCTTTTAATTTATGTAACTGGCAGACCCGCTGCTACCGTTGAAGAATTTTGTAAAATGGGTTATTTACCGCGACCTCACTTTATTATTGGTGATCATGGCACTCATATTGTAGACGGCGAAAATTTTAAACCTGTAGATCATTTGCAAAATCCTATCATAGAAAAATGGAACAATGGCAACGAGTGCTTGAAAACATTATTAAGTGACGATATCGGCCTGACATTGCAACCTCTGGATCCACCCTATCGCGTTGCTTACTATTACGATCAGCACTATTTACAAAATTCAACTCTGCATAAAATTGAAAACGCTGGCTTTGACGCCATTTTATCGTGTGATATGTATTTAGACATTGTACCGCGCGGTGTGAATAAAGGATCATCATTATTAAATTTAATTGATCATTTAGGTATGAACAGCGATCTTGCCATCACCTGCGGCGATTCACTCAATGACTTATCTTTATTTCAAACAGGATTAAAAAGTATTGCGGTGGGAAATTCGGAACCAAAACTCATCACTAAAATTAAAGAATTAAGCAATGTGTATTATAGCCGTTTTCCAGGATTATCAGGAATAATTGACGGGTTACATTTTTTTGAAAAAATTCATTTATTGTCTGATAGTTAATTTAGATTAAAGACAAAAAATGTAGCAAATAAGTGGTTTTGTAATGCATCAATAACCTCTTGAATCTTTTTTCTATCCTCTGCTGCTAAATCATCTAACATGATTTTTGTTACAATGCCAAGCATAAACTCTTGATGCTTTTTTATGTCTCTTTTATCGGAGTACACATAATCAATTTCAATGATTAAGTTATCCGCACTTTGATTTAACGTGCATTTAATAGGAATAGATTCATCAGTATCATTATCAAGATCAGCGGTTCTAATCTTAGATATATAATCTTTTATCTTTTCCATCATATGATCAGGAATGTCTGAAGGAATAGAGATTTGATAAGATTTAAATGGAATAGGATATTTTTGAGAATCGTACACGTGTCCATCAATACCATCGCTAGTAGTTTTGAATTTTATAGCATCATTCTTACCTATTTTTTTATCCAAATTACTTAATTGAATGTCTACTTCAGACATATGTAGGCGCTGTATTATTTCCTCACTCGATACTCTAACCAAGCCGAAACACTTACACCGATAGCCAAACAAAGAAGATACCGCTAAAAGTGATATTGATTTAATTATTATTGGAGAAAATCTCACTTATGCAGATATGTTTCAAATTAGGGATTAAAAATCTCTGGATGCCACCTCACTCCACCAGTAAAAAACACTGGCGGAGTGGCTGGCATGACAACTTTTTATACTGATTTACCGGATGCTAGTGCGCTTCGCTCAGAATGACAGCTTCGCATTTTGAAGTGTAGTGGATATATACTAAAAGCTTTGTGAGGCTTATTCATAATAATACTCTTCGTTTATGCCAGATACCCACTTTTATCTATTATGAATATCCGTAAAAATACGGATATTAATGTGTTTTTTTCTCTGTATCATCAAGACCGCTTAAAAAAAATTATTTTACACTTTAGGAGTTATTATGATGACAATTACTGAAACGTTTAATACTAATATATTATCTGCTATTGGCGATATTGAATTACCAAAAAATAAAGCCAGTCATAGCATCACCGATATAGGTAGCATGGCGAATTTAAACACACAAGATTGCCGCTGCTCTGGGACTTGCCCACGTGTTTGTTAATAATTTTTGTCATTTTATGGCACTGACTCAGTGCCATAAAATGGTATAAAAAAAATTTTACAATGATTGATATAGATACATTATTTAAAAATTATAATGATGATTACGAAAAATGGAGTTATCTCTATACATCGGATTCAGCAGTAGAAAGATTTTTAGTATTACTCATCCCAATGTTAGAATATACCTATCAGTGTTTAGTAGATGCACATTATCATCATATTTCAGAAGATTTATTGTTGCGTTTAATTAAAGATGATTTATGTTCAACCCTAACAAATTTGATCTCTCGCCTATGTGTTTTTGAGCTGCACTCTGCAAGAGCTAACCATTTACTTTTTGGGGAAACGCCCAAAAATCGATTTGATTATTTTATCGAACAATTGAAATCTATTGATAATAGATTAGCTATTATAAAAAAATATCCCTTACTTAAAAAACAATTAGATATTTTAGTTAACCAATTTATTAGCGTCTATTCTGAGTTATTTTCTAGATTACATAGAGATAGCAGCGAAGTTTATCAATGTTTTTTGAATAATGATCATTCATATATATTATCTTCCATTACACCAGCTGGTGATAAACATTGTCAGGGACGTTTTGTGATGATATTGGAATTTATAAATCATAAATGTCAGCCCTGCAAGCTAGTATACAAGCCTAAATCACTCGCGATTGACCATGCAGCACAGCAATTTATTTCATTTTTTAATAAATCAACATCTGTTATCCATTTATATGAGCAAGAATTTTTAGTAAAAGAAAATTATGGATGGTGTAAATTTATTATAGAGAAATCCTGCGAAAGCCAAGAAGCAATTAAACGTTATTATTATCGCATGGGTTGTTTATTGATGATAGCTTATCTGTTAAATGGATCAGATTTACATTATGAAAATATCATTGCTCATGGTGAGTATCCCGTTATTATCGATTATGAGTGTTTCCTTAAACCGTTTATTTTATTTGATCAATCAGATAATCAAAATCCGCCTAGACACTTAGTGACAAATATGTGTTTTCTCCCAGCCATAGTAATGATAAGTAATGAATCAACTGGCATTGATATTAGTGCTTTTAGCGGTCAAGGGGGCGAAGAAATACCTTATTTAGTAATGGAATGGGAAGAAAGCGGTACTGATACAATGCACATGATTAGAACACAAAAAAGAATAAGTCCCAGTCAAAATATTCCTTTGTTAAATTATAATAAAATTGATCCCATCAATTACCAATTAGATTTTTTAAACGGATTTCTGCATGCTTATGATGTCATTTTAGAAATCTTGCCCATATTAGATAAACCAAATTCACCTTTAGATGTTTTTAAAAATGTAAACATTAGAGTGGTATTCCGAGAGACAGCAGATTATACAAAATTATTGTTAGAAAGTTTTCATCCAATTATTTTATCAAGTGAGGAAAAATGGCATTCACATTTTTCATGGCTATCTAAGAATGATAATACGCTGTCGTCTTTTATTCTTGCTTCTGAGCTAAATGATCTTTCACAAATGAATATTCCTGTTTTTTATTGTAATAGTGATGGAGCAGAAATATTTAATAGCCAAGATGAAAAAGTTAATGTCAATGTCATAATGTCTGGCTTGCAATGCGTGCTATACAACATCAAAAATACAATTAATTCAAGAGATTTATATGTGCAAAAACAATTAATTGAAAATAGTTTTGAAGCCATGAAGTTGAATAAATTAGCTCTACCTAACAAATCCGATACTTCCTCATTTGTCATCACTAAAGAAATATTCAATCCGGATGATCTCGTAACGCAATCTTTAAAGATTGCAAAAAATCAGCTTGATCAACTAAATAACTCTTTCGTGATCAATAGAAATAGAATATTTTGGCCATCGATAGAAATATTATTGGATAAAACATGGTGTGCTGGTTTTACTAATATAAGTTTATATGATGGTGTGTCAGGGATTATATTGAGCCTAGCCTATGGTGGAATCATTTTTACTGATCCTCAATATACTTCTACTGCTCAATTAGGTCTAGAAAGTTTACGCCAAACAATAAAAACATATGGCATCGAGGCTTTTTCAACAGTCGGTGCGTTTACTGGAATCGGCGGTATTATCTATACACTAGCTAATTTGTATAAGCTATGGAAAGACGAATCAATTAAACAGGATTTAATGTTTATTTTAAATTTCTTGCCTCATTTAATTATCAAAGATAGGTATTTTGATATTGTTTCTGGTTCATCAGGATGCTTGCTGGCTTTACTAACATTGAGAGGTATTATTTCGGATAAAATATTGAATCCGTTAATGGATCAGTGTGTACAACATATTATTATACACTACCCGGTTCCTTCAGAATTTCCTTTGCTTGACTCATTACCTATTAATAGCACACAACCCATATTAGGATTTTCTCATGGAATAGCTGGAATTGCATTAGCACTCTCCCAATATAATCATATTAAACCATCCATCAGATTAAACTATTGGATTACTGAGGCATTAACCTATGAAAGAAGTTGTTTTTCTAAAGAAGAAAATAACTGGCCAGATTTTCGTAAAAACGACGAAATGCATTCTATACCTAGATTCATGACTGCCTGGTGCCATGGCGCCCCAGGAATCGGTATCGCTAGATTAGATATGCAACATTATTGGCATGACAAGCTATTTAATGATGAAATTGAAATTGCTGTTAACACAACATTAAAAAATGGATACCATTCATATCTTAATTTATGCCATGGTAATCTTGGAAATCTTGAATTACTGTTTATGCTTAATGAAGTAAAAAATACTGATTTATCTAAAACTCAATATCTTCAACAAGCTTGTAATATCATTCAATCGATCAATAAAAATGGTATCAAATGTGGCATTGCCTCTAGTGAATCAACACCTGGATTAATGACAGGTACCGCAGGTGTTTCCTATCAACTGATGAGAGTTGCTTATCCTGATAGAGTTCCATCAGTACTATTATTGAAAACTTTAGGGATATAGTGACTACACTACTTCTATGAATACTCCATCTATCTATTTAATGCATTTCATCATCAATTTAAGCAAGCCCTATAAAAAGCTTTTTGCTTTAATTTCTTTAATAGGATTATTCTGGGCTGGAATCAATACGCTATTACCTTATACGCTAAAATTAATTATTGATCGTGTGGTCGTGTTTGGAAACAATAAGGCAGATCTATTTGAAACGATAATCCCATTTTTTATTATATATATTTTTTTATGGATTGCATTTTGTATTAACATGCGTCTTCTAGATTATTTAAA
>Ga0207008_10173_pt1 | contig 19223 bp, 19 predicted proteins | sample Alteio_BWMinCont_83_FD_153489 | JGI IMG/M metagenome (GOLD analysis project Ga0207008, IMG submission 153489) | Enriched cells from forest soil in Barre Woods Harvard Forest LTER site, Petersham, Massachusetts, United States -... | ecosystem: Environmental > Terrestrial > Soil > Temperate forest >... | reverse complement strand
TTCGCACGCGGGACAGCTCGGTCTCAGGCATGGCGTGAACCAGAACGCCGCCCCAGTGAATGGGCATCCCGCTCTCTCGTGAGAGAGAGTTTGCAGTAGTAATCATGGTCGAAGCTTTGATCGAAGAGATGTTTAGGTCGGACCGAAACCGACCGAAAGATTACAGGCGAGCCGTGGTCGTCAACGCTGAGAAGGAAGAACACGAAAGAAAACAAAAGAGAAAAACTCTTTTAAGTGAAAAGAAAGAAGTCTGCTCAAAAAGTGTTTGACAGGGCCGACGTTGTTAGAGATGCCTGATAAACGGGGTGGTCTCAATGGGTCGACGCAACACTCGCTCGAAGTCCTATCTGCCGGTGGTTCAATGGCTAAATTCGTTCGCAAGCGTTAATTCAAAGAAAACACTGCCCTGTTTAGGTTTAAAGGAGTACAGCCCGACGGACCAGGTCTCTTTGAAAAACACTATCGGATCAACAGATTAGAAGGGTGTTGCATCGACCGGTTGAGCCGGCAGGCGTTCTCGGTAACTGGGAAGGTGGGAATTCCGACATGAGCAGAAGAGGATTTCTGAGGACCACTCGTATAACCAATTGGTGAACTGTCCAACCGAGTCGATTGAGCCTCAGATTGCTATTATGTTCCAATGAACGGATGGATAGCAAAGCGTGTACAATTCGAACGATTCACGCCCAATTGGCTTGACCGGGGGTCCCGCACGACAATAAACCATGCCTGATCGAATCTTCCCAACCGACTAAGTCACGTGCGGTCAGTGGCTCACAGGCTATCGGAAAAGATTGCTCACTTCGGGGCCCTTTGGCCCCGCCATTGCACCCTTAATAGTGTAATTGGAAGTCTGCAGTCCCGCCACTCAGCTCTTGCAGACAACAGGGGGTACACATCATGGTCAAAGTAATGGAAACCAAGAAGAGTGCTACCAAGGAACCTGTAGAGGAGCTTCGCAAACGAGCCGAGGCGGAACAAGAGCTTGAAAAGCTTTTGCAACTGGCCAGCAAGAATCAGCGGTTGATAGAGCCCCGAAGGTCGGGGCCAATGACTACTGTTTATTAACTCTACTGCCTGAAACGATTGGGCCAAGTCCTTCCATGAGAAGGCCGGTTAGTGTCAAGTCGGTTTTGTAGTTGCCTTGGGTCGTCGAGTGGTCTTCCTTAGAACCGAGCCGCCTCTGTCGCCATCCTTCCATCCGCACTCTTTGGTGAGCGATCTTCGCTCGGTGCTTGGTGGGTGTTCTCGTTTCAGTGGTGCTGCTACCTGTGAATCGACCTCTCGTCCCACCGTTTCGGTGGGAGTCGGGCCCCAGGACTTAGTCGCAGTCACCTGGACTCGGCGGTTGAGCTCGGCTGTCGGGATCGCCACTCACTAGGCCACTTCCCGCATCACTTTCTGACTATTGCGCAGTGGTTCGTACACCTCTCCGCCTACCCACAGCCGGTGCAGCAGCACCGCCAGCTTGCGAGCCACGGCCACGACGGCTCGCTTCTTGGCATTTTTTCCTCCTCGCTCCGCAAGCTTGCGTCCCCATCTCCGCAAATCACTGTCTTCTCCAAAAGGTCCCAGAATGTAGTGCGCTCCCTGCACCATCATCGTGCGCAGATACCGGTCTCCTTCTTTGCTGATGCCCTTCTGGGGTTCGCTCTCCCCCGAGTTCCTGCGGCCCGGTCGTAACCCCAGAAAACAGCCTACCTGGCGACTCTTCGCAAACCGATACGGGTCCTCGATCGTCAGGACATACGTCAGAGCGATCTGGGTTCCTACGCCCTTGACCTGCTTGAGCAAGGCCACTTCCGGGTACACCTCCTGGGCGATTTTCTCCATCCGCTCGTCGTATTCCTTGACGCGCTCGTTCAGCGATTCGATTTCTTTGAGCAGCGGCTCCAGAACATCCCGCAATTCCGTGCTCAAGGCAGCGGCCAGCTCCCGGCTCACCTGATAGGTGCCACACTTGGGTAGTCGTTGGCCATAAGACTTCACGAGCCCCCGTGCTGCGTTCACCAAGGCTGTTCGAGCACTGACCAGTTCCGCCCGCGCTCGGATCACCGTCAGGTGCAGTTGCGCTTGCACACTGCGATGCCGCACCGGTCCCAATAGCGCGGGATCGATGCGCGCCAGTCGTGCCAGTGTCCGAGCATCGTGCCGATCATCTTTTCGATTGCTCTTGGTGATCAGCTGCACCTTTTGCGCATGCGCTACGATCACTTCGTGTCCCAGCTCGCTGAGCAGCCGGCTGACCCAGGGGGAATGCGTTCCGGTCTCCAGGGCGATGAGACTCCGCGGTATCTTTCCAAAGGTCTGCTTCATCGCTTCCGGTGTCGTCGGCAGCTTCTGTTCCAAAATCACTTGGCCCGCTTCATCTAAAACACAGTAGAATGACCAGCGATCTCCCAGATCCAAACCAATCGTCAGCTCTAGCTCCTTGAAAAATTCGTTCTTGAATACCTGTACAGTGCTAGTCTTTTTCATAGCCGGTCTCCTGTGCGCCGGTTAAACCGGCGAGGTGTAGTGAATGCAAAAGTCATACGAATGTGAAGTAGCGACCCACATCGGCCCCGAGTCATGCGGAGCCGCCTGCAAGGGCGGCGTCGAAGCGTTGACAGGGGAACGTGCGGGCCGGGTATTGAGCCGCGTAAGCGCTTTTACTCCGGGACGCCGACGCTGTAGGAGAAAGCGGAAGGCTCCATCGGGTGCACCGATATCGCGAGGTGTGCCAGAGTCCCGCGCGGTCAGAGACCCCGAGCACGTACGCAAGCACCTCGCATGGGAACCGGGAGATCCCAAGTTCGCCCAAGGGTAGCAGTTGCTTTGGGACGCATCGGGAAGTCTAAGGACGCAATCCGATGATGAACGGACCTGGGAAGTCGGACAGACCCGAAGTACCTGAGAAGTCCCCGAACAATGCCGGACAACCGGCGGCGGAGGGGATAGAGGGAAGGGGCTTGGCCAAAGGGAACCTGCCACAGCAAAACGCGTCCCGGACACCGAGCCGGAAAGACGCGCCGAGTGCGCTGGAGCGGGTACGCCAAGCAGCAGAAAAGGATAAGAAGTTGCGGTTCACGGCGCTTCTGCACCACATCTACAACCTGGAAATGCTTCGGATGGCTTATGTCCGTTTGAAGAGGGAAGCAGCCCCGGGCGTGGACGGGGAGACGTGGCGGCACTACGGCGAGCAACTGGAGAGGAATCTCCAGGACCTTTCCGAAAGGCTGATGCGAGGAGCGTATCGAGCGAAGCCGGTGCGTAGGGTGTACATCCCGAAGGCCGACGGGCGGCAAAGACCGCTCGGAGTCCCGGCGCTGGAAGACAAAATCGTCCAGCGTGCGGCGGTCGAGGTGCTGAACGCTATCTATGAAACCGACTTTCTCGGATTTTCGTACGGGTTTCGGCCAAGGCGAAGCCAGCATCAAGCGCTGGACGCGCTGTACACGGGACTGCTGACGAAGAAAGTGAACTGGGTGCTCGATCTGGACATCAAAAGCTTTTTCGATGGGCTTTCCCACGAATGGCTTGTGAAGTTCGTCGAGCATCGGATTGCAGACAGGCGCGTTGTGCGGCTCATCCAGAAATGGTTGGACGCCGGCGTGCTGGAGGATGGGAAACGGATACGTATGGACGAAGGGACGCCCCAGGGCGGAAGTGCCTCGCCGCTTTTGGCCAACGTCTATCTTCATTACGTGTTCGATCTGTGGGTCCACGCATGGCGTCAGAAGCACGCGCACGGTGATGTGATCGTGGCGCGATTTGCTGATGACATCGTGGTTGGATTCCAGAGCAAAGCGGATGCCGAACGGTTTTGGGTGGAACTTACCGAGAGAATGCAGAAGTTCAACCTGGAGCTACATCCCGAGAAAACGCGCCTGCTGGAATTTGGTCCGTTTGCGATCAACAACCGGCAATGGCGTGGAGAAGGGAAGCCGGAGACGTTCAACTTTCTCGGCTTCACGCATATCTGCGTGAAGAAGAGGAGCAACGGAATGTATACGGTTCTGCGGCAAACGACACGCAAAAGGTTGCAGTCGAAGCTGAACGAGGTGAACGCCGAGCTTCAGCGACGCCTGCACGAACCCATCCCCGAACAAGGTAAGTGGCTGCAAGCGGTGGTGCGTGGACACACGCGCTATTACGGGGTGCCCATGAACACACCGGCGCTGCGCCTGTTCCGGTTCCAAGTAGGGCGGCTCTGGCATCGTACGCTGTCCAAACGCAGCCAGAATGGCCGCGTCCTTTGGGATCGCATGCGGCGCTTGATCGCTCGCTGGTTGCCGATGCCTTCTATCTGTCATCCCTATCCCCTGCGCCGCATGGGCGTTCTTACCTAAGGCAAGAGCCGGATGCGGTAGCGCCGCTTGTCCGGATCCGTGGAGGGGGTTGTGAGCAATCATGATTCCTACTCCGACTTTCGTTGCGCTTTGAGCGCCTCGACCATTGGGAGCGTATCGCATCCCGCCGGAGACCGGTCTTCTCATCCCATCTGTGAAACAGGGTTACCGCTAACTGGGAATCTGGCAATTCCCACATGACGATAAGCGGACTTGGACGAAGCCGCTCGCGCGGCGAACGCTTCGCGTGAGGCGCCCGGAGCGTTGGTTGCCTTAAGGCTGAGATAAATTTGGGTCACAAGGAGGTCCCCGTGACCCATCTACGAAAAATGATGCTGGAAGAACTCCAGCGTCGCAATTACGCTCAAACTACCATAAGCAGTTACATCCGGATAGTGGAAGATTTTTCGCGACGCTTCCAGCGAGCTCCTACCCGATTCGAAGACACCAAATGGGATTTCTGAACTTCCGTTTACGAAGGTCGCTTTGGACGCATTTCGAAATCAAATCGCCATCTCTGGAACTGGAGACTTTCTCTTTCCATGTGATGAAAATCTAACCACACATCTGAAGTCCGTGAAGACGGCTTGGAAAAATACTCTACGAAGGGCAGGGATTCCCTACTTCAGAATCTATGATCTCCGTTCCACTTACGCTACCCGATTAAGCGCGGGCGGTGTCGCGGACGAGTGGGTCACACAGATGCTCCGGCAAGGTGATTCCCAGGTCTTCAAGAAGTATTCCCAAATGAGGTTGCAGATGAAAAGGGAAGCCCTGGAAAAACTCAACCGTCAAGCCAACGAAATGACAGGCACGCTGTGCCAGAATTTGCCCGCCAACGAGGGTTTTGGCACAGTTCTGACACAGTAATGGGTGAAAGGGGAGGATTTGATTTTTGTAACGGTGGCAAATGCTTTAGAATCAGAATGACTTCTACCACGCGCCCGTAGCTCAGTCGGATAGAGCGTCTGCCTTCTAAGCACAACGCTCAATTCTAAACCTTCCATTTGTTCCTTTGGCTTTTCAATCTTTTCAACAACTTGGGGATTCTGCTTTTCGCTCAAAGCTAGCCCCAACGAAACAAATAAGTAGGGTTTTGGCACAGTTCTGGCACAGTCGACGTCAAGATAATTGTGGCAAAATCAAGAAAATGTTTAGACCAGAATGTGTCACTCAACGAGGCTATTTCTTGCCCGGCCATTTGTGACGGTGCACGGTGAATTCGTTGGGATCTAGTTCTGACTCCTCATCCTCGTCAAAATCACTTCGGCGTTCAACCTGCTCTCTTAAATAAAGTAGTGAAAGTGTGCTCGTATAGAACGGCAAATATATCGATTGCTCTAGAATCTTGGCATCGTCCTTAAGATTTGAATCGAACAACCACGCCTTTGCAGGCACAGGCTCGAGTCGTTTAGGAACTTCTCGACCTTCAAAACAGTCATGCGCATATGTCTCAGTGCTGAGCGACCCCAGTTCAATTGCCCGTCCGAATTCCTGTGAGGGTTTGTACCAAATAGACTGCCCTTTGGTGCTCCACACCATCGCAATTCGAAAACTAGATAATTCGACATAGCGATATGTCGCCGCAGTGAGCGTTGTTTGACACTCTTCAGCAATACGAAACACGAGATCAAACTGAGGCTCTTTCTGTAAAACCTCCGCAATTCTTACCTCGGGCATGAGTATCTCAGCCGCAAAGCGATTCGCCTCAAGCTCTGCTAGAGGGAGTTTTGATGACCACTGGGCGATTTCATTCCTGCTGCACGGGCCAGCCCGACTTTGCTGATCGGGGAGCAAATAGTGGCCAATTTCATGTGCGAGCGTAAACAGTTTCCGCCCATATTCACGGACGTTTCCGTTGAGTACCACCGTGCCTCTAGGAACACCAGAGATTCTCAGGAGAGCGCCCTCAAAATTGTCAGCATCCACCTCCTCGACGGACAGACCTATTTCCTTCGCGATCTTCTGCAATTTGAGTCCGCAGTCCTCACCAAAGCGTCTGAGGAATCCCTGGGCAACTGCGCTCACAGTATCGACCGCTCTATTCATTTTCTCTCTCAACGGTATCTTTTAACTTCTCTTCTAGCTGGTCCAGCAATGCCGCATCCTTCTTAGAGAGATCACCCGTCTTTCGGTACGCCCGCTCCACCGTAATCTGCTTTGGAACTGCAACAATCTTTTCCACGAACCCATCGAGCCACTTCACCGCTTTTTCAACAGCGATCTTGGGATTTTTTGCCGGTTCATCGGGAGCACCTGTCATGTCCTTTACGTCCTGGAGATATGCTGGAGCCTTGTTGCCCCTCTGCATTTGCGCGAGAGCTAATTTCTTCGCAGACTCGTTCAGCCGTCTGCGTAAAGAGCCAGCATCCGTCCCGGCTGATGCCAGCAGATCACTGACCTCCGATTTGCTGATCGAAGTTAGATCAGGACAAAACCTCTCCGCATCAGCCCGAACCCGTTCAAAAAACTTTTCTCTATTTTTTTTCGTCATATAGCCTCATCGGGCGTCCACAGCACTACCCTGTGCCTGCCTTTGCAATCTCAGCAGCCGGTTCATCAATCGTTTTTTTCGATTCTCGATCTCGTCCACGCTTATAGAGAACAGGACAGCCAATTCCTTATTCGTGTATGCCTGGTATCCGTCAGGATCGAGCTGGACGGTGAGGAGCTCCTTCAATTCGGGTTCGTTGTTGAACTTCGATAGAAGTTGTTCACGCTGTTCCGTCCGAATGGCTTTTGCCTCCGGCGATTCTAGCTTTTCAATGAAATCGTCGAGGGTCTTTTCCTCTTGGCCATTCTCGGAGTCTGACAGCAGTGGCAAGTAAATACTGGACTTGTACATACGTTTCCGCTTCATGTCGATGAAGTCGTGGACTAGGACAGCCTTGAGAAACGCAAGCAACGAATCCCTTGTCATCGGTCCGTATGCTGGCTTCCATCCCACAGTTTTATCGTCGGGGTCCAGGAGGCGCGTAAGGGTGGCCACCGCTAAGTCCTCGGGGCTTGCTCCGTGATATCGCATGACCGGCTCGAAACTCGGGTGAGGAAAACAGCCAAACAGTGCATACGCGTAGAGGGTAAGCCTCTGAAGGAGGTCTTCCAGGTCGATTTCGCAGAATGAGAGCGCTTTCACGACCAATGTTTACCCATCCTACTAAAAGCGATTAAGACCCTCCCATTTTTCCATCGATTCTCGCGGAAGAATCCATTATGCAAACGGAAAAAAGGGGCTTGCTCAAGCGCTTTATATTTGTAGGAACTTATTCTCGCCCATAAGGAGGGCCACAGCGTGACCATCATAGTCGAAAGGAAATTTGCAGTAGAGATCGTTTACAACGGCGTGACAAAGTCGCTTCAAGTCGAACCGGAGGAGCAAGTAACAGCCTTGCTCCAGAAGGCCATCGCAGCCTTCGGCATCACGCAACAGCCGCATCTGCTGTCCCTCTTTCGCCAGGACGGCAGTATTGTGACGGAGAACGAGTCGGTGGAACTCGCGGGTCTCAAGCCGGGTGAAATCCTGCTCCTTCGTCCGAACGCGGTAAAAGGGGGAGGTGGACTTCTTCGCTTAGCGCGGAACATCGTCCAAACGACCTTTGGCACGCTCCGTGAATGCGGACGTGGGGAATGTGAGTGTGCCGTCTACTGGACCGGGCCAGCCAGTGAAGATCTCATAGATGGGTTCGAACACCCTATTCACAAGCGCTCACCTTTCTGCTACGAAGTTGACGATGACTGGTTAACAGAATTTTGGAAGCGTCTCGCGGCCTCAAAACGGAGTGTCAAAGTACAAGTGCATACGCACCCAAGCGAAGCGTTTCACTCCTCAAGTGATGACATGTGGCCAATCGTATCCCAAGCCGACTTTGTTTCGATAGTGATACCTGATTTTGCTATTGGTGAGCCATCACTGGACAGGGCTTGGGTGGGTAGGCTACAGGTAGATGGCAAGTGGCGGTGCCTCGGATCTGCGGGTGAGGCGGTTGTCCTCACGTGACCGCTCTGGAGGAGTTGAATCGGACTATCTTGCTCTGCCGCGATTACGTCGTTGATGCGCTAAGTGATGAGGAAATTTGTCAGTGCTTTCAATCGCGGAAAGTCCTCTGTGTTTCCGATCTGCGAAACCTGTCGTCGCACAGCGGCCAAACTGCTCTCGTCACGCTGGTGTCCTTATTAAGCCGGATGGGTATGCAGGTTGGGCTAAGCATTCCCGAAGTTGCCCTTCTCTCGCCCCAACCGCCCCTGTTGGGTCAATCCGTCCGCGAATCGTTGATTGCATCCGGTGAGACCCTAGTTACCGGCGCTACTGTCCGCTGCGATTCCGATTTTAATCCCGAAATGATTTTTGTGTTGGGAAACACTGAGATCGGCAGCAGCCATGCTGTCTCCTGGCGGCTCTGTGGCACCGATTGGCAGGGAGCTTTATCAATGGAAAAAACGGCCGGGAGCCAGCCATGGGCTGCTGAATGGCCGGTCGGTTCGATGGTTAGCGCTGCCCTGGCTGCGAATGAGGCATTCAAGTTCGTGATGCGTTGCTTGCCGCTGCGGGACCAAGCTGCTCGGGTTTTCTTCGAGCCGTCACGATCTTGCGACTGGAACTTCGGTTCGGTCCCCTTGCCTAAGGGCAGCGTTGATCTCGGACAGGTCGACGTGATCAGTGCCGGTGCTATTTCCCAAGCCAGTTTATATGCTGTAATGCGCTTCCCGAGGGTCCAGATGCGGGGGCGCATCTTCGACGATGATCTGACCGCCGCATCCAATTTGAATCGGAATATGCTGAGCGTCGTCACCGATGTTGGCACATCCAAAGTCCAGGTTGTCGCGCGATGTTGCGGTACGAAGCTGCAATTCGATCCTGTTCCGAAGCGCTTCTTCGGCAATAGTTTTGAAGTCCGAGAACTAGCTCCGCGCGTCCTAGTCGGCGTTGATGACATTCCCAGTAGATGGGAAGTTCAGCGCCACACTCTGGGCTGGGTCGCCGTGAGCGGAACAAGCCACTTCAGTATTTCCTCATCGGCTCACAGCCCCAACGAGCCTTGCTGTGGATGTCTGCACCCCGTCGATGATCCTGCCGGAGCAAATCCGATCCCGACCGTTTCATTCGTTTCTTTCTGGGCTGGGTTAGCGATGGCAGTTCGCCTTCTCCGTGAGGTCCTCGCCAGTCCATATTCGCCGGATCGGCAGCATCTCTGGCTTACTCCCCTTAGGATGGATCAGCCTCGTGCCGCAATGTGGTTACCCGTTGCTCCTCGGCACGATTGCCCAGTGCACTGCATGACCTCGCGACTTCTGTAGCCAAAGAAGTGAGTACTTCAAGGAACACTGGCCGGATGTAGAAATCGAACATATTCCTTAGGTTCTACCGCCTTCGCCGGACTTTAATGTGAGAGCCGACGAATAAACGAGGGCCGATCTCTTTAACTTCAGCCAAACAAAAATTGGCGGCAGCTTAGTGCCAAACCACATAACAAGCGAGGTATTCACTTAGGACAAAGCGGACAAAGTCACCGTCCGACTGGCCGACCAAGTACCGATAGCGGTCGGGCTGCACCTCGTTCCATTGCTCGGAACCATGGTTTGTCAGACCCTTCGCGGCCCGGATAAATGCCCGACTCCCAATTTCGGGCCAGAGTTCATGAGAACCGCTCGCGGGCGATTCGAACGCGAGTCTCTGTTCCTCGGACATGAGTATGAGTGGGATAAAGCTCACGGTGTCGGCTTCCTCGATCTTCGGGAGACTGAGTTCATGCGCAATGTGCCCTCGGGCCAGCTTGAGGACGACGCGTCTAACGCGGTCCAGTTCCACGTCCCAAATGAGATTACCTGATTCGTCGAGGCGCTTGCTATTTTCCAAGCGCGTAGCCAGCGCTGGAGTGCCCTCAAGGATTCGCTTGATGTTCAGTCTAGAAGTGTCATTTACTTTCGCCGAGCCGCAAGTCACAGCCTCAATGAGGCAGGCAAGATACTGCTCGTCCAACGAGAAGCTATTGTTGCAGTGCTTACAAGCCTCTACCACGGGAAGATTGGGAGGAAGTGGCTCATCCAGAAGGACCTTCGAGGGGCAATGATCGCGCGAATCCGGGGCCACGCCGCAATAAACGCACATTCCCCTGAGCCGCTCGTCGGCAAACAACTGACGGGGGTCCATTGCGTGCATCCGAAAAGGGTCTTTAGTGACCAGTATCGATTCCTTGGGTTGCGATAGTGCGGGCAGGTGCCTCCCGTAACATCGCACGTAATTCCTCAATGGTGTAAGGCGGCTTCCGCCGGTGAAGCATGGCATGACAGTTCGGACATACCGGAGCTAAATCTTTGGCGGGATCGACAATCGTCCCTGGTGCTATGCCTGAAACGGGCTCAATGTGATGTACTTCAATGAATCCTTCACCGATCACCCCATACACAAGAGCGAAGTCGAAACGGCAGACTTTGCAACGGGCGCCGTGGATCTCGATGCACGCGGCGCGGTTAATCTGACTGCGTTCGTATCGAGTGACAAGGATTTGCTGCCCGCCACCTTCGGACTCGCCTTCAGACTCCGGCTCCACAGGCTCCAACGGCACCAAGGCAAGAACAGTACCGAGGAGTCGACTGCTCCAAGTCAGCGCGAGTGCGTCCAAAGCAGTCGGACTGGTGCCGTCTATTACTGTCGGACCCTTTGTCATCGCCAATGCGAGAGATCGCCAATCCCCAGGCCATTTGCTGGGCTCAAATGGATCGACATCATGGTCGTTGACGCGAAATGTTACTCTCGCTCCGTCGTTGATGGCAGAGCGAACGAAAGCACCGAAGGCTGCCCGCTGATCTGGGCTGGCATTGCCCATTGAGCCAAGAAGTTGAGCAGCATAAGTGCCGGACACAAACTGTGCCTCCACCGTTCGCCAGCCGATTAGAATTTCAACGGAGAATCCCTGTGTTGGCGGGATGTCGATCGGACGGAAAGTGCCCCGCTTTCCTTCGCTGTCGTCAGCAGCTTCGCCACTGATTGGGACGCCGAAGCGGTCCGTCAGAATCTCTGCAAGGTGTACGGCGCTAAGCATTGCTCTCGTTCGCGCTTCCGGTTACGTCAGGTTCCGGCAGGTCCTCAACGAGGTTGCGGAGTAGTCGAGCGATTTCGAATCGTAATTCCTTAAAATGCTTGCGAGTTGTGTCGGTCGTCGCCCCGATTTCAGCCTCAGAGAGTGCCCAAAGCAAAGAATCCATCCCCTGAATAGTCACTCCCGAAGCAAGGTTTGGAACATACACCTTGTAATAATAGGCGTGTCCAGTGTTAATCCGAACGCCATGATGGCCGTCGATTATGCAAGGCTCCCACAACAGCCCGTCATCTATACTCGGCACGGGTTGCACGTTCACCTCGCCCTTATGAGCAGCGGTCGAAACGGGCATTTTTATTCGGAATGTGCCTTGCTTGTTCTTGATCTCCACTTCGCCTTTGGCGGCGTCCTTCACCGTAACGTCGGCAAGTTTCAGATCATCTTCTTTCGCGGAAATCGCTGCGTTTGAACTTGCATGTGCATTCTTCGCTTTTTCCTGAGCCTTTTTCTTCTCGCCCTTACGATAGCGTTCCTCAGCGGCCCGCCGCGGCCCCGGCAAGAATTTGGAAAACACCCAGTTATAGAGTTCGTCCTTCAGGAGAATTCGCGACTTTTTGATGTCAACCTGGAAGGCGTCGTCAAGATGATGATCGAAAGAAAACTCGACTCGGAGCAAACTGAAGTGCGGCTCCTTACTGAACATGCCGAGCCAGTCTGCCGGATGGATGAGCCGATTTTCTCGATACACGTAAATACCTTGAGTTTGATTCTCGAGTCGCGCGGCCTTCGCTGCGGCGGGGCTATCAAACTCCTCACGGCGTGGTAACACTACCGCCCTGATATCGAACTCAGCGGTGCCTCCATCAGACAACTCTACAGGAACCTTTTTCTCAGCCACTGCCTCTGCATTATCATTCTTCCGGCAGAACGGGTCCCACGGCTCAACCGCCGCATCGTTAATGATCATTTCAAAGGTTCGCGCGCGTTTGTCATTTGGGTCCAGGAAACGCTGGTAAACCATAGCAGCATGGTCCTGAAAATCTTCGGCCACATGCTTTAGCGCGCTGCGCGCAGGCCCCCCGTTGGGATTCTCATAATCCTTCAAAAGGCGGTCAACCTTTTCCCACAGTACGAGGGTACCAGGTCCGCCATCAGCGGCTTCATCAAGCAGTTCAGTCTCGTCTTTAGTTGGCTTATCGATCAGAACTTCCCATTCTTTCTTCTTCTCGACATGATCGAGGTCCCAAGTTGCCTTGAGGACAGGCCCGCGCTCGGAAGCGCGAGTAACCACCGATAGACGGCGACAAAAAGCTGTGGACGCGGTCTTCAGGCCGAGGCCGAACTTGCCTAAGCAACTCTTGTCTTTCTTGCTTTTGGCACCGTACGTCATGGCATTGAGCAGAGCAGCCTCGTCCATACCGTGCCCATTATCTGTGACGCTTACGGCGACCTCGCCGTCCATGTCCATCCGAATCCAGACACGAACCTTCGTCGCTTTCGCATCAATCGAATTGTCGATAATGTCGGCGAGCGCGGTATTGAACTCGTAGCCGGTATCTCTCAAGCCTTCGATTAGGCGAGATGGATCGGGGGGCAGAATTTTGGACTGGCTCATGTGTTCTCCGTCTGTGACAATGCGAAAGGACACCAACAATGTAGCAACACGCAACAATATCGGAGAATATATTTCTCCGTCAGAGCTTTACAATCCGCCACGAAGAACCAAGTTTCAACCGGCCATCAGTGACTGATTCATTATGGCGGTCGTAGCTGATGTGATACCGATTCTCTTCATCCCGTGAAAGAGTTATCTTGTCTCCTGCCCGCAGGTTATGCGCCCGTATAAACGGTGTCATACAAGTAAGACGGTACTCGTTCCGTGTTCCGTCGAAAAATTTGTTGTTGTAATAGATAAAATTGAATATCCATTTCGTCCCGAGGGGATCACGGAATGTAAGCTGATGTCGCGGATTGTATTCCTTTGGATCGAGCCTCGGGAAGAACGACAGGATATCTGGATCTCGCGGAATCAGCATTCCGGCCTGATGTCCGCCGGTCTGGCCAGTATCGTTCCGGCTCAAATCCTTCGTAATGGCAGGAGGACGTTCAGTGGTCATCAGTTGGCCTCAGCAAGACAGGCGAGAGTTGCATCGCGCGCATAATGTCACCGAGGTCTTCTTGCTGACCTTCAGTCCCGACAACAGCTTGGGCTGCGACAGCACGCTTGCGCTGGGTGCGTTGGTCAATTACCTCTTCGACGGTTCCTGGATGAAATAGCCGATGAACCGTAACGGGGCGGGTCTGCCCACGGCGATACGCGCGCGCCGTTGCTTGGTCTTCAATTGCAGGATTCCATTCAAGGTTATAGTGGATTACATGGTTAGCAGCGGTGATGTTGAGGCCGGTTCCGGCGGCCTTCGGATTCAATATCAGGGCCGCTGCTGTCGTCACTTGCCCAAATCGGTCAACAGTGGGCTGCCGGTCAACGACCGGAGTTCGGCCATCAATCACATCGCATGGGACGGAGTAGCGACTCTTAATATCTGTGAGCAGAATATCTGCCATTCTAGTGTATGACGTGAAGATTAGTACCTTTTCTCCGCCAGCGAAGATTTCATCAAGAATCTCAAGCAAACGTGCATATTTTGTGCTGTTAAGCAGAGGGTCCGTTGTGGCGGCGTCATCAACCAGGCAAGGATGGGCGCAGTACATTCGCAGCTTCGTCAGGGCCACGAGCGTCGCACCCGGTCCGTACTCTGCCGCAATCTGCGCACGGAGAGCGTCATACCGCTCTGCGCTCTGGTCCGATAGCTCGACTGGTTGAGGAATATCGATTCGCTCAGGTAAATCGCTTGCAACGTCTGCGACCAGCCTTCGCAAAATCAGCGGTGTTACAAGGGGCTCTAGCGCTGCAGCATCAATGACATTGTCCGCATAGCGTTTCTCGAATTCGGGGAGCGAACCTAAGAAGCCAGGAACAGCAAAATCTATCAGCGACCACAGATCGCGAAGGCGGTTCTCGACCGGCGTGCCTGAAACGGCTACTGAAATCCTGCGAGGAAGAGTTTTGATAGTGACAGTCCGTTGGGCATCGGGCGTTTTGATAGCTTGGGCCTCGTCAAGCACGATGACGTTCCACTTAATCATCTCCAGAATAGATACATCACGCATCGCGGTGTCATACGATGTGACAACGACATCAAACGCACGCAGAATTTTTGGGAATCCACTGCGGCTCTGGCCACGATGGATGTTGATAGATAGACTCGGAGCGAAACGTGCAATCTCGCGTCGCCAGTTTTCAAGTAGCGTCGCCGGTGCAATCACAAGGGACGGCATCTGCCGCAATCCCTTCTCTCGTAGCAGTAGTGCAATAACCTGAACAGTTTTTCCTAGCCCCATCTCATCGCCGAGAATGCAGCCCAAGCCTTCGTCAGCTATACGGCTCAACCATTCAAAACCAGTTTGTTGGTAGGGATAGAGTCTTGCCTCTAGACTCTCGGGCGGTCTTTCTACTGGCAGACAAACCGTAGCAGCAGTAGTTAGTGCGGCGGGCAATTCATTGACGGATACAAGTCTGGAATTTTGCTGTCGTAGGTCAAGGTACTGTTTAAGGGAAAGACTGCCCGGCGCTACAATACCAGCAGCTTTAAGGACATCCGCTACCTCTTGCAAGAGTCCTGTTGAAAGTGGAAACCATTCGTTGCCTACGAGAATGTGGTCGTGAAGGAGCGACACTTGCGTGTCTATCCGGCGACTACCGCTCATAAGGCTAATGCAAAAACTCGCCGACCGTGAAAGGTCCCCCGATGGGGGAGTCACCTCGATGACAACCTCAGCCGGATATCGTGCAAATCGAACGTTTGCGAGAGCATCCGAAGGGCGACGGGGTATTTGTTCTCCTCGAATGGTTTGGCGATTCTTATATTCGGACCCGGTAACCTCTGCTGCGGTTGGTCGAATAACAGCACCGGAGGGAAGGCGAAGCACGAGGCCCGAGCTGTTAACGTGCCAATCTTCGGAAAGTGGTGTCTCAGTTTTTGACACACAGCCTCCTCGCTTGGTTCTTGTTCCGCGTCGGGGCATCAAGAAATGAACGCAGGCGGCCTTCGAGACCTGCATTGTTCTTCGTCTCGCATTCCCACACAGCAAGCACGTCCCAGCCATTTGCACGCAGCCGTCGCAAGGTAGTACGGTCGCGCCTAGCGTTGCCGGTTCGCTTTGCCTCCCAGAAGTTGCGATTCGTCTTCGGCGTTACCAAACCATAACGGCATTTGTGCATGTGCCAGAAACAGCCGTGAACATTAATAATCTTGTGCAGCCTGGGAAAAACAAGATCAGGTGTACCCGGAAGATCTCGGCGGTGTAGACGGTAGCGATACCCCAACCTGTGGACGATACATCTCACAATCATTTCGGGCTTAGTGTCTTTTCCTCGTATGGCTGACATGTTCCGGCTGCGCTGCTCACGGCTATGAACGTCCATGTCACGCCAGCGTCTTTCGGATTGCACGGATGAAGGCTTCCATGTCCAACAGGCGCGCGCCTTTTACTCGCGGATAACGGCTGTGAAGTTTCTGCGGCACCACAAGCGTCACCTTGTGCTGATGCATCTGCTTCAACTGTTTAGCTGAAACGCCCTCCTGAATCGTAATCAGGTGTTTCCATTCAATACGAGGCGCTTCCTGTGTTACCTGCCGCCATCGATCCTTACAAGTTGTCTTAACACCGACGACAAAAAGTTTGTCTGTTGGAAACTTCGGATCGTCATATGCGGCCTTGCCGGGAATCACAATATCTGGTTCTCCGTCGATCTGTGGACGCACGTCAAATGGGATTTTCGCGTCGTTTAGCAGATATTCGACATGGTTCTCCATAGAACGACCAGCGCGCGATTTCCGACGGTTCATTAAAGTAGCAGCGGTTTTCAAAAAATCATCAATGTCTTTGAATAGTCGACACACTTCCGGCAGACATATCTGGCGCTCAACGAGTCTGAACAGGCGGTATTCACCTTTCATCAGGTCCATCAACCGATCATCGCTCGGTTTCTTGCCGAAATCGTTCACGCATTTGATTATTGCCTCGCGGGTTTTTTCGGAAAATATATTTCCCGTGGGAAATGCTTGGACACTCTGAGCGAAAGCCCGAAACTGCTTGTCAATACAGTCTTCGGGCGAGAGCGGGGACGGCTCCTTCGCACCCTCATACACTGCCCAAGTGCCAATCGCCTCGACGCCGAGAGCTGCCTGGATATCTTCGATATCCTCCGGCAGATCGATGACGTATGCGAGAAAGTTCTGAAGATCTTGCGGGATCAGAACGAGCAGGTCCCCGACCGAATCATCAATGAGATAGGGAAACCCCTTACCGAACGCCGTGAGCCTGTATTCGTCGCGAGTCTTCTGACCATACCATGTGACCACGGAATCGGTTACGCGCTCACCACCCTGCCAAATGATGCGGACTTTTGACTTTTCGAGCTTCCCCTTTTGAGGTGCAAATGGCGCGTACAGTTCCCAAGCTGATTTTGGGAGATAGAATCCCGCTTGATGACTTCCCGTAAGCCCGCAATCGTTCGCAGAGACAAACTTCAGGATCGCTTTGCCAACTTGTTGCGCTTCTTCAATGGCTTTCTCCGCAAGCGGTGAAGGCATAGGATTTCAATTTACCTCATCCCGCTGCGGCCACAGATACCTTGACTAAACAGCGCCCGCTATCGACAAAGTGCTGACAAAGCACCTTAACCATTTGCTTTGCCACGGCAGTCGAAACTGCTGGGACGACTGCGTTTCCAAACTGCCGGTAAGCCTGAGTGTCGGATACCACGATGGGAATGTCGCCCTTAAAACCCAAGAATGACGCCACATCGGCGTCGAACCCCATTATGAGGGCTGCCTCGCGGGGAGTCAGCCGCCGGGGACTCTTCCCCTGCTGAGGTATCAGAATCTCAGAGCCGTCCTTATAGTACCGCGCGCTTAGGGTGCGCGTAATGCCATCAAGGTCAGCGAGGCCGAATCCGAATCCGTTTCCTTTTTCTGCATGGCGCTTTGCGTAGCCTTGTAAGTACTTCCAGAGATGATCCGTCAATGTGTATCGATCTGGTGGTGCAGGATCAAGGATGTCGCGCAGCTTTCGTCGCACCGTAAGAGGTTTCGGAAATTCAAAAGCTGGCTCATCCGCAAAGACCCTCTTATCGAAGCACACAATGAAAACACGTTCGCGGTGTTGTGGCACGCCGAAGTCCTCAGCATCCAGAACTTGATCGAACACCCAGTACTCCTGCTCTTCGAGACTGCTCTTAATTACCGTCCAAGTGCGTCCTTGGTCGTGCGACTTCAGATTCTTGACGTTTTCTAAGACAACGACAGGTGGGCGTTTCATTTCGATGATATTGATGACATCGAAGAACAGCGTGCCCTGTGTTAGGCACTTGAAGCCGTGGGCGCGACCGAGGCTATTCTTCTTTGATACGCCAGCAATCGAGAACGGCTGGCAGGGAAAGCCCGCAACCAAAACGTCGTGAGACGGTATGTCTTTCGGCTTAATCTGCTTGATATCGCCGTGCGGTGTCTCACCAAACCATTTGTGATACGTTTTTTGAGCATACTTGTCCCACTCCGAAGTAAATACGCACTTGCCTCCGGCGCGCTGAAACCCGATCCTGAGACCACCGATGCCCGCGAAGAGGTCGATGAACTTAAACGGGACACTGTCGGGAATCGGTTGTAGACGCCTCGTGGTATCGTCGAAAAGTGTGGGCTGGCCCCCTTCGGATGCCTTTTCGAGGGCTTCGATGACGAACTCCTTCTGACTCATCTTTCGGGCGCGGCGTTCGGATTCGATCCACGTGCGCACTCGCGGCGGAACATCCCGAATTAAGATCTGATCTCCCACATCACCTCCCCGTCGCTGGGTAAAACTGATAGCAAGATAGCAGACTTTCCCAGCGGCTTACAATTAGTCTTCTACAGAGGTGCTGATTGTAGCTAAACCGTAACCCGATAGCGAATAAAAAGCGAACAATATAGCCAAACAATAGATCGTGTTTTAGCGCCGCGATCACGCTGCTTTACCTATTGACGGCTGATTGTTCCACAACGTTCGCAGATAAAAGCGTGGTCCCACCGAGCGTACTCTCGCGGGTAGGTTAGGTGATTGTGCTTCCAATAGGCGAGAAAAAGAGCAGCAAAAATACCAAGGGAGAAAAAAGAATAGGTCGTCAAAGGAAGTGACGAAACAGCTGAAGAATTCTCTATGACAGTATTCACGTAAAATACAATCCAGCCGACTGACAGGAACACCAAGACCGACCAGCCAAAAAGCTTTCGATAGGACCATTTCATCGGTGGCGTTAGTTCTTTTGAAATCTCCGTCTGCTGTATACCCTTTGTGGTAGCTCGGCCCACAATCACATCAGGCCCATCACTCCCGACCACGACGCCGCGTATTCGCGTGCGCGTGCTGACACGCTGGAGCCCCTCATGGTAAGCAAGAGATACCTTCTTGAGGTCTGTCCCCCTACAATTCGGACACTGAAATTCCATAGGGCCACCCCTTCCTGCCCCGTACGGGTGTATGACTTTTCTGATTGCTTCTCCGTCCAAGCGGTTGCCTGTGTAGGTATCTAATCCACTGACGCCGAGTGTCGAAGGTGCAGAAATCCGGTCAATGACTGTGCTCCGCATTACATCCTTCCTCCTTGCCGACCTGCAACATCGCGGGACATTTTCTGGGCCATGAAGAGAAGTAGCCGTCTGTCAGCTTCATCCATCTTGCTCAGTTGTTGGCGAAACTTCATCAGATAACGACTATCCTTACCGGAACTGCCCCACGAAGGGTCGGCACCGGTCCG
>Ga0207008_10171_pt1 | contig 19462 bp, 18 predicted proteins | sample Alteio_BWMinCont_83_FD_153489 | JGI IMG/M metagenome (GOLD analysis project Ga0207008, IMG submission 153489) | Enriched cells from forest soil in Barre Woods Harvard Forest LTER site, Petersham, Massachusetts, United States -... | ecosystem: Environmental > Terrestrial > Soil > Temperate forest >... | reverse complement strand
GCTTTGGATGGCTGGTGGCGATTCCGTTCTACTTCCTGGAACTAGTGATGGGCCTCGTTCAGGCATTGGTGTTCATGTTGCTGACAGCAGTATTCACCATGCTGATGTGCCAACACGAGGCCGAGGGACCGTCTGCGGTGCACGCTTGATGGAATTATATCGGCGGCTTGGCCGTGTTCAATCGCGGGAGCCGGCGGGAAAGAGAAGGTCAAATGAACGGTAGTATCCATGTTGGCCTGGCAGCCTTGGGCGCCTCCCTTGCTGTGGGTCTAATCGGCATGAAAGCTTCGGACGCGGTAGGGCGCAATCCCGTGGCCTCGACAAAAATACTAGTGCAGTCAATTCTTGCGATCGCTTTCGCGGAAGCGATCGTATTCTATGCGCTGTTCCTGGTTAAGTAGTGGTGAGCTCCGGGCTCTGAGTCAAGACTGGACGGCACCCGGGCTATGAGGGACAACATGATCGCGTTGACGTTTCAGGTCGAGCCAAATAGCGGCGGACAGATCCAGCAGCTTGCCAGCACTTTCGGAGTGGACTGGCCTCATCTGCTTGCGCAGATGATCAGCTTCTCGATTGTCTGCTTTCTCCTCCACCGATTCGCCTACAGGCCGATCCTGAAGATACTGGAAGAACGGCGATTGCAGATCGCTCAAGGGATTGCTGAGACGGAGACCATAAGAGCCGAGCTGGTGCAAGCCGAAGCCAAATGCCGAGAATTAATTCTGCAAGCCAATGGACAGGCGACCAAGTTAATCGAGGAAGCCCATGCTGCGGCTAGTCGGGTGCAGCAGCAGGAGACTCAAAAAGCCATCGCTGCTGCCGAGCAGATTCTCGCCAAGTCACGCGAGGCTGCCATACAGGAACACGCCCGGATGCTCACAGAACTCAAGCGGGAGGTTGGTCAACTCGTTGTGCAGACTGCGACGATGCTAACCGGCAAGATCCTGACGAAGGACGATCAGCGGCGCATGGCAGAGGACACGATTCAGCGACTGACGGCGGCCGCGTAGTCTCATCGGCTAACTGTTTTTATGAAAACAACCAAACAAATCGACCGTGAGGCTAGACAACTCTTTCGCTTCTGTATTGTCGAACGCAATATCGACGAAAGCCGAGTGCGGCTTGTGGCTCAGACCGTGCTCCAGTCGAGGCGTCGTGGATATTTGCTCCTGCTAGGGCGATTTAAACGGTTGCTCGAGCATGAGTACGCCCGCCACAAGGCTGAGATCGAGACTGCAGTCACATTGCCATCTGACTTGAGAGCCAAGGTTCAAAAGGAATTAACGACTGTCTACGGTCCTGGGCTTACTTGGCAATTCGTCCGAAACCCGGCGCTCATCGGAGGCATGCGCATCAAAGTCGGGAGCGACGTCTATGACGGCAGCGTCCAGTCCGGTTTGACAGCCCTGGCACGGAGCTTCGGACTTAAGAATGGGATGCGTGCGGCGAACTGAGTGTGAGTCGCCTCCTTCCGCACATCATGGTGACGATACGGTGATGATCTATGGCTGATCTTCTAGAGGAACTCGAGGCTCAAATCGCTGGCGCAAAGGCAACAGCTGCCCGGCAGAACGTCGGTGTCATTCGCGAAATCGGTGACGGGGTCGCACGGGTTGAGGGCCTGACGGACGCAATGCTCAACGAAATGCTGGACCTTGGTCACGGCATTACCGGTCTTGCTTTAAACCTTGAGGAAACGGAAGTCGGGGTCATCATTCTGGGTGACTACACGCAACTTCAGGAGGGCGATGAAGTCCGTACGACCGGAAAATTATTGCAGGTGCCTGTCGGTAAAACTCTATTGGGACGAGTTGTGAATACGCTCGGCGAACCTCTAGATGGCAAAGGATCAATCGAGAGTCACGTATTTTACCCCGTCGAAAAAGTTGCCCCAGGCATCATCCGCCGCAGTCCCGTGAGACAACCCGTGCAAACCGGAATTATGGCGATTGACGCGATGATCCCCATTGGACGCGGCCAGAGAGAATTGATCATCGGTGACAGATCAACCGGCAAGACGACGATTTGCATCGACACGATCATCAGTCAAGCTCGCCTCAACAAGGCGGCTGAAGGATCGGGAGATAAGAGCTACCGGCCACTCTACTGCATCTATGTTGCGATTGGCCAAAAGCAATCCAACATCGCGCGCATCATCGCTGTTCTGGAAGATGCGGGCGCCATGCCCTACACGACCATCGTCGCCTCACCGGCATCCGATTCGGCCACCAATCAATATCTGGCGCCTTTCGCAGGGGCCGCAATGGGTGAGTGGTTCATGGACAATGGCATGGATGCTTTAATCATTTACGACGACTTATCAAAGCATGCAGTGGCTTATCGGCAAGTCTCGCTGGTGCTTAAGCGGCCGTCAGGTCGGGAAGCGTACCCCGGGGATGTTTTTTACCTCCATAGCCGATTACTTGAACGAGCCGCACGGGTCGGAGAAAAATACGGGAACGGGTCGCTCACCGCTCTGCCGATCATAGAAACTCAAGCCGGCGATGTCTCCGCGTACATACCAACCAACGTTATTTCTATCACCGACGGGCAGATCTATCTGGAAACAGATCTGTTCTACCAGGGCATGCGGCCCGCGATTTCAGTGGGCCTCTCGGTTTCGCGCGTCGGTTCCGCAGCTCAACTCAAAGCTATGAAGCAGGTAGCAGGCCAGCTCAAAGGGGACCTTGCACAGTTTCGAGAGTTGGCTGCTTTCGCGCAATTCGGATCGGAACTGGATGCAAAAACTCAGGCGCAGATCGATCGCGGCAAGCGCATTATGGAGGTCTTTAAGCAGTCCCAGTACCACCCCATACCCGTTGAGACCCAGGTGGCTGTGATCTGGTCAGTGCAGAACGGGTATCTGGACGATGTGCCGGTGGAACGAGTCAAGGAGTTTCAAAACAAGCTGACGGAATTCCTGACTACCCGAAAAACGGAGCTGCTTGCGAGAATCGCAACGGAGAAGGCGCTTAGCGCTGGATTGACAGGCGATTTGAAGTCCGCAACCGAACAGTTCAAAGGAACCTGGAGTTGAGACACGAATGTCGGCCTCGGCGTCTCGCTCATCCCGATCTTGATGAGGACTCAGCGCTTGGGACCATTGACTTATGAACAGCCCACGCGATTTGCGCCGACGGATTCGATCCATCAGCAGCACCGCTCAGATCACGAAAGCGATGCAGATGGTGGCGGCATCGAAGATGCGCAAAGCCCAACTCGCCGCACTGGCGGGACGTCCGTTCGTGCAAGTGCTGTACCGCATTCAACGCGAAGCGACAACTCGAATGCGGGATTACAGCCATCCCTTACTCGAACGCCGTGAAGTCCGTAAACGCGCCATCATCCTGATAGGTGCGGATAAAGGCCTCTGCGGTGCATTGAACAGCAACCTGTTCAGAGTCGCCGCTCAATTCAATCCCCAATCTACGCTTTTCATCACTGCCGGGCGTAGAGCCGCGCAATTCATCGTTCGCAGTGGTCGACAGCTCGTGGCCGAGTTCGCTTATGCGGATACGCCCCAATTCACAGAAGCCAGGGCCATTTCTTCCTTTGCCCGCGATCTTTTCCTAAAGCAGGAAGTGGACCAGGTTCAGCTTGTCACCACTCGCTTCGTCAATACCCTTACTCAGGAGCCGCTCTGCGTAGAATTTCTTCCGGTTGGGGAAATCAAGGCATTAAAGATTCCAGGCGTCAGATCCGAGGAGGATCTGGCTGCAGATACCACGGAATCGGTGTTCGAGCCCAGCCCTGAGTTCGTCCTCAGCTATCTACTTTCGCACTATCTCGACATCTATATTTATCAGGTCTTGCTGAACGCAAAAGCAAGCGAACAAAGTGCGCGCATGGTGTCCATGAAGAACGCTACAGATAGTGCCGAGAATCTTATCAAAGACTTGAAACTCGAATACAACAAGCTGAGACAAGGCAATATTACTAAGGAACTCCTGGAAATCGCGGGAGGGCAGGCTGATTGAGAGTTGCGATTTCACAGGAAGGTCGCTGTCATTGGGTATGAATATGAATATAGGCACAATCGTCAAAGTACTCGGTCCAGTAGTCGACGTCGAATTCACGGATCGGCTGCCCGGAATCTACAACGCTCTGACCTGTGAATACAAAGTCCAGAACGAACCTGCAAAATTGACGCTGGAGGTGCAACAGCACCTCGGAGACAAGTGGGTACGGGCCATCTCAATGTCAGGCACAGAAGGATTAAAGCGTGGATTCAAAGTTACAGACAGTGGCGCGCCGATCTCTATGCCTGTCGGAGAGGGCGTTATGGGCCGGGTATTCGATGTTACGGGTAATCCGGTCGATGAGCGTGGACCTGTCGAAGCTGAAAAGTACTACCCAATCCATCGGCCAGCACCGGCGCTGGTGGAACAATCGACCTCTCCCCAACTGTTGCCGACTGGCATCAAAGTTATTGATCTGATCTGTCCCTTCTTGAAGGGGGGAAAGGTGGGTGCGTTCGGTGGCGCTGGTGTGGGGAAGACAGTCGTCATCATGGAACTGATTAACAACATCGCGAAGCTCCATGGCGGCGTTTCTGTCTTTGCCGGTGTCGGTGAGCGTACTCGTGAGGGCAACGACTTGTATCACGAGATGTCCGAGGCGGGCGTCATTAATCAGGGCGATCTGCGTAAGTCCAAAATTGCATTGGTGTACGGGCAGATGAATGAACCGCCGGGCGCGCGTCTACGTGTGGCCCTGTCTGGTCTTGCCATCACCGAATATTTCCGCGACGAGAAGAACCAGGATGTACTTCTGTTCATTGACAACATCTTTCGCTTCTCGCAGGCCGGGTCCGAAGTATCAGCCCTGCTCGGCCGTACCGCAAGTGCTGTGGGCTATCAGCCTACCCTTGCCGCCGAAATGGGAGCGCTTCAGGAGCGCATTACTTCCACTAAAAAGGGTTCAATCACTTCGTTCCAGGCGGTGTACGTGCCGGCTGACGATCTGACCGACCCGGCGCCGGCAACAACGTTCGCCCATCTCGACGCCACCATTGTGCTGGAGCGCTCGATTGCCGAATTGGGTATCTATCCAGCAGTCGATCCTCTTGCTTCGACATCGCGTGCGTTGGCGCCCGACGTCGTAGGCCAGGAACATTACGACGTGGCGCGGGGTGTGCAAAAAGTGCTCCAACGCTACAAAGATCTGCAGGACATCATCGCGATTCTTGGCATGGACGAACTCTCACCCGACGATAAAGTGACCGTGTTCCGGGCGCGCAAGATCCAGCGCTTCCTGAGCCAGCCGTTCAGCGTGGCGCAAGTATTTACCGGTCGAGAAGGCAAACAGGTTCCGGTGGCAGAAACGGTTCGTGGCTTCAAGGAGATCCTCGACGGAAAACACGATGACGTACCGGAAGGCGACTTCTATATGAAGGGTGCGATCGAGGAGATCGGGCAGAATTTGGCCGCGGCCTGAAAGCTAAGCTGGCCCAAGCGTGGAGTCGACATGGCAAACACTCTGCAATTGGAAATTGTGACGCCCGAGGCGAGAGTTTATTCAGAGACTGTCGAAATGGTCACTCTGCCTGGAGTAGAGGGTCAGATGGGCGTTCTGCCTCAGCACGTTCGCCTCATGACACAGATGGTGCCAGGTGAGTTGATTGTGCGCAAGAACGGTCACGAGGATTATTTGGCCGTCGGCGAGGGCTTGGTTGAAATAACGAATGATCACGTCTCGATCGTCACCAACATGGCTGTCGCCCTCGAGAGCATTGACGAAGCGGCAGTTGAGGAAGCCCGTCAACGCGCTGCGGCTCGTTTGAGAGAAAAACTTTCCTCCGAAGAAGTTGCCTCAGTAAACGCCGCATTAGCTCGCTCTCTCGCTCAGCTGCACGTGAAGCGACGCCACCGTTAGTGCTCTCAGCAGACAGTAGCTCTGGTGGCTCGATAACGCCCGCTTCAAGCGAACGCCCGTCGCGCTTTTCTCTAAATCTCACCCCACCTCGGTCGGTGGTTGTCACTTCTCCCCAGTAGGAAAGGCAGGGTAAAATACTGCTAACCCTCACATACCATTGTCTTTAATGCCATTCTCACTCGCATATACTGGAACTCACCGATCGTTGATGGTCTCTCTCCTTGACTAGTGGTATTGACAGGTCCCTCCTTTCGTAGATGATGTTCATCGCACCGCTCTGTGCTCCAGGTGCTCTGGCGAATACCATGAGAACCCAACCCGCCCGCACCCTGTTTCTGGGCCTTTGTACTTCGGCGCTTCTGCTGTTCTGTTTACCTCCCACTCAATTTTCTGCTTTCGGACAAGTCCCACGCACAGGCGGCCTCAACAAACTCGCCTCACCGTCACAACCTCTGGCAGCGGACGATCACCCTGCCTCGTATAAATCCAGGCCACTGCGGGTCGATGTGGATCTGGTCTTGGTGCCGGTGACGGTGAGCGACTCCGCGAATCACACGGTTACCAGCTTGAAAAAGGAGGACTTTGCCCTCTATGAGGGAGACAAGCAACAGGAAATCCGGTATTTCTCAACCGAGGATGATCCGATTTCCGTCGCTATCCTGTTGGACGTTAGCAAGAGCATGAGCACCAAAATCGATACAGAGCGGGAAGCAATTGTAGAATTTTTCAACAATGCAAACGCTGAGGACGAGTATTTCGCAATTGCATTTTCGGATCGTCCGCGGCTATTGGCGGAGTCTACCCAGTCCGTCGATCAACTCCAAGGGGAGTTGCTGGCACAGCAGCCAGGTGGACCCACGGCATTGCTGGATGCCGTCTACCTGGCAATCTCTAAATTGCGGTCCGCGCGCTATGAGCGGAAAGCCATCCTCATTTTGTCCGACGGCGGCGACAATGCCAGCCGATACAAGCTCAGGGAAATAAAGAGCGTGGCACAGGAATCCGACGTGCAGATCTATGCCGTCGGACTCTTCGAGACATTTTTCTTTAACACCATCGAAGAAAAATTGGGAAAGGCATGGCTCGGCGAAATTACGGATGTCACCGGCGGTCGAACTATTACTGTCGACAATCGAGGAAAAGTTCCCGAGGCGGCCGCCACAATTAGCCGCGAAATGCGAAATCAATACTTGCTCGGCTATCGTCCCACCAGCGCAACCAACGCGAAATGGCGAAAGATCAAGGTGCGCCTGAATTCATCAGAGGACCGTTCCCTTCGTGCTTACTATAAGCAAGGGTATCAATCGATGCACTGAGCACGCCTTCAGTATCCCTGCGACAATTTTCCCTCAAGCGATTGAGAAACCGGGGGGAAATCGTTGCAGTCTCCCCCCGGGTTGGGGCCAGCACTTAGTAGTGGGTGTGGCCGAATGAGAAAACGAGTCCGGCCGAATAGCGGAAATTGTTTTGGTTAGAGTTGGCGAATTGGTTTGTGAATCGCGTTAGCAGGTAGTCAATCTCTGCTGGCCTGAAGGAGACAACATGGCCGACGGGAATGTCAATTCCTCCGCCAAAAGCCATGGCGAACGCATCATTTGCCGGCGATGTTTTAAACGTGCATCCGCCGACGATGGGCTGACAAATCTGCTTGAATGCATTCGCGTACACATTGCTATGTGCCGCACCGAATAGAACGTGCGCGAACGGGTGGAGTCCGTGCGCACGTATCTTGATCTGTGGACCAAACAGATACGTGAATAGGTCGCCGGAAGCCTTGCCGCTCGCGCCTCCGGGAAAGGACAAACCTGCTGGGATCGTGAAACCGTTGGTTGTGGCCTGGTAGCCCTGCAGGTCCATCTGGAGACCGAGGTACTCGTTGATATTGACCGTAACTGAACCGCCGCCACCGTTCAGGCTGTGACCTTGGGTATAGGCAGCGTTCGGGCTAAACCGGGCAAACGAGTAGTCTCCGCCCAACTCGACTCTGGGGAACTCCTGCGCCCACGCGGTCATGCCCAAAAGCAAGATGGCTCCGCATATGAGTACACTTCTGACTTGCATTCGCGTTTTTCCTCCTATTGAGTTCGAACTCGAGCCTGCCACAAGCCACCGCGGCTTGTTATCGCTGCGAAACTGGGCATCTCAGGTGTTCGACAACGTCAGGGGCTGGCCCCTACTCAACTGAGCGTATGCACGAGGGTCGACGTTTTGAACTGGCAGTTATGACAGCCTTTTTATGTGGCCCCTACCTAGACGGACCTCTTTGTTAACAATCTTGAGTCTTAACAGTCGCACGACGACTGTAGTGTTTGCCGGGTTTCCGCGATAACGCTCAAGATTTTTTGAGTACAAAGTTCATGCCGAGCAAGAGTCACTGTGCACAATCGTAGTGTGGTGACTTCGAAGAAGCTGGTTAGCGATCGCGCAATTCGTTCAATGGAAGGCGTTGGCCGCCACCTTACTTGGGGACGTGGCTGGGATACCTAATTTCCTGCGCCAAAGCCTTCATGGCGGCCGATGTCCACACCAGAACAATTCAATAGCCGACTGTCACTAGTAGCAGTGTGTTCATTCAAGAACCATACCTAACATCAATTGCGCAAATCGCGAAGTTACCAATTTTGAATGCGCTGAAGAGCACGTCAACCAAACGGTACCGCCTGTGCACAAGCGACGACAATCGACGAGACGAGCCCGACCGCGGTTGGCTATATTCGGTCCTTTGTTGCTTGTATCAGCGAGCATAGGAGCTCTGGCTGGATTAGGACTGGTGTATTCGGTCGATCTGCCACAAATCGACGACCTCGATCACTATCGCCCCATCTCTAACACCGTGCTCTACGACGACCGGGGCCGTCCATTTGGCTCCTTTGCCTTGCAGCGTCGTATCATTGCTCAGTATGAAGATTTTCCGAAGGTGCTCTACGACGCAGTCTTATCGATTGAGGACAAGAATTTTGAGAAGCATTCTGGATTCGAGATTTGGCGTATGTTGGTCGCCGCCGGCCACGACCTTCGATCCCACAGCAACGTTCAGGGAGCTTCGACTCTGACGATGCAATTGGCGCGTAATCTATTTTTATCCCCCGAACGCACCTTTAGTCGCAAGTGTCGCGAGATTATGCTGGCAGTCCAGATCGAGCACCACCTCACAAAAAAACAGATCTTTGCTCTTTACGCAAACCAGATCTACCTCGGTCACGGTGTGTACGGATTCGCGGCCGGCGCGCAGTATTACTTCGGAAAGGATGTGAAGGTCCTTACCCTTGAGGAAGCTGCGATGCTTGCTGCGTTACCCAAGGCCCCAAACAATTACTCTCCAATCAAAGATCCAGACCGAGCCCTGCGGAGACGCAACCTTGTTATCGACTCTATGATTGCGGCCGGCAAGATCAGCACGATGGAAGGCGCCACGGCCAAAAGGACACCTATACGGCTGCAAATCCACGATGATCCAAACTCGCTGGCGCCGTACTTCGTCGAAGAGACCAGGCGCTACCTGGAAAAGAAATACGGCGCGGAGGAAGTACACGAAGCCGGGCTGAGAGTCTACACGACCCTCGATATCGACCTGCAAAAGGCCGCGAACTCAGCAGTTTTGGACGGACTCGCCGCCTACGAACGTCGTCACGGCTGGCGGACTCATTTGCCGCAACTTGCGCATGAACGCAGCGAGCAGTACAACGTTCCGGAGTGGAACCAAGTCGAGGAACCAGGAGACTACGCACAAGCGAAGGTGCTGTCCGTGTCATCTGCATCGGCCACTCTTAGGGTTGGTCGGTACACTGCAAACATAGGTGCTGGTGATGTCGCGTGGACGAACAAGACGCTCCCTCAACTGCTATCACCGAGTGACCTCGCGTACGTAAAAGTCATAGGAATCGGCCCAGACGGCAAAGCGCGGGTCCGCCTGGAAGAGGAATCAGGAGTTCAGGGCGCATTGCTCGCGATTGATAGTGCAAGCGGCGACGTTAAGGCTATGGTTGGAGGTCGTGATTTCAGTGAATCCAAATTCAATCGGGCAACCCAAGCGATGCGTCAGGTCGGGTCTTCTTTCAAACCCTACGTCTACACCGCCGCCATTGATCGGGGTGCAACGCCTGAGGATGAAGTATTGGACGCCCCCGCAACATTCGTGACAGCTTCCGGTTCTTACCGCCCGCACAATTACGATGAGAAATTCGAAGGTTCGATCACTCTGAGGCATGCACTGGCAGAATCAAGGAATATTCCCGCACTGAAGGTTGCCCAACGTCTGGGCATTCAAACTGTAATCGGGTACGCCCGACGTTTTGGCATCGGCGAACACATACCGCCTTACCTGCCAGTAGCCTTGGGAGCCGTGGAATTGACTCTACTGGAACACACTTCTGCCTATAGTGCTTTTCCCAACGATGGTGTGCGAGCGATTCCCCACTACATCGCGAAGGTAACAGACTTCGATGGGCGCATTTTGGAGCAGAACTATCCTGTTGTTCAGGACGTCATCAGCGTCCACACGGCTCGTACTATGACCTCGATGCTCCGCGAGGTGGTGTTGCACGGCACCGGAATTGCCGCGAGTCGCTTGAAATACCCCGTTGCGGGCAAGACCGGTACAACGAATGATTTTACAGATGCTTGGTTCATCGGCTTCTCCCCCGACATAACCTGCGGTGTATGGGTAGGATTTGATGAGAAGAAAACGCTAGGCAACAAGGAAACCGGGGCTCGAGCTGCATTGCCGATCTGGATGGATTTTATGGCAGCCGCACTTCCCCGACTCGGCCCGCCTAAAGATTTTCTTCCGATCCCAGAAGATAACGATCTCATGTTAGCGAATGAAGAGACCGACCTCCCTGGCCAAGGCAAGAAGAAATTAGCCTCACAAATCTCCGCTGAACGGCGACTCGTTCTCGTCGGGGCTGGAAGCAAGACAAGTCCCGCTCATCCTGACTCTGCTGTTGCTGGAGTTCACAAGTAGTGAAGATGGACCGGCTTCTCAAGTCTTAGGAGCGTACTCCGAAGTCAATGCTGCCTTACCCCGTTTCTTCCCGCTAACTTGGCGCCGGTTCTAACCGTGGTTGGTTGGATCTTCGAATCACTTTCGCAACGCGAGATAGAGATTGGTGATCGAGTACGTTGCCCCGACGAACGCGTGTCGATGTGGGCCGCCGCTGCCAAGTCCCACCTCGAAACCGCCATCGATCACAAGCCGTGGAAGAACCGTATAAGTCAGCGCCCATGGCGACGAAATGAAACCAGGTGTCATTTGGTTTAGACGGGTCTGTTTATAGACCTCTCCTGTCACCTCGAGCCCGCCGTGAATCGGGTGTGAAAAGGCCACGTTCATCTGCTGGTTTTCGTCGAAACCGAACGCATCCGGCCGTCCGATAATAAATTCGGTCACATTGAAATCGACATGAAAGCGCTTAATATCCTTGCTCGCCAGGAAGGTAAATTCGTGATCCACTCGCCCGGTGCCCAAACCATTTTCCGTCGGGCCAGAGGGTATCTTGATGGCGTAGCTAAGGGCCAGGGTTGGGACTCGTGCTGTCTGCCGATAAAATCGGATCTGCGGACCAAGCCAGTTGTCGCCGAAGCCGCCGTGTGTACCGCTGGGATCCGTCTGTGAGACGAATGAAGTTGTGTTCCAGCGTAACTCAACGTCGCAAAGCATCCCGAGCTTTAAGAGGCCGCCGACAGACGTCTGCTGGATCCCCGCTTCGGGCCATAGGCGATCCCAGCCATACTCAAGTTCCAGCACGCCGTATTGCGTGATATCTGCAGGATTCGCGACAGTCGGCCGGTTCGGATGTGCGGCGATCGGATTTGCGGTGACCGAACTCGCGTAGCAGCCGGTCTGTTTGCCCATCCATTGCCCAAGAGCAGAATTGCTTGCGGTGAGAGACACCGCCAGGATTACAACTGCGAATCGGACACTCTCTTCCACGGAGACAAACAACCTCACGCGCTATCCTCGCCCAGAAAATAGCGCGTGAGTACGGAAACGCCTTACTGCAACAGGCATTCCTAGCTGCCCGCAATACCTTTATTAACCAGGACTTTGACCTCAACTCTGCGGTTTTCGGCTCGTCCGGCTTTGGTCTCGTTGGTTGCAACTGCTCCGTATTCGCCCATCGCTCCCGGTGCAACAATGTGCCGTACAGGGACATTCCCCTGTTGGACGAGATAAGTGATGGCTGCTTTGGCGCGATCCTCACTCAATTTCGTGTTCACTTCGGCACTGCCCGTCGCGTCGGCATATCCCACTACCTCTATGATGAATCCAGTCAGGCCGCTCGCCGTTTGAGCCAGCGCTTTGAGCGCATCCTCGTCCTGAGAGTCAAGTTTGGAGCTACCGACATTGAATTTCAATGTGACTTGGCCTCGCACGTCATATTCGCTCAAGGCGGTAAAGCGGGCAGTATTTTCCTCAATGTCCTTGATATTCGCCGCAATTTTCTGTTCGTGGTCCGCAACGCTCATCCCGTTGGCTTCGAGAGTCTCCTTCTGAGCTGCCAGCTGCGCCTCGTGGGAAGCCAGCTGCCCGCTGTGGGCCTCGAGCTGCTGAACGTTGGCCTCGACTTGCTTTGCGGTAGGATGCAAACCGGACTGGATCATCTCAGCCGTCTCAAGGTCGTCGCCATCGACGGTAATGGTCTTAGCTACAACTCGATTTTGTTCGTCGGACGTCCCGTCAACGGACACCTTGAGCCCCGGTATAAGCACAACACTGGACATATAATTCTTCCCCAGCCCAAAGAGTCCGACGTCATCCTTAGTTTTTGTGTCATCGGTTAGGACCACGGTAGTGTTTCCGTCTCCGGCCTTCACAACCAACGTTTCTCCGGTGCGAGCTATAATCATTCCCTTGACGCTGGTTTTCTGGGCGACGGCGAATACCGATGCCAGAAGGAACAGTGCCATCATACTTAACACGCTACTTTTTCGTTGCATGGTGTCTCTTCTCCTCAGTTAATCGACTCGTCGGGCGACAAATGTGCGCCCGCTCAAAGTTGGTCTGGATACCTTTGTTCTGCTTGGCACCGGCGCCGTCTTCCAGGTCGCCCGGAATAACGAACTGAGCCGGATCACATCAGCCACAATGCGGGTACCGAGAAAGAAATCAGCAACTGACCCTGCGCATTGCTAGGCACGATATTCCACCTGGACTCCACCTGGTGCCACTGTGAAAATTGCCAGTAAGAAGCATGCCTTTAATGCAGAGGTAAGTGACTATTCGTTCGTGGCACTGCGGAGGCTTCTGGAATGCGAACAGCAGCGGGAGGCTGGAGACTCTATCTGAAAAGCATACGAACGATCTTCTGTGCGCCAGACGGCGGGCGACAGCCCTACAGGCCTTGGGACACTGAGATCAACGTCTTCGCCATCCCGGGACGCAGGTTTGGCGCAAGACACGCTCGGCTACCTTCTTCGACCGCCGCCGGCGCGCATTCCGCCACCCATGGCACCCCCAAAGTTCGCGGTTCGCTGCTGCCCTAAAGACCGTGCTTGCTGTTGCTGTTGCAGGTTGGGTTGGGGTTTGGAGGTTGACTTCCACCCACTGCCATTGTTCTGAGACCAATTCCCGGTCTGCTGGTTATAGCGGTACACGTCCCCGTTCTTACCCGCGTAAATATTGTTCGATCCCGCGGCAATTCCGGCGCCGGTGCTTGTGTTGTAAGCAACACCACCTCGACGAACCGGTCCCTGACCCGTATAGGTATCGCCCGCATATCCCGCGCCCACACCTTTGATGACTCCCGTCTTCGGATCGTACGAGGCGGCCCCGCGTCCTGCGACGGTGGTGCCAGTGTAGAGATTGGTGTTCACTCCGCGTCCTGCCACGCCCACGGTACCGCGTTGCGTGTTCTGGAAATTGGTTCGGCTCGCCGCGCCAACGTTCCCGGTGTAGGGACTCGCCCAGGCAGCCCGGCTACTCGCGTAAGCAGTATTGCCCCAGCGCCCGTATACATTAGTGCTGGCGTAGCCCCCGTAACCACGCCCCCAAACCGGGCCCCAACAGCAAGGTCCGTAGTATCCCCACGGTCCCCACCACGGATAATAGTATGGGTATCCATAGGTGTAGCCGACGCCTATCGTGATGCTCCAACCTGCGCCCGAACTCCAAGTAGACGCCACGCCGGTTCCGTAAGTATAGGGCGCTCCATACCAGTAATTGCCGATATAGGGTTGGTAGTACCACCCCGTTCCGTATACGACGGTCGAGCTGTCGGAAGACACAACCGTACCGTAATACCCGGGAGTGTAGCCTACGTAAACTACATCCGGTGTGGACTGATACACCTTGACATAAGTGATGTAGTGGAGAGAGGAGCTGGGAGGAATCGAATAGATCGCTGCCGGAACTGAGGTCGCTACTACCCATGGCCCGCTTGGCGCTTGCGCTGCGAACCACACTGCATTTTCCACCGCGTAATAAATTCTCTCGTCGACCTGGACAACTGGGGTGGCGGTGTTTACCGCGTACTTCAGTTCTGTGCCTTCGATGCTTTTAAACTGGGGGTCACCGTCATACTGAATCAGCAATTGGGTTTCGTTGCGAGTTATGGTGGCCGTCTGCGGTATGGAGTTCGCGATCAGCGCCTCCTTCGCCGGACCACTTCCAGGAACGGACACTAATACTCCGGCCTTAGGACTGCTCTCCGGGATGCGGGCAAACTTCTCAGGTAAACTCGTCCCGCTGACAAATTCCCAAGCTCCGTCTTCTAAGGATTTTGACCGGAACCATCGTCCCGCCAGAAGAATGTAGTAATCGTGTGTTTCGCTATCTCGAAACATGTTAGCGGTTGTGTTCTTGACATACTCCAATTGCGCGCCAACAATGGGTTCAAACTGTGGTGTACCTTCGGTCACCAACAACTCTGCCGGCTTCATGCTCAGATAAATGTCCGGAATCTTGCCTTCTTTTTTCGCCTGCTCCAATGACGGTTTGCTGTCCTCCTGTGCCTTTGTCTCCTGGCGCTCCCGAATCCCCGCAACGATTTCCTTCATATCATCGGGAATGCTTGAAACGTAAGACCAGGGTCCACTGAGATCCGAAGCCTGCAACCAACCATCCATTACGTTCAGGTAGTACTCTTTTCGCTTGGTGTCCAGCAGAATTGTGGCTCTCGTATTGAGCATCAGTTGCAGATCGGGCCCTCCCACATTTTTGTACCGCGGTGGCCCGTCTACAAGGACCAGCAGTGAAGGTCTGGTGGCAAAGATCAGCTTCGGAGGATCGTTGTTCAGTTCGAAGGCCTCGACCCCTGCGTTCTTGGAATCAGACGCCGCCAAATCAGCCTCCAAACGGTCCAGGGCTATGACCTTAGATTTTCCGGGCAATTTCGATTGGAGGAGAGTCTGATATTCACTTTCCTTTGTCCCCATCGTGGGAAACTTGACCTTGGTTATTTGAAAATCATCCAACGTTACCTGACGGTTAACTTTGTCCACCTCCGTTCGCGCTGTGAACCAGACCACCCCATATTTGACCGACTTATCACTCTTGCTTGCTAAAGCTAGTGCCGCGTAAGCCCGCAATTCGTCGCCTTCCCAGGCTTCCAGTTGGGGTTCGTACATGGAGATGGTCTGTTCTCCGCGAGTGGCCTTGCGGGGCCATGCTTCGTCAACGTGCTGCTGGGTGCCAGTCGAACCGTGGGAGACGGGGGAATTTGGGCCTTCGGGCAACCGAAGAACAGTAGAAGGGGCGTCCGGTAAATTGGACTCCTGATTCGGGTGTTCGGGCAAGGACGTCTGGGCCCGGCAAGAGAGCGAAAGAATCATGAACAACAGCAGCTCAGTGCAACGAATGACGACGACCATCATTCTCTTGTGCATGGAGACTCATTCATCTTCATAAACGTGGACACTCTTTCTCACTTGCTCTCAAGCACAACCCGGCCATACAACTGTTGCGTCGGACGTACATCATGCCGGTACAGTTGTGAGAACTGCTGGATCTCCGCGGCCGAAACTGTAACCGGCTGTTTCAGCACGAACCACGTTACATTCTCACTGCAGGGCGGCGTCGTGAGGGACCCTTGATAGGTGTAGTAGCCGTGATCGGCGGGCAGGAGTCCGTCTATATCGATCTGGACACTGTCCAGGTCTTCTTCCTTTTCTTTCTCTTTAGGCAAGTCATTCCACAATTCGTGCACCAGAGCATTGTCCTCGCCCTGCTGAAGCAAAACCGCGACTACCGCCAGCTTGCCTTGCTCGTCCGCGTGCACGAGATGCACAACCATCTCATAGCCTTTGCCATTGATCGTCTCTTCGCTGGGCCGATGAAAGTGAAATTGCTTGAGTTCATACTTCTTCCCTCCCACTGAGATGAAGCTCCCCGGGCCGTAATTGATCATCACAGTGTGACCGTTATCAATGATGTGAAGAGGGGAGGGCTTGTAATTGAATTCGATCAGCGGCAGATCAGCCTTCTGAGGATTGCGGATGTCGATGGGCGATTGGCGGTGCCCATTCTTGCATGGAGCAAACTCCGGCTTGAGATCACCCCAATGGCCGGGCCCTTGCGATTCGCCGTAATCCCAGATGTGCTCAGGGTGATGCTCCTGAGCCGCGGCGACCCCAGCCAGAACAAGCGCGCAAGAAATGAACGTAAGGAGAGAATAGGTCCGAATCTGCATTTGAATTCCACTAGACTGAATTTTCACCCGATCTCTCCCGCCTCGAGTTAATCACCGGCGTGCGACACGACTGTTGCCCTGCGGTTGCTGGCTACTGGGGTGAGTGTCGCTGCGGTTCCTGACTCGAACACTGCAGCGTACAATGCTCCGCCCATTGTGCCACCGATGAGTGGCGCCACCCAGAACAACCAGAGTTGCGTGAGAGCCCATCCACCAGCAAAGATCGCGGGGGCTGTACTTCGGGCAGGGTTCACCGAGAGATTCGTGACGGGGATTCCGATTAGGTGAATGAGCGTCAATCCCAGCCCGATCGCGATAGGAGCAAAGCCCGACGGGGCTCGCCGGTCGGTCGCCCCCATAATGATCATCAAGAAAAAGAAAGTTAGCACCACTTCCGCCACGAGGCACGCCACTAGCGAATAGCCGCCAGGTGAGTGTGCAGCGTAACCGTTGGATGCGAAACCAGCACTTACATCGAATCCCGCTTTTCCGCTTGCGATCACGTACAACACGCCAGCTCCGGCGACTCCCCCGATGACCTGCGCGCCGACGTAGGGTAGCAATTCCGACACCGGGAAGCGATTACCGGCCACCAGCCCACAGGAAACCGCGGGATTCAAATGGCAGCCCGAAATGTGCCCGATGGCATAGGCCATCGTCAGTACGGTCAACCCGAATGCCAATGCGACTCCGTAAAATCCAATCCCCAATTGAGGAAAGGCTGCAGCCAGAACTGCACTGCCGCATCCGCCGAACACCAACCAAAAGGTCCCAAAACATTCTGCGATAGCACGCTTGACTAGGCTCATGGGTATACTCCAGCGATTTTATTGAGAGTTAAACTCCACCGGGAACATGTCCGCCAAAACAGAGTGGTCCGAAAGTGAGCCATCTTGTGTTGAGGTCGTCGTCCTTGTAGTACTTGGTAACCCTGCAGGGTTAACTGGAGTGCGAGACCTTTCTTGGTGATCTGATATACCCACACATCCGGCTCAACTCCTCAGCACGAATGGGTTTAATTCCCATATTGTCGAAAGCTCCATATCCGGCCTCTCTGCAGAGCATTCAGAGATGCTCGACTTTCCCTCGCCACGTATTATTTTGTTGCAGTTCGTTTCGCCGAAGCTCTCGGTGCAGGAGTAATGTCTTCTCGTGTTGAAATCGACTTGTTCTCGGGCCCGGACTTGCAGTCGTCTTCCCTCTTCTCAGGCTGCATCGGCTCCAGGGAAACATGGCTCCGGACTTCTGCTTGCCACTGTTCCAACCATATGACAAATTCTTTTCCTGCGTCGTATTTCGACGTCATGTTTGCCTTTCGTGGCCCGCATCGAGTGGAACAGGTCGAAAGGTCTTTTCGAACCGTAAGAACTGTCAGTTTTCACACAAGATACCTTCAGCGAAGGAAGTACTTTCGCTTGCCTCGCATGGTTGGCCAATCGGAAGTGTCGGCGTCCGTGATCAAGCATGGCCACAAGTTAAGACGATGGCCGACATTTCTTCTCTATTCGTCTTGTGATGGCACCGGAGTCCAGGATTGGTCCGGATTGAATCGGTCCATCTTCTTGAACTCATCAAGGGTCTTCGGCCCGAGATCTTTCTGGTAAACAACTCCATCGTGGCTGACGATGAAGCTGCTCACCCCAGTCACGTCGTACTCAGACGGTGAAGCCACCAGGGCGAAGCCACCGATCATGACTCCCTTCACAACAAAGTCCAATTCGCCGAGCGGGGCCGCAGGACCCTGTCCCTTGAGAACCTTGAAGAAGTAGCCGTGGTACGGCTGACCGCTGCTATAGCCTTGTTCGATTGCCTGGGCAATCTTGTCCCCCACCGGACCTCCCCAGGTGCCGTCGGGATTTTGCCATGCCAAGCCGTCCTGCTTCCCTGGGGTCGCAACGATGCGCTGGGCATATTGGTTTACCTCGTAGCCTTCGTGGGGCTGAAGAGCGTACTGGTGCTGTGCTTCCACGTATCCGCGACAGATGGCGATGGCGTCCAGTTCATTGGCTCCGATGCGGCGGTAGAGGAGTTCCTGCCGGCCTGCTTTGGCATCAAAGGACCATCTTGCTCCCGTCTTTACGATCGGCACGGGAAAGGGCCAGTCCTCGTTGCCGACAAGGAGAAATGCCCGGTTCCCGTTCTTTGGGTCTACGGAAACACTCTTTTTTTCCTGTGCCTCAGCAACAAAGTTGGCCGCATGCTGCCGATCTTGTGCGTATTCCCCGCTAAATACAATGTCCTCGCCTCCCCGTCCAAAGATCTGAGCCAGTGCGACCACATCAAATTTCTCGGCGGCATCGACTAGCACATCAGCCGCCTGCTGCGGAGTGTCAAACTTTCTGGCATCTGTTTGAACACTACTAACCGGCGATCCCTGCTTCGCCACTGTCTCTTGCGCACGGAAAGGACGCGACCCGATCAGGCACCACCAGGCCACCGAAGCGAGGACCCAAAAAAGAGGGGAACGCCTTCGTTTCGCAGACGTTGGTTTCATCGTTATGCTCCTGGATTTCTTTCCTTGTTCAGTTCCCTACCTGCGCCGCCCACCACCACCGCCACGACTAGATCCTCCGCCTCGAGATCCCATACTGGAGGCTCCGCGGCTACTGCCAGACCGAGTACTCGATCCGTTGTATCCGTTCGAACCCCTGGAGCCACCTCCGAAGGCATCCCGGTTTCCGCCGCCACCGCGCGAAACATCCCGACTTCCTATTCGATCCCCTCCCCCGGCGCCGGACCTGTTGCTCATCCCTCCGCCAGCGCGATTGCTCACGCCAGATCCTCCGCCGCGGCCACTCGACACATTGCCGCCCTGCCGGCCCAGTTGTTGCCGCGCACCGGCTTGCCGGTTGGCGAGCGAATCACCTCGCGCTGTTCCCCCAAATCTGTCTGCGGTCGCGCGGTCACGATATGGTGCCCCTCCGCGATGTTGCGGATTGTGCTGCCATCGGTCACCCCCG